>Ga0209051_1001384_pt1 | contig 20901 bp, 17 predicted proteins | sample AraplaCvi_mMS_r2_2_FD_184286 | JGI IMG/M metagenome (GOLD analysis project Ga0209051, IMG submission 184286) | Arabidopsis root microbial communities from North Carolina, USA - plate scrape MF_Cvi_mMS_r2 (SPAdes) (version 2) | ecosystem: Host-associated > Plants > Roots > Endosphere | place...
TGGCCGCGCTCGCGCTCGGACCGCTCGCGCCGCGCGCCGAGGCGGCGCCCTTGCGCCTGCCGGTCGAGCTGCCCGTGCACGTGCCCGTCGAGTCCGTGCCGCACACGGCGATCGAGCCCGCGCCGCCGGTGCTGCACGAGCCGGCGCCGCCGCGCTTCGTGCCGCCATTGGCGCCCGCGCAGGCGCCTTCGCCGCCGGTCGGCGGCGCGCCGCGCCCGCGCGGCGCGGGCGCCGTCGGCTTCCTCGTCTCCAGCGACGGCATCCTGCTCGCGCCGCACCTGCTGGTGAGCGGCTGCCGCGCCGTCGACGCGGTGGTGCGCGGCAGCCACCAGCGTGCGGACGTCGTCGTCACGGACGGCGACGTCGCCATCCTGCGCGTCGTCGGCGGACCGTTCACCGCGCTGCCGCCCAGCCCGCGCGCCTCGCGCGCAAGCCAGCCGGTGACGCTGCTCGGCGCCGACGCCGCGCGCTGGCGCGTCGCGGCCGGCGACCTGCTGCCCGCCGGGGCGAACCGCGACGACGCCGGCTGGCCGCAGATGCGCTTCGCGCCCGGCCTGGTGGTCGCCTCGGGCCCGGTCTGGGCCGCCGACGGCGGCGTCGTGGGCATCGGCATCGCCGGCGCCGCGGGGCCCGCCTACGGCGGCCTGCTGCGCGTGATCCCCGCCGGCACGCTGCAACGGATGCTGCAGGGCCACGGCATCGCCTGGAACCCGCCGCTCGGCCAGCCGCCGCTGGACGCGGACGCCGCGATGCGGCGCGCGCTCGCGGCCGCCGTGCCCCTGTCCTGCGCCTGAGCCTTCAATTGTTCACGCCGGCCCGCGGCACGCGCGGCACGGGCGCGCGCCCCTCGGCTAGGATCGCCGGCGTCAGCGATTGCGCAGGGAGGGGAAGCCACATGATCGTCGGTATCGACCTGGGAACGACGAACAGCCTCGTCTCCGTGTGGAAGGACGGCCGGGCGCAACTGATCGCCAACGGCCTGGGCGAGGTCCTCACGCCGTCCTGCGTCGGCCTGGACGACGACGGCAGCGTGCTGGTCGGCAGCGCGGCGCGCGAGCGCCTGCAGACGCATCCCGACCGCACCACGGCGCTGTTCAAGCGCTACATGGGCAGCGACCGCAAGATCGCGCTCGCCGGGCGCGAGTTCCGCCCCGAGGAGCTCTCTTCGCTGATCCTGCGCGCCCTCAAGGCCGACGCCGAGGCCGCGCTCGGCGAGCCGGTCACCGAGGCCATCGTCACGGTGCCCGCCTACTTCTCCGACGCCCAGCGCAAGGCCACGCGCGCCGCCGGCCAGCTCGCGGGCCTGAAGGTCGACCGCCTGCTCAACGAGCCCACCGCCGCCGCGCTCGCCTACGGCATCCACCTCGGCGAGGCCGAGGCGCGCTTCCTCGTGTTCGACCTGGGCGGCGGCACCTTCGACGTGTCCATCCTGCAGATGTTCGACGGCGTGATGGAGGTTCGGGCCTCGGCCGGCGACAACTTCCTCGGCGGCGAGGACTTCGTGCACGCCCTGGTGGAGCTCTTCCTGCGGCGCATCGGCCTGCCCGAGTCGCTGCGCCACGACGCCGCCTTCATGCAGCGCCTGCGCGCGCAGGGCGAGGCCGCCAAGCGCACGCTCTCCACCCAGGCCAGCGCGTGGATGCGCGTGCACGCGGGCGAGGCCGAGCACGCGCTCGAGATCACCGAGGCGGTGCTCGAGGAGGCCGGCCGCCCGCTGCTCACGCGCCTGCGCGCGCCGGTGGAGCGCGCGCTGCGCGACGCGAACCTGCGCAGCAGCGAGCTCGACGCCATCGTGCTGGCCGGGGGCGCCACGCGCATGCCCCTGGTGCGCAAGCTGGTCACCACGATGTTCGGCCGCTTCCCCGCGATCGACCTCAACCCGGACGAGGTCGTCGCGCTCGGCGCCGCCGTGCAGTGCGGCCTGAAGATGCGCGACGCGGCGCTGAGCGAGGTCGTGATGACCGACGTCGCGCCGTATTCCCTGGGCATCGAGGTCAGCGTCCGCCTCGACCCGCAGAACTCCTCCGACGGCCACTTCTCGCCGGTCATCGAGCGCAACAGCGTCGTGCCGATCAGCCGCTCGCGCTCGTACTACCCGGGCGCCGAGCGCCAGCAGTTCCTCGACCTGCAGATCTACCAGGGGGAGGCGCGCCTGGTGCGCGACAACATCCACCTGGGCAACCTGCGCGTGCCGCTGCCCGGCGGCGCCATCGGCGACGCCGAGACCGACGTGCGCTTCACCTACGACGTCAACGGCCTGCTGGAGGTCGAGGCGACGGTGCGCAAGACCGGCCAGAAGTTCAAGGTGGTGATCGAGGGCAACCCCGGCGTGATGAGCGAGGCCGAGATCGCCGCGCGCATCCAGGTGCTGGCCGAACTCAAGATCCACCCGCGCGACCGCCTCGAGAACCGCACCCTGCTCGCGCGCGCCGAGCGGCTGTTCGAGCAGCTGCGCGCCGAGCAGCGCCAATGGCTGGGCCAGGTGATCGTGCAGTTCGAGCAGCGGCTCGCGTCGCAGGACCTGCGCGTGGTCGAGCCCGCCCGCAAGGAGTTCGAGCGCCTGCTGGACGACGTCGAGCGCAACAGCTTCCTCGACGGCGGGCCGCGCTGAGTCCATGGCGCCGTCGTGCCTGCAGGCCCTCGGGCTCGACGCCGACGCGGACGAGCGCGCCGTCCGCCGAGCCTATGCGAAGCGCCTGAAGCAGATCGACCAGGAGACGCAGGCCGCCGCGTTCCAGGCGCTGCGCGGACACTTCGAGCAGGCGCTCGCGTGGGTCGCCGCCGAGGCGCGACGGCGCGCCTCGGACGCCGACGAGGACGAGGACGACGAACCGGGCGCCCGCGAGCCCCTGCGCTTCGCCAAGGCGATGCCGCTGCGCCGGCACGACGCGCTGCCGCCCCAGCCGGAGCCCGAGCCCGAGCCTGCGCCGCCCGCGCCCGCGCCAGAGGCGCCGCCGCGCCCCGCGCCCGACAACGCCGCCCGCCTGGCGCGCCTGATCGGCGATCCGCTTGCGCGGAGCGCGCGCGACGAGGCGCCTCCCGCCGGCCTCGCGCCGGCGCCGTCGGGCGAGCCGCTGCGCGCCCTGCGCAGCCCGGCCGCTGCGCCGCAGCCGTCCGGGCCGGCGCCCGCGCTGCTGCGCCAGTTCGATCCGCGCTCCGCGCCGCCGCCTGCGCTCGGCAGCGACGCCGTCCCCGTCCCCGCGCCGCTGCAGGCCCTGAGCCGGGGCCGCGCCCCGGCCGCGCCGCCCGCGCCCGCGGGCCCACCGCCGCTGCGACCGGCCCCGCCGGTCGCGCCGGCCACCGACCCGCGCCGCCCCGACACCGCACCGCCGCTGCCCCCGCGCGCGTCGTCCGCGGAAGACCGCCTCGACGCCGAGGCCATCGCGGACGCGGTCTTCAAGACCTTCATGACCCTGGCCGCGCGGGAGCTGCGCAACCCGGCCGCCATGAAGCGCGCGCTGCGCATCGCGCTCGACGATCCGCGCCTGGTGAACCTCGACGCGCGCGGCTACTTCGAGGCCAGGGTCGCCGGACGGCTCGCCGATGGGTGGCATCCGGGGCACGAGCTGATCTTCGACGCCGCCAACGAGCAGTTCGGCTGGCAGGACGACCGCCGCCGCCTGCAGGCCTTCGGCCCGCTCGGCGCGTTCATCGACTCGGCGGTGCGCGAGCGCCTGGTCCTGTGGAGGCAGCCCGAGGCGCGCATGGCGGCGGAGGATCGCCTGATCCGCCGCCTGCGCCTCGGCCCGCCGCAGGACGAGGCCGAGCTGCTGGCCCTCATGCCGCAGCTCCAGGCGATGCTCGAGCACTACCCGAACTGGCTGCGCGTGGCCACCTCGCGCGAGCACGTGCAGGAATGGCTGCGCCGCTGGCAGGCGCTCCCGCAGTCCGTGCGCGAGCCCATGACCCTGGTACCCGCCGCGCCCGTCCCGCCGCCACCGACGCCGGTGCCGCGCCGTGCCGCAGCGCCCGCCCCCGCGGCGCGCCCGCCGGCGTCGGGCGCGTCGAGCTGGCTGCGCTCGTCCGGCCGCTGGGGCACGGGCGCCTGGGTGATGATCGGGATCCTGGTGGCCGTCATCAACGGCTTCACCCACGGTTCACGCACGCCCTCGCACGCGCAGTCGCTGCCCGAGCCGATGGCGCAGCCGGCGGCGGAAGTCCCGGCCACGCAGGCGCCCGGCAGCGACCTCCTCACGCGCCAGCGCGAGGCGGAGGCCTCGCTGCGCCGCGCCCTGGCCACCACGCCCGACGCGCCGGCGCTACGCTGAAGGGGGGACAGGCCTTCCCGAAGTCGCCGCGCACCGGTGAGGGAGGGGACTGGCCTCCGTCCTGTCCCCGTGTTCTCCTGCAGGGCGGCTGGGACGAACACGGGGACAGGCCGGAGGCCAGTCCCCCTCCGACGCGCGACCCTGTCCATGCGCCGAGGGCTCTGGTCCGACGGGCTGGACCCGCAACTACCCCGATGCCTGCGACCCTGGAGCGGCGCAGAATGACACCGCTGTCATCTCTCCCGCCCCTCGAGGAACCGCGTCATGAGCACCACCGAGATCTTCCTCATCGCCGAGTTGCTGATCTTCGGCGTGCCCTGGCTCGTCTGGCGGGTGCTGGGCACCGACTACTGGGCGCCGCTCGTCGTCGTGCAGATCATGGCGGGCATCGTGCTCGGCCCCGGCGTGCTGGGGCGGGCGTTTCCCGAGTACTTCCACTTCGTGTTCAGCCCCGCCGTCGTGCAGCCGCTGAGCGGCATCGCCTGGTGGGGCGTGATGGTCTTCGTGTGCCTCGCCGGCATCGAGCTCGACCTCAAGGGGGCCTGGGCGCACCGGCGGGAGAGCGCCATCACCGCAGCCCTGGCGCTCGGGACGCCGCTCGCGCTCGGCGGCTTCGTCGGCGCCGGCATGCTCGCCTTCACCGGGTGGGCAGGGGCACGCGCCGAACCCTGGCAGTTCGTGCTCGGGATCGGGATGGCCTGCGCGGTGACCGCCCTGCCCATCCTCGTGCTCCTGATGGACCGGCTCGACATCCTGCGCCAGCCGATCGGCCAACGCATCCTGCGCTACGCGAGCCTGGACGACATCGCGATCTGGGCGGTACTGGCCCTCATCCTGATGGACTGGACCCGGATCGGGCGCCAGCTCGCCTTCCTGCTGGCTTTCGGCGGGCTCACCATGGGCCTGCGCGCCACGATGCGCCGGCTCGCCGAGGCCGACCGCTGGTACTGCGCCATCGTCTGGCTCGCGCTCTGCGCCTTCGGCGCGGACTGGTCGGGCCTGCACTTCATGGTCGGCGCCTTCCTCGCGGGCGCGGTGATGGACCCGGAGTGGTTCGACCGCGCGCAGCTGGAGGCGGCGCGCCGGCAGGTCCTGCTGCTCCTGATGCCGGTGTTCTTCCTCAGCACGGGACTGCGCACCGAATGGGACGTCGGCAGCGCCTCCGTGTTCATCGCCGCCGTGGCCCTGCTCGTGCCGTCGATCGCGGGCAAGTTGATCGGAGTGCAGGTCGCGGGCCACGTCCTCGGCTGGAAGCCCGGCGAAGCGACGGTCATCGGCTGGCTGCTCCAGACCAAGGCCCTCATCATGATCATCTTCGCCAACGTGCTGCTGGACAAGCAGCTGATCACCGGCCAGACCTTCACCGCCCTTCTGCTGATGGCGGTGGCCAGCACGATGCTCACCACGCCCATGGTGGCGCCGCGCCTCGCGCGCCTGAAGGAGCTCGTGCTCAAGGCGAGCTGAGCGCCCGGCCCAGATTGGCGTGCGCCGCGGCCTCGAGCCGCGCGCGCAGGCCGGCCGTGGCGTAGATCGGCGCGCGCGCTTCGAACCCGTGCAACACCTCGCGCCGCTTCGCGCGGAAGACCGGCTCCGGCAAGAAGGCGTACTCCTCGCGGATCTGGCGCTCGTACTCGGCGAAGCGCGCGCGGCCGGAACCCAGGATGGCGAGGTCGATGTCGACCAGCAGCCGCTCATCGCCGGAGGTCGGCGCATGATCATGGCACGTGGCCATCACGAGCGCATGGACGCGCACGACGACCTCCTCGGTGGCGCCGGCGGCGCGCAGCGCCTGCCGGGACCACGCCGCGCTGCCCGCAGTGTTCCAGGAGACGGCGAGCAGGGTCATGGCCAGGGCCTTCCTGTTGTTGTTTGGTTATACAACCAACTTTACGGGAACTCTACGCCGGACGGCTCGCGCGCGCAAGTATGATTGGGCGTCCGACCAAGGGATTCTTCGCATGCCCCGCAGCTCCAACACCGAGGCCCGCCGCGCCGAGATCGTCGCCGCGCTGCTGTCCGTCATCGGCAAGGTCGGCTACGAGAAGGCGACGACCCAGGCCATCGCGCGCCAGGCGGGGCTGGCGCCGGGGCTGATCCACTACCACTTCGAGAGCAAGCAGGCGATCCTGGTGGCGCTGGTCGAGGCACTGGCCGAGGCCGCCCGCAGCCGCTTCGAGACGGTGCTGGGCGAGGCGCGCCGTCCGCACGAACGCCTGCGCGCCTACCTGCGGGCACGGCTGGGCCTGGGCGTCGGCGCGGCGCCGGAGGTGGTCGCGGCCTGGGTGATGATCGGCGCCGAGGCCGTGCGCCAGCCCGAGGTGCGCGCGGTCTACCGCACGATGGTGGCCGAGGAACTGGGCCTGCTGACCACCCTGCTCGCCGAGGCGCTCGCGGAACAGGGCCGCGAGACCGACGCCGCCCCCACGCTCGCCGCCGGCCTGCTGGCGATGATCGAGGGCGCGTTCCAGCTCTCCAGCGCGGCCGCCGAGGCCATGCCGCGCGGCTACGCGGCCGGCGCGGCGACGGCGTACGCCGACCAGGCCATCGCCGCGGCGCCCAGGGCGAGGCGCGCATGAAGCGTCCCGTCGAGGAACTCGTCGCCCTGGCCGTGGGCCTGGTCAACGCCGGCCAGGGCGAGCACGCGCGCATCGTCTGCGACAAGGCGCTGGCCGAGTACCCGCCCCACCCCGCGATCCATCAATTGCTGGCGCTGCTGGAGCTGCAGGCGGCGCGCCCGGCCGAGGCACGGCGCCACGCGCGAGCGAGCCTCGGGCTGCGTCCCGGCCACGGCCCCACCCTGCTGCTGGCGGCCGAGGCCGCGCTGGCGCTCCATGCGCCCGCCGAGGCGGCGGCCGACTACGAGCGCGCGGCCGCCCTGGCGCCCGCGCACCCCGACGTGTGGTTCGGGCTGTCGCAAGCCAGGCACGACCTGGGCGACCTGCCCGGCGCCGAAGCCGCGCTGCGGCGCACGCTGGCGTTGCGGCCCGACCAGGTCGAGGCGCTCGTCAACCTCGGCATCGTGCTGCAGGAGCAGGGCCGGGTCGACGAGGCGATGGCCGCGTACGGACGGGCCTACCGCCTGCGCGAGTCGAGCTTCGGCCGCATCGCCCACGCCCTCGCGACGCCCGGCACGGGACGGCTCTGGCTCGATCTCGAGGCGCTGCGCGCGGCGCTGCTCGAGGCCTGAGCCGGGCGCCCTGCAGGAACACGGGGAAGGCCGCAGGCCAGTCCCCACCCTCGCGTGCCTCAGAAGCCCGGGTGCGACGAGATGAACGCGTCGAACTTCGCGACGTCGAGGCTGCCGAAGCCGCTCGCCCAGTCCCAGCCGGCGCCGGCGGAGTAGACGCCGTTCTTGCCGGCGGTCACGTCGTGGAACATGGCCGAGGCGTCGGCCGCCACGTGGCCGTACTGGTACAGCGGCGCCGCCGGGAAGCCCAGGGTGTTGCCGTGCTTCGACTGCAGCCGCGCCCAGAAGCCCGAGAAGATCGGCGCCGCGAGGCTGGTGCCGCCGACCTTGCCGACCTGCGTGCCGATGACGATCAGCGCGCCGCTCAGCGGATCGGCGTCGAAGGAGATGTCGGGCACGCCGCGGCCCGTCGACGCGCCCAGCACGCCGGCGTCCAGTTGCCACTGCGGCGCCGGCTCGGTCACGCTCACGCCACCGCCGGCGCCGCCGGCGGCGTCGCGGTTGCAGCTGACGGCGGTCGCGCACGACCAGACGGTCTCGCTCGCCCAGGTCGTCGTGCCGGTGGTCTGCACCTGCGTGCCGCCGATCGCCATGACCCAGGGCGAGACCGCCGGGTAGCTCTGGCCGCTGTTCTTGCGGTTGCTGCATTCGAACGCGCCCGAGTCGCCGGTCGAGACCGAGAACACCTGGCCCTGGGCGACCGCGGCCTGGAAGATCGGATCGTCGGCGGCCTCGACCCCCATGTCGCGCGAGGCCGTCTCGCACTGGCCGATCGAGACGTTGATCACCTGTGCCACGTTGTCCGACACCGCCTGGTTGTAGGCCTCGGTGAGCGAGGCGTTGTCGAGCGCCGTGCCGACGTAGAAGACCAGCTTGCCCAGCTTGCCGCCTGCGGTCGACAGCGCGGTCTGGCTGTCGAGGTTCCACTCGACGACGGCGGAGGTGTCGAAGCCCGGATCGCCGACGGTGACCTGCTCGACATCGGGCGACGCGAACTTGGCGTGCTGGACGAAGGTGTCGAGGTCGGTCAGCGTCTGGCTGATGTCGCCGCTCGAGATGATGCCGAGCGTCGCGCCGGTGGCCGGCGGCAGCTTGGTCGCATCGTAGATGGCGGGGAAGTCGCTCGGGAAGTGCGGCACGGCGGTGCCGGTCTTCTTGCCCGTGATGGCGAAGGCCTCGGCGGGGCCCATCTCGGCGAGGCGATGCAGCGTGTGCGGCTTCGACACGGTCTGCAGGCCCTGCACCGCGGTGACGAGGCCGGCGAGCGCCGCGGGCATGCGCACGTCGCCCGCGTTGGCGAAGGCCGCGCGGCCGTTCGCGTCGACGTGGCGCAGCTCGGTGTCGAAGGCGGCGCGCACGGTGGCGGCCGTGCCGTCCGCGCTCACCACGAGGCGGTTGGGCGCGACGCGCAGGTTGGTGAAGCCGGCGCGCCGCAGGTGGGCGGCGACGGCCTCGGCTTCGGCGGCGGTGGGCGCGAAGCGCGCCAGGAATTCGCCGCGCGCCAGCGGGCGCGCGTCGCCGCCACCGGCGACGAGCCGGCGGGTGAGCGCGTCGAGCGCGGCCTGGTCGCGCAGGCGCAGCGTGACGGCGACGTGCACCGCCTGGCCGGGCGCGACCGGCGTGGTCGAGGCGGCGGCCTCGGCGACCTGGAGGGTGCGGGTCGGCGCCCAGCCGTCGGCGGCGTGCGCGCCGCTGCAGGCGAGCGCGGCGGCGAGCGCGACGGCGCCGAGCGCGCGGAGGGTGGAAACGTGGTGCATGGGGCTGCTTCTCGGATTCGGTGGAAGGGAGTTCAACGGTCGCTCAACTGCCAGACGGTGCCGCCCTGCGTGAGGCTGGGGGCGAAGGTCGGCGTGGTGCCGGCGTAGGTGCCGGGCGAGGTCTCGACGAGGCCGGCGTGCGTGGCGCAGCCGTCCTTCAGGCACTTGAAGACGTGCAGCTGCGAGTACTGGCCGTCGGCGCCGATCTTGAAGACCGTGCCGGGGCCCTGCGCGCTGGTCTTGGCCCCGCCCGACCAGGTGGTGCCCAGCAGGCTGCCGTCGCTCGCGCGCAGCAGGTCGCCGAAGGGCAGCGAGCCGTCCAGCGAGGGCGCGGACTTGAAGGCATGCACGATCTCCATCGCGCCGCTGTCGTCGATGCGGACGACGGTGCCGCCGCCGAGCGGACCCCCGACCGTCAGCGTGCCGTACAGCCAGCCGTCGCCGCCGTCGGTCAGGCCGGCGCTGGGACGGCAGCCGACGGGGCAGCGGCGGTCGGACAGCGAGCGCACCATTGCAAAGGTGCCGTCCGGCGCGATGCGGAAGATCGTGCCGCCGCCGATCGCGGTCGCGCCCGCGACCTTGGTGTAGCTGGTCGTGCCCCAGACGCTGCCGTCGGCCTTCTGCACCAGGCGGCCCAGCGGGTGGGTGCCGTTGCCGGGCAGGTCGCCGAAGTTGTGGATCAGCGTGAAGTTGCCCTTCTGGTCGATGCGGTAGACCGAACCGCTGTTGCCGAGGCCGCCGTAGCTGGTCGTGCCCCAGAGACTGCCGTCGGCCGCCAGCATCAGGCCGGCGGTGGGCGTGTAGCCGTCGAGGAAGTCGAAGTCGTGCATGACCTCGAGGAATCCGTCCGCGCGCAGGCGGAAGACCACGCCGTTGCCCAGCTTGCCGCCGATCTGGCTCGTGCCCCAGAGCGCGCCGTCCGCGGTCTGCACCAGGCCGCCGTTGGGGCTCGCGCCGTCGCGGTTGATCGCGAAGCTGTGGAGCACGGTCAGGTTGCCCTGCGGGTCGACGCTGAAGATCGAGCCGAAGCCCTGCCCCTGCGGGTGCGCGCCGTAGGAGGAGACGCCGTACAGCAGGCCGGTGCCGTCGTTGGCGAGCGTCAGCGTGCCGTCCGGCACCTGGGGTTGCGTGGGACGCTTGTCGTCGAACGCGTGCAGCACGGAGAAGTCGGCGGCGGCTGCGAGCGAGGCGGCCGTGGCGAGGCCGGCCGCGAGCGCGAGGCGTCGCAGGGCGTGGAAGGCGGTCATGAGGGGGTTTCCTGGGGAGAAGCGCCGCGCGGGACGCGCAGCGCAGGCGCGAAAAGCGGTAATTGCACGTACATCATCCGTCCCCGGCCGTGCCCGCGCGACCGCGGTTTCCCCATCACACGATGGGGTAGCCGCGTCGGCACCCGGATGCGCCCAGCCCCGTTCAGCGCAGGTTCAGCCTGCGCGTGCAGGTCATTTACGCCCCTTGCTCCGATACCCTTTGCGGTACACGCCCGGGCCGGCCATGATCTTCGCGGCGAGCGCATCGTAGCCGGCCACGCGTTCGCCGGACATGGGCTCGACGACGAGCTCCGGCGCCTCGCGCGGCACCGCGCAGCACTGCGCCACCGGCGTGCCGCGCGGCAGCACGCCTTCCCACGCGGGATCGAGCCACACCGCGGGGAAGTTGATGCCGACCTCGTTGAAGCGGTCGGCGTCGACGAGCCCCGTCACCGTGCGGAACGGCAGGTCGTCGCGGTTGACCGGGTGCATCGCGAGCAGCGAGAAGCCCGGCTCGAGGGCGATGGTCCAGAAGCTGTTGAACTTGAGCGCCGACTGTCCGCCGCGCGCCAGCGGCGAGCCCGCGACCTGCTCCGCCACGTGGAAGCTGAGCGGCGCGCGCGGATGGCCCTCGACCGTGAGGCCGGGCAGCGGGAAGTCCCACGCGAAGCGCATGCCGCGCTCGACGCGCACGTCGCAGGGCAGCGGCAGCACGAAGCCGTGCGTCATGGCGTCGACGAAGGGCGGGCACTGCTTGACGGTGCGGATCTCGCGCCCGTGCACCGGCGACGCCACGCGCGGGGCGAGCGCGCGCAGCCACTCGGGCAGCGCCTGCTTCGCCGGCACCGGGCGCGGCAGCAGGTCGATCAGCGCGGGGTCGCAGCGGAAGACGATCTTCATCGTGGTGCAAGCATAGCCGCCATGAAGAACGCCCCGACGGCCAGGAGGCCGCCGGGGCGTGCGAGGCGCCCTTCGCGGAGCGCCCGCTTCAAGACCCGGCAAACACGAGCCGGGTACGGAGACACCTTCGCGCGCGGCCGCTCCGGAGCGCGGCCGCCGGCCCGCTCGGGGGGCGGCTGCGGTACTCCGCGGCCGCGGCCGTCATCTCACCTTGCCGTTCTTCCAGGCGTTGAGCAGCGTGTCGTAGGCGATCGTCTCGCCCTTCGGCTTCTCGTTCGCCAGCTTCGCCCAGGGCGCGCCCTTGGTGCTCAGCCACTTGTCGGGCGAGCTCTTCGGGTTGAGCTTGGGCGCGCAGTGCGCCATGCCGGCGCGCTGCAGGCGGGCCATCACGTCGTCCATCTCGTTGGCGAGGTTGTCCATCGCCTGCTGCGGCGTCTTCTCGCCCGTCACCGCCACGGCCACGTTCTTCCACCAGAGCTGCGCGAGCTTCGGGTAGTCGGGGACGTTGTTGCCCGTCGGCGTCCACGCGACCCGGGCCGGGCTGCGGTAGAACTCGATCAGGCCGCCGTACTTGCTGGCGTTCTTGGTGAAGTAGTCCGAGTGGATGTCGGAGTCGCGGATGAACGTGAGGCCGGTGATCGACTTCTTCAGCGAGGTGGTCTTCGCGGTGACGAACTGCGCGTACAGCCAGGCGGCGGCGGCGCGGTTGGGATCGTTGGACTTCAGGAAGGTCCAGGAACCCACGTCCTGGTAGCCGTTCTGCATGCCCTGCTTCCAGTACGGGCCGTTCGGGCCGGGCGCCATGCGCCACTTCGGCGAGCCGTCCGCATTGACCACCGGCAGGCCCGGCTTGGTCATGTCGGCGGTGAAGGCGGTGTACCAGAAGATCTGCTGCGCGATCTGGCCCTGCGCCGGCACCGGGCCGGCCTCGCCGAAGGTCATGCCCGTGGCTTCCTTGGGCGCGTACTTCTTCATCCAGTCGATGTACTTCGTCAGCGCGTACACCGCGGCCGGCGAGTTGGTGGCGCCGCCGCGTTCGACCGAGGCGCCGACCGGCGTGCACTTGTCGTCGGCGACGCGGATGCCCCACTCGTCGACCGGCAGGCCGTTCGGGATGCCGATGTCGGCCTCGCCGGCCATCGACAGCCAGGCGTCCGTGAAGCGCCAGCCGAGCGACGGATCCTTCTTGCCGTAGTCCATGTGCCCGTAGATGGGCTTGCCGTCGATCGTCTTCACGTCGTTGGTGAAGAACTCGGCGATGTCCTCGTACGCGCTCCAGTTCAGCGGCACGCCCAGGTCGTAGCCGTACTTGGCCTTGAACTTGTCCTTCAGGTCCTGGCGCGCGAACAGGTCGGCGCGGAACCAGTACAGGTTGGCGAACTGCTGGTCGGGCAGCTGGTACATCTTGCCGTCCGGCGCCGTCGTGAAGCTCGTGCCGATGAAGTCCTTCAGGTCCAGGCCCGGGTTCGTGTATTCCTTCCACGGGCCAGCGATCGCGTCGGTGATCGCGATCGCGGTGCCGTAGCGGTAGTGCGTGCCGATGTGGTCGGAGTCGTTGATCCAGCCGTCGTAGATGGACTTGCCGGACTGCATCGAGGTCTGCAGCTTCTCGACGACGTCACCCTCCTGGATGATGTCGTGCTTGACCTTGATGCCGGTGATCTCCTCGAAGGCCTTGGCCAGCGTCTTGGACTCGTACTCGTGCGTGGTCAGCGTCTCCGAGACGACCGAGATCTGGCTCACGCCCTTCGCCTTGAGCTTGGCGGCGGCGTCGATGAACCACTTCATCTCCGCCATCTGCTGGTCCTTGGTCAGCGTCGACGGCTGGAACTCGCTGTCGATCCACTTCTTCGCCTCCGCTTCCCCGGCCCACGCGCCATGGCCGAGGGCCAGGGCGGCGGCGGCGAAGGCCACGGCATTCAAGCGCATTTTCATCTTCGTCTCCTGTGTGCCTTCCCGTAGATCTGGCAGCCCCGGCTGGGAAGGGATCACCGGCGCCCTCTTCTCTTTCAGCTATCCCTGATCGGTTCGTCCCGCGCGCGCGGCGAGCCGTCGATCGACGGCGGCGCGCGCGCGGCCGCTCCGGAGCGCGCCGCCGAGCCCCCTCGGGGGGCGGCGAGCGAAGCGATCGGGGGTCGTCATGTCATCCCTTGCGCATGATCAACGCCAGCAGGAGCATGGACGCGACGAAGCTCCACCAGATGGAGGGCTCCGCCTCGAGGTTCATCCAGGTCATGAGCTTCTCGCTGACCGCGACGAAGCCGAGGTTGACCCAGGCGGCGGCCATCAGGCCGATGAACAGGCGGTCGCCGCGCGTGGTCGCGATCGGCAGGAAGCCGCGGCGCAGCCGCGTCGGGGAGCGCAGCTCCCACGCCGTCATGCCGGCCAGCATCAGCACGATGCAGCCGAAGAAGATCGCGACCGGGGTCGTCCAGGCCATCCACTCGAACATCGCCGACTCCTTCAGACCCGACCCATCGCGAAACCCTTCGCGATGTAGTTGCGCACGAACCAGATCACGATCGCGCCCGGCACGATGGTCAGCACGCCGGCCGCGGCCAGCGTGCCCCAGTCCATGCCCGCCGCGGACACCGTGCGCGTCATCACCGCCACGATGGGCTTGGCGTTGACGCTGGTGAGCGTGCGCGCCATCAGCAGCTCGACCCAGCTGAACATGAAGCAGAAGAACGCCGCCACGCCGATGCCGGCCTTGATCAGCGGCACGAAGATCGTGAGGAAGAAGCGCGGGAACGAGTAGCCGTCGATGTACGCCGTCTCGTCGATCTCGCGCGGGATCCCGCTCATGAAGCCCTCCAGGATCCACACCGCCAGCGGCACGTTGAACAGCAGGTGCGCGAGCGCGACGGCGATGTGCGTGTCCATCAGGCCCAGCGTGGTGTAGAGCTGGAAGAACGGCAGCAGGAACACCGCGGGCGGCGTCATGCGGTTGGTGAGCAGCCAGAAGAAGACGTGCTTGTCGCCGAGGAAGGAGTAGCGCGAGAACGCGTACGCCGCCGGCAGCGCGACCACCAGCGAGATCGCCATGTTGATCGCGACGTACATCAGCGAGTTGATGTAGCCGGAATACCAGGACTCGTCGGTGAAGATCGTCCGGTAGTTCTCCCACGTGAAATGGTGCGGCCAGAGGCTGAACGCCGCGGTGATCTCCTGGTTCGTCTTGAACGACATGTTGACCATCCAGTAGACGGGCAACACGGCGAAGATCAGGTAGGCGACCAGCAGCAGCGTGCGCTTCCTGAAGCGGCGGTCATCCATGGGACACCTCTTCGCCTTCGCGGACGGTGCCGATGCGCTGCATCCAGTTGTACAGGATGAAGCACAGCAGCAGGATGATGAGGAAGTAGATGAGCGAGAACGCCGCCGCGGGGCCGAGGTCGAACTGGCCGACCGCCTTCTGGGTCAGGTATTGCGACAGGAAGGTCGTGGCGTTGCCGGGGCCGCCGCCGGTGAGCACGAAGGGCTCGGTGTAGATCATGAAGCTGTCCATGAAGCGCAGCAGCACCGCGATCATCAGCACGCCGCGCATCTTGGGCAGCTGGATGTAGCGGAACACCGCGAACTTCGTGGCGCCGTCGATGCTCGCGGCCTGGTAGTAGGCGTCGGGGATCGCGCGCAGGCCGGCGTAGCACAGCAGGGCCACCAGCGGCGTCCAGTGCCAGATGTCCATCACCAGCACCGTGAGCCAGGCGTGCGTGGAGTTGCCGGTGTAGTCGTAGTCGAAGCCGAGGCCGGTGAGCCCGGCGCCGAGCAGGCCGATGTCGGCACGGCCGAAGATCTGCCAGATCGTGCCGACGACGTTCCAGGGGATCAGCAGCGAGATCGCGACCAGCACCAGCACCGCCGAGGACTTCCAGCCCTTGGCGGGCATCGACAGCGCGAGGCCGATGCCGAGCGGGATCTCGCACAGCAGCACCGCGGCCGAGAACGTGATCTGGCGCAGCAGCGCGCCCTGCAGGTCGTCGTCGCGCATCACCTGCTTGAACCACTCGGTGCCGACGAACACGCGGCGCTCGGGCGAGATGATGTCCTGCACGGAGTAGTTGACGACCGTCATCAGCGGCAGGATCGCGGAGAACGCGACGCACAGCACCACCGGCAGGATCATCAGCCAGGCCTTCTGGTTGACGGGTTTCATCGCGATGCTCCTCCCTGGGCCACCAGCTTGTCGTCCTTGTAGAAGCAGGTGTGCGCGCCCTGCACCTGCAGCCACGTCGTCGCGCCGACCGCCGGCACGGGCTGCCCCGGCGCGAGGCGCGCGCGCAGCGTGGCGTCGCCCGCCCGGGCGGTCAGCAGCCAGTACGTGCCGATGTCCTGCGCCTGCGCCACCACCGCGGGCAGCGCCCCCGCGGACTCGGGCTCGGCGAGCGTCACGTACTCCGGCCGGACGCCCAACAGCGTCGCCTCGCCGGCGGGCCCCGCGGCCACCGGGCCGTCGGCGATGCGCCGGCCGGCCACGACCAGGGCCTCGCCCTCGCGCCGCACCGGCAGGAAGTTCATGCCGGGGGAGCCGATGAAGTGGCCGACGAAGGTGTGCTGCGGCCGCTCGAACAGCTCGGACGCGCTGCCGATCTGCACCGCGCGGCCGCGCGTCATCACCATCACCTGGTCGGCGAAGGTGAGCGCCTCGACCTGGTCGTGCGTCACGTAGATCAGCGTCAGGCGCAGCTCGTGGTGGATCTGCTTGAGCTTGCGGCGCAGCTGCCACTTCAGGTGCGGGTCGATGACCGTCAGCGGCTCGTCGAACAGCACGGCGCTCACGTCCTCGCGCACCAGGCCGCGGCCCAGCGAGATCTTCTGCTTGGCGTCGGCGGCCAGGCCGGCGGCGCGGACGTCGAGCTGGCCCGAGAGCTCGAGCATCTCGGCGATCCGGCCCACGCGCTGCTGGATGCGCTGGGCGTCGACGCCGCGGTTGCGCAGCGGGAAGGCGAGGTTCTCGGCCACGGTCATCGTGTCGTAGATGACCGGGAACTGGAACACCTGCGCGATGTTGCGCGCCTGCGGCGTGAGCGCGGTCACGTCGCGCCCGTCGTACTTCACCGTGCCCTGCGAGGGCTTCACCAGGCCGGAGACGATGTTGAGCAGCGTCGTCTTGCCGCAGCCCGAGGGGCCCAGCAGTGCATAGGCGCCGCCGTCCTCGAAGGTCATCTTCAGCGGCAGCAGCGCGTAGTCCTCGTCCGCCTGCGGGTTGGGCCTGTACGCGTGCGCGAGATCCAGGTCGATTCTTGCCATGTCAGCGGCCCTCCGGCGCGACGAGCAGCTGGCCGTCCGCGCCGAACACGTAGGCCTGGCGCGGGTCGAGGTACAGGGTGACGGCGGCGCCGAGCTCCAGCACGTGCACGCCGGTGAGCTGCGCGACGATCTCGCCGATGGCGGTCTTCACGTGGACGAAGGTGTCGGAGCCGGAGATCTCTGCGAGCTCGACCTGGCCCGGCAGCGCGACGTCGCCCGGGCGCTGCGCCACGCGCAGCGCCCCCGCGCGCACGCCGACCGTGAGCTCGCGCGAGGCGCCCGGCGGCAGCGCGACGGCGAGCGCCGCGCCGCCGGTCAGCGTGACGCCGCCATCCGCCGCGGCGTTCGCCGCGACCAGGTTCATCGGCGGGTCGCTGAAGGCGCGCGCGACGCGGATCGACTTCGGGCGGTGGAACACCTCCGCGGTCGGCCCGTACTGGAGCAGCTCCCCCGCGTCCATCACCGCGGTGTACCCGCCCAGCAGCAGCGCCTCGGTGGGCTCGGTGGTGGCGTAGACGACGGTGGACTGGCCGGCCGCGAACAGGGCGGCGAGCTCGTCGCGAAGCTCCTCGCGCAGCTTGTAGTCGAGGTTGACGAGCGGCTCGTCGAACAGCATCAGCGGCGCGTTCTTGGCCAGGGCGCGCGCCAGCGCGACGCGCTGCTGCTGGCCGCCCGAGAGCTCGCCGGGCATGCGCTTGAGGAAGGGCTCGATGTGCAGCTTGCGCGCGAGCTCCAGCACGCGCGCGTCGACGTTGCCTTCCTTGCGCAGGCGCAGCGGCGAGGCGATGTTGTCGGCCACCGTCATGGACGTGTAGTTGATGAACTGCTGGTAGACCATCGCGACGTTGCGCTCGCGCACCGGCCTGCCGGTGACGTCGACGCCGTCGACCAGCACGCGGCCCTTCGTGGGCGCGTCCAGGCCCGCCATCACGCGCATCAGCGTGGTCTTGCCGGCCTGGGTGGCGCCGAGCAGCACCGTGATGGCGTTGGGCTTGGGCGCGAGGTCGAGCGGGTAGAGGTGCGTCGCCGCACCCACCCGCTGCTCGACGCGTTCCAGCATCAGTTCCATGAAGTCTCCGTCCGGTGGGGTACCGGTGATGTGCTGTCCTCCGTCGGGCCCCAGTGCGAATCGCACCAGGCGGCGACGGCGGCGCGCTCTGCGGCGCTGTAGTGAAGTCCCAGCTTGCTGCGGCGCCACAGCACGTCGTCGGCCGCGCGCGCCCATTCGACGTCGTGCAGGTAGGCGAGCTCGGCCTCGAACAGGCCCGGCGCGACCTCCGCGCCCAGCGCGTCGCCGGTGCCGAGCACGCGATCGATGCGCGAGCCGTAGGCGCGCGCGAGGCGCTTGAGCATGCCGGCCGGCAGGCGCGGCCAGCGCTGGCGGACGACCTCGGCGAAGCGCTCGAAGTCGGTGTCGGGGCGCTGCGGCTTGCCGATCCACGCGCCGAGGTCGCCGCCGGGCAGGGGGACGCCGTGCGTCCACGCGCCGCGGCTAGGGCCGTCGCTGCCCGTCGCGAGCGGGCGCGCGAGGCGGTCGGCGGCCTCCTCCGAGAGGCGGCGGAAGGTGGTGATCTTGCCGCCCCAGACCGTGAGGAGGGGCGCGCCGGCGTGCTCGTCGAGCTCGAGCGAGTAGTCGCGCGTGACGGCCGACGGGTCGCCCGACTCGTCGTCCAGCAGCGGGCGCACGCCCGAATACGTCCACACCACGTCGGACGGCTTCACCTCGCGCGCGAAGTAGCGGCTGGCCTGCTCGCACAGGTAGCGCGTCTCGCCCGCCGAGATGCGGGCGGCGCCGATCGCGCCGTCGTGCTCCACGTCGGTGGTGCCGATCAGCGTGAACGCCTGCTCGTAGGGGATCGCGAAGATGATGCGCTTGTCGGGGTTCTGGAAGATGTAGGCGTGGTCGTGGTCGAACATCTTCGGCACGACCACGTGGCTGCCCTTGACCAGGCGCAGCGACTTCGCCCCGGGCACGTGCGCGTGCTCGCGCAGGAACTGCGAGGCCCACGGGCCGGCGGCGTTGACGAGCGCCCGCGCGCGGACCTGGCGCCGCTCGCCGGGCGCGCCCTCCAGGGTGACGAGCCAGGCGTCCGCGTGGCGTTCGGCGTCGACGCAGCGCCAGCGCGTGAGCACCGTGGCGCCGCGCTCCGCGGCGTCGAGCGCGTTGAGCACGACCAGGCGCGCATCGTCGACCCAGCCGTCGGAGTAGACGAAGCCGCGCGTGAAGCGCGGCTGGAGCGGCGCGCCGGCGTCGTGCGTGCGCAGGTCGATGCCGCGCGAGGCGGGCAGCACCTCGCGCCGCGCGAGATGGTCGTAGAGGAACAGGCCGGCGCGGATCATCCACGCGGGACGCATGCCGGGATCGTGCGGCATCACGAAGCGCAGGGGCCACATGATGTGCGGCGCGCTGCGCAGCAGCCCCTCGCGCTCGGCGAGCGCCTTGCGCACGAGCGAGAACTCGTAGTACTCGAGGTAGCGCAGGCCGCCGTGGATCAGCTTGGTGCTGGCCGACGACGTGGCCTGCGCGAGGTCGTCCTTCTCGCACAGCACGACGCGCAGGCCGCGCCCGCTCAGGTCGCGGGCGATGCCCGCGCCGTTCACGCCGCCGCCGACGACCAGCACGTCGCAGGTCGGCGGCAGTCCCGGGGATGTCTTCGCGGTGTTGGCTGGGGCCGGCACGATGGCGTTCGACGCCGGCGCAGGGCGCGCTCGGCGTGTCTCCTTTTTCGATTTGGAGCGATTGTGTTCGGATTGTTTTCGTTTACCCGGAGGGAAAACCCTCGAGTTGATTCGAATGTGATCGTTTAGATTCGCCGCGATGAATCCCAGCCCGCGCCAGCTCGAGGTCATCGAAGAGGTGCGCCGCCTGCAGAGCGTCTCGGTGGAGGCGCTGGCCGAGCGCTTCGGCGTGACGCTGCAGACCGTGCGCCGCGACGTGCGCCAGCTCACCGACGCCGGCCTGCTCGCGCGATTCCACGGCGGCGTGCGACTGCCGACGTCGACCACCGAAAACATCGAATACCGCAAGCGCCAGCAACTGAACGCGCAGGCCAAGCAGGCCATCGCGCGGGCGGTCGCGAGCCGGGTGCCGCACGGATCGTCCCTGCTGATCAACATCGGCACCACCACCGAGGCGATCGCGCGGGAGCTGCTGCACCACAAGGGCCTGCGCGTCATCACCAACAACCTGAACGTCGCGGCGATCCTGTCCGACAACGCGGACTGCGAAGTGATCGTCGCCGGCGGCGTCGTGCGTTCGCGCGACCGCGGCATCGTCGGCGAGGTGACCGTCGACTTCATCGCGCAGTTCAAGGTCGACATCGGGCTGATCGGCATCTCGGGCATCGAGGACGACGGCTCGCTGCGGGACTTCGACTACCGCGAGGTGAAGGTGGCGCGCGCCATCCTGGCCCACTCGCGCGAGGTCTGGGTCGCCACCGACCACACCAAGTTCAACCGGCCCGCGATGGTGGAGGTCGGCCGCTTCGACCAGATCGGCATGCTGTTCACCGACGCCGCACCGCCCGAGCCGTTCCCGGCGCTGCTCGCGCAGGCGGGCGTCAGCTGGGTCAACTGCACCGAGGACACCCCTCCATGAGCTCCCGTCCCACCCACGTCCTCGCCCTCGACCAGGGCACGTCCAGCTCGCGCAGCATCGTCTTCGACGCGCAGGGCGCGATCGTCGCGATGGCGCAGCGCGAGTTCCGCCAGATCTACCCCAATCCCGGCTGGGTCGAGCACGACCCGAAGGAGATCTGGGACAGCCAGCTCGCCACCGCGCGCGAGGCGCTGGCCAAGGCCGGGCTGCAGGCGCGCGACATCGCGGCCATCGGCATCACCAACCAGCGCGAGACCACGCTGGTGTGGAACCGCCGCACCGGCGAGCCCGTCTACAACGCCATCGTCTGGCAGGACCGGCGCGCCGAGCCCACCTGCGCCGCGCTGCGCGAGCGCGGCCTGGAGCCCGTCTTCCGCGCGAAGACGGGGCTCATCGTCGACGCCTATTTCTCGGGCACCAAGCTGCAGTGGATCCTCGACCACGTGCCCGGGGCGCGCGCCGCGGCGGAACGCGGCGAGCTCGCGTTCGGCACGGTCGACTCGTGGCTGATGTGGCAGCTCACGGGCGGCCGCGTGCATGCCACCGACGTGAGCAACGCCTCGCGCACCCTGCTGCTCGACATCCACACCAACACCTGGGACGACGAGCTGCTGGGCATCCTCGAGGTGCCGCGCCCCCTCCTGCCCGAGGTGCACCCCTCGAGCCACCCGTTCGGCGAGACGCTGCCCGGGCT
>Ga0209051_1001386_pt1 | contig 20876 bp, 13 predicted proteins | sample AraplaCvi_mMS_r2_2_FD_184286 | JGI IMG/M metagenome (GOLD analysis project Ga0209051, IMG submission 184286) | Arabidopsis root microbial communities from North Carolina, USA - plate scrape MF_Cvi_mMS_r2 (SPAdes) (version 2) | ecosystem: Host-associated > Plants > Roots > Endosphere | place...
CCCCCGCTCGAGACCCTGATGCTGCACTTCTGCGGCGAAATCCGCCTCAACCACTGGTACCGCCGCGCCGCCCAGTGGCACACCGAGCCGGTCATCAAGCACATCTACACCACGCTGAGCCAGGACGAGGCCCGCCACGGCGGCGCCTACCTGCGCTATATGAAGCGCGCCATGGAAAAGTTCGGCGACGAGGCGCGCGCCGCGTTCACCAAGGTGGGCGTGCTGATGGCCAGCGCGAGGCGCACGGCCCAGGCGCTGCACCCGACCAACCTGCACGTCAACAAGGCGCTGTTCCCCAACGACACCATCCAGAGCCGCATGCCCGACCCCGACTGGCTCGAGCACTGGCTGGACAAGCAGATCAAGTTCGACGCGGTCTGGGAAAGCAAGGTCGGCGAGCGCATCCTGCACAACCTGAGCCTGCTGATGAACCGCAGCTTCAAGACCGTGCAGGAACTCAACCGCTACCGCAAGGAACTGGCCGCCTCGCTCGGCCCCAGGCCCGAGTACCAGGGCGCATAGCACCTGTCACAAACCCGGTGGGTCGCCCGTCTTGTGAGCATGGACGATCCCACCCTCGCCTTCAACAGCCACCGCCGCCGCCTGCAGGGCATCGCCTACCGCATGCTCGGCTCCGTCGCGGAAGCCGAAGAGGTGGTGCAGGACGCCTGGCTGCGCTGGCATGAGGCCGACAAGGCCGACCTGGGCAGTGCCGAAGCCTGGCTGGTCACCGTCGTCACGCGCCTTTCGATCGACCGGCTGCGCGCCGCGAAGGTCCAGCGCGAGCACTACGTCGGTGCCTGGATGCCCGAGCCCACGCTGACCGGCGGGCCGGACACCCCGGAGCAGCTGCTCGAACGCGCCGACAACATTTCCGTCGCCTTCCTGGCCGTGCTCGAGCGCCTGGCGCCCGAGGCGCGCGCGGCCTTCCTGCTGCGCGAGGTGTTCGATGCCGACTACGACGAGGTGGCCCGCACGCTCGGCAAGAGCGAAGCCGCCTGCCGGCAGCTGGTGCACCGCGCCAAGGCCCAGGTGCAGGAGGCGCGCCCGCGCTTCCAGGTGCCGCGCGAAACCCACCAGCGCCTGCTGCGCGCCTTTGCCGATGCGGCAGCGCGCGGCAGCCTGCAGGAGCTGAAGGCGCTGATGGCGGAAGACGTGGAACTCATCGGCGACGGCGGCGGCAAGGTGCAGAGCTTCAGCAAGGTCCTGCGCGGCAGCCAGCGGCTCGCGCAGCTGTACTTCGCGCTTTGGCGCCGCATGGGCACCGCGGTGCGCATGGAACTGGTGGAGATCAACGGCGAGCCCGGACTCTTGCGTTTCATCGACGGGCAGCTCGAATCGGCCCAGACCTTCGAGATCGAGGACGAGCGCATCGTGCGCGTCCGCGTGCAGCGCAACCCCGACAAGCTCGCGCGCATCGCGCAGCTCTATTCGTCGAAATAATTTTCGGACGGCGTGTCACAGGGTCGATGGCCGGCCCGTCTTCAGTGGGTAGCAAGCAGATTCTTCATCTCAACCACCTGGAGCACGCACCATGAGCAACCCCATCGCCCCCCGCCTGACCTGGTTCAAGATCGCGCCCAAGGCCTTCCAGGCCATGATCGCCGTCAACGGCACCATCGAGTCGAGCACGCTCGGCAAGGTGCTGATCGACCTCGTCTTTGCCCGCGTCTCGCAGATCAACGGCTGCGCCTACTGCCTCGACATGCACGTGCGCGACCTGCGCCAGCAGGGCGAGGACTGGCAGCGCATCAACAGCCTGTCCACCTGGCGCGAAGTGAGCTTCTTCAGCGAGCGCGAGCGCGCGGCGCTCGACTGGGCCGAGACGCTGACGCGCCTGCCCGATCATCACCAAGCCCGCGATGCCGAATTCGAAGCGCTCCAGGCGCATTTCAGCGAACTCGAGATCGTCGAACTCTCGATCGCCATCGCGCAGATCAACGCGTGGAACCGCATGGGCGTGGGCATGCGCCTGCCGGTGGCGGCCAAGGCGATGCCCTGAGGCCTCGAATCAGCGTCGCTCGACCACCATCGGCGCGATGCGCAGGCTCTCGCGCAGCTGCGTGACGGCCTCGCCGGCTTCGCTGCGCGAGGTAAAGGGCCCGGCCTGCAGGCGGTGCGTGCCGGCTTCGCTGAACACGCGCAGCTGCGGCGCCAGGGTGGGCAGGCCGCGCGCGGCCTGGCTCCGCAGGCTCTCGGCGCCATCGCGCTCGCGGAAGGCACCGAGCTGCACCCAGAAACCCGCGGCTGCGGCTGAAGGCGAGGAGGGCGCCGCGCCCTGCGAGGCAGCTGCGGGCGCGGGCGGCGGTGCCGTGGGCGGCGCCAGCGGCGGGAGGTCGGTGACCATGATCGGCTGGCGGGGCGATGCGGCCTCCGGCTCGGGCGCCGGCGCGGCCTGCGCGATCCGGTCGGCGGGCGCCGTGGATGCCATGGGCGTTTGCGGCGCGACCGGCATCGCCCCGGCCGGCGCTGCAGCGTTCATCGCCACCGGCGCCACCCAGGCCGAGGGCACGGCCACCGGTGCAGGCTCGGCGCGCGGCGGCTGCGAGGCCGAGGCATACGCCGTGCCCGAATCGCGCCGCCATGCGCCCGTGCGGATGTCCTCGTTCGTGATGCGCTCGATTTCCACCGGCGCCACGCCGCGCAGCAGGTCGAGCTTGAGCGCCGCGGTGTAGCTCAGGTCGATGATGCGGCCGTCGACGAAGGGCCCGCGGTCGTTCACCCGCACGATCACCTCGCGCCCGTTGGCCGGGTTGCGCACCCGCACGTAGCTGGGCAGCGGCAGCGTCTTGTGTGCGGCCGTCATGGCGTACATGTCGTAGGGCTCGCCGCTCGCGGTCGAGGCGCTGTGGAACTTGCGGCCGTACCACGAGGCGATGCCCGATTCGCGGAACGGCCGGTCGTCGGTGATCGGCTGGTAGGCCCGGCCCAGCACCGTGTAGGGCTTGCTGGTGCCGCCGCTGTTGCGGATGGCTTCGATGCGGGGCTCGGCATCGGGCACGCGGTCCAGGTCGGACGGGATGTTGCTGCCCGGGCCGTCGCGGCCGCCCAGTGCGCCGCCGCCGCTGCGCGTGCCGCTCGCGCAGCCCGCGAGAAGGACGGCGACGGCGATGGCACACACCGCCGCTGCTTTTCGATGCATTTCGCGCCAGAAACACCGCGGAACCGGCTTTGCCGGGCCGCCGGTGTTGCCCCCGGTGAGGGGGGTGGCGAAGCGACACGAAGTGCGCGAAGCCTGGGGGTGAGCCAAATCAGCCAAATACCGCCTTCCACAAGGCCAGCATGGCGTCGCGCTCGGCGGCCAGTGCGGGCGGGGTGACCTGGGTCGGTTCTTCGTTGAGGCGTGCACGGTGCTGCACGCGGCGCAGTTCGCGGTAGGCGGCGGCGGCATTGCGGCCGACGCCTTCGGGCAGCAGGCCGGCTTCTTCGGCGCGCAGCAGCAGCGCGATGTTGCCGACGTTGGGAATCAGCTCCGGATGCTCGCCCGAGGCCGACAGCACCAGGAACTGCACCGCGAACTCGGCATCCACCATGCCGCCGGGGCTGTGCTTGACGTCGAAGCGATCGGCCTTCACCGGCCGCGCGCCGCGCAGCTTGTTGCGCATTGCGATGATCTCGGCCTTCAGTGCCTCGCGGTCGCGCGGCGCCACCAGCACGGCTTCGCGCACCTGGTCGAAGCGCGTGCCCAGCGCTGTACTGCCGAGCACGAAGCGCGCACGCGTCATGGCCTGGTGCTCCCAGGTCCATGCGGTGTTGCTGCCGCGGCCCAGCTGGTAGCGCTCGTAGGCTTCGAAGCTGGTGGTCAGCAGGCCCGAATTGCCGTTCGGCCTCAAGGCAGTGTCGATCTCGAACAGGTCGCCCTCGCGCGTCTTCACGGTGAGCCAGTTGATCAGCTTGCGCACGTAGGCCGCATAGACTTCGCCCGCGCGTTCGTCGTCGTCTTCGTAGACGAACACGATGTCGAGGTCGCTGCCGTAGCCCAGTTCCTTTCCGCCGAGCTTGCCGTAGCCGATGATCGCGAACTGCGGCAGCTCGCGGTGCCTGTTGCGCACATGCGGCCAGCACCAATGGGCGGTCACGCGCAAGGTGGTGTCGGCCAGCGCGCTCAGGTCGTCGGCCACCTGCTCCACCGTGAGCCGGCCGTCCACGTCGCGCGCCAGCGTGCGGAACACCTCGGCATGGTGGGCGTGGCGCAGCAGGTTCAGCAGGCGCTCCTCGTCGGCCTCGCCGGTGCGGCTGAGCGAGGCGTGGCGCGCCTCGAGTTCGCGCTCGAACTCGGCCGCCATGAAGCGGCCCGAGAGCATTTCGTCGCTCGCGAGCTCGTCGATCACGCCCGGGTGCTGCATCAGGTAGCGCGCGGGCCACTTCGCGGCGCCCAAGAGCCGCAGCAGCCGTTCCTGCACCGCGGGCCGCTCGACCAGCAGCGCCAGGTAGCTCTCGCGCCGCAGCAGCGGCTCGATCCAGTCGGCCCAGCGCAAGGCGGCGTCCACATGGCGCGGCGTCTGTCCGGGGCCGTCGCCGTCGGGCTCCTTCAGCCAGTGTCCGGTGCGCTGCACCAGCTGGCGCAGCCGGGCGCGCGTTTCCTCGCGCAGCGCCAGCACGCGGGGCTGCTCGCACCAGTTGCGGATGCGGTCGGCAAAGGCCGGCGGCAGGTCGTCGAGCAGGTCGGCCAGGTCGGTGGGGGCGACGGCCTTCTTGCCGTTGCATTTGCCGTTGCAGGGCTTCTCGCCGCCGAGCAGCTTGTCGAACTCCTGCGCCACGAACTCGCGGTGCGTGTCGAGCTGCTCGAGGAACGGGCAGCAGCTGGCGTAGCCCATGGTCTGCGCGACCCAGCGCAGGTCGTCGTCGGCCACCGGCAGGACGTGGGTCTGCTGGTCGTCCAGGTACTGGATGCGGTGCTCCACGCGGCGCAGGAACTCGTAGGCCGCGGCCAGGGTGTCGGCGGTTTCCTGCGGCATCAGGCCGGCGCGCGCGAGCCGCTGCAGCGCGTCGAGCGTGGGGCGCGTGCGCAGTTCGGGAAACTGGCCGCCGCGCACCACCTGCAGCAGCTGCACGGTGAACTCGATCTCGCGGATGCCGCCGCGCGAGAGCTTGACGTCGTTGGCGCGCTCGGGCCGCCCGGCGCTGCGGCGGGCCGACTGCTCGCGGATCTGCCGGTGCAGCGTGCGCAGCGAATCGAACACGCTGTAGTCCAGGTAGCGCCGGAACACGAAGGGCAGCACGGTGGCGCGCAGGCCCTGCGCAAGGCCTTCCGAGACCACGTCGCGCGGCGCGACGACCCGGCTCTTCATCCAGGCAAAGCGCTCCCACTCGCGGCCCTGCACCTGGAAATATTCTTCGAGCGCATCGAGCGACACCACGCTGGGCCCGGAATTGCCGTTCGGCCGCAGCGCAAGGTCGACGCGGAACACGAAGCCGTGCTCGGTGATGTCGCCCACCAGCGCATAGATGCGCTTCACGGCGCGCGAGAAATATTCCTGGTTCGAGAGGCGGCTGCGGCCGTCGGCATCGCCGCGGGTTTCGCCGTCCAGGTCGTAGAGGTAGATCAGGTCGATGTCGCTCGACACGTTGAGCTCGCGCGCGCCGAGCTTGCCCATGCCCACCACCCAGAGCTGCGCGCGCTGGCCTTCGGGGCCCAGCGGGGCGCCGTGCACCGCGTCGAGTTCCTGGCAGGCGTCGCGGCAGGCGACGTCGAGCGCGAATTCAGCGAGCTCGGTGACGGCGGTGGTCACCACGGCCAGCGGCGCCTTCGCATCGCAATCGAGGGTGACAAGCCGTTCCATCACGAGCTGCCGCACAATGCGCAGCGCATCGCCGACGCCGTCCCCGCGTTCGCGCAGTGCCTCGTAGGCCTTCGACATCGACTCGCGCCGTGGCGCGCCAGGGGAAAGCAATGCAAGCTCGGCCGCATACCTGCGGCGCAGGCGCTGGACGAAGCGCGAATAGGAAGAGAACGCGACCTCGGTCGCTTCTGTCGATGGCGTGGCTGGCAACTGGTTCACACTGGTGTCGGCTTCCGCGGAACCCCTCTGAATGCTGGCGGTCATAATTCCGGACACAGCGCGATCCTCAATGAACGACACGGCGTCTTCCCCTTCACGTCTGCTCAAGATCACCGCTGCGACGGCGCGCTGGCTGCTGGGTTTACTGATCGCTGCATGGCTTCTGCTGGCACTGTCAGTGGTTGTCCTACACGCGTGGATTGTGCCGCGAATCGGCGATTACCGTGGCGCGCTCGAGGCACAAGCCAGCAAGGCCATCGGGGTACCCGTGCGCATCGGGTCGATCACGGCCCGTTCCGATAGTCTCTTTCCCGCTTTCGAGTTGCGCGACGTGGTGCTGCACGACGCCCAGAAGCGGGAAGCCCTGCGTCTCGTTCGGGTGGTGGCGAGCGTGTCGCCGCGCTCGCTGTGGCGCCTCAATTTCGAGCAGCTCTACATCGAGGGGCCGCAGGTCGACGTGCGGCGCGACGTGCTCGGCAAGCTGCACGTGGCGGGCCTCCACATGGACACCGACACCACCGGAGAGACCCGCGCCGCCGACTGGTTTTTCGCCCAGCGCGAGCTGGTGGTCGAAGGCGGCACCGTGCGCTGGACCGACGAGCAGCGCCAGGCCGAGCCCCTGCTCCTGACCGACGTGCGCTTCGTGGCGCGCAACACGGCCCGGCGCCACGGCCTCAGGCTCGACGCCACGCCGCCGGTCGGCTGGGGCGAGCGCTTCACGCTGCGCGGGCAGTTCCGCCAGCCGCTGCTGTCGGTGCGCTCGGGCCGCTGGCAGACCTGGGACGGCCAGGTCTATGCCGACCTGCCCTACATGGACGTCACCCGCCTGGGCCGCTATGTCTCCCTCGATGCCCGCATCCGCGAAGGCAGCGGCGCGCTGCGCCTCTGGGCCGACGTGAAAAGGGGGCAGATCGTGGGCGGCGCGGCGGACCTCGGGCTCGACCGCATCGACGCCTCGCTGGGCCGGGGCCTGCAGCCGCTGGTGTTGCGCGCGGTGACCGGACGGCTGGCCGGCCAACTGGACGAGGAAAAGCTCGAGTTCTCGACCGCCGCCCTGCAGTTCGACACCGCGGACGGCATGCGCTGGCCCGGCGGCAACCTGTGGCTGCAGCACTCCCCCGCGCGGGGCCGCACGCCGGAGCAGGGCGCCTTGCGCGCCGACCGGCTCGACCTGGCCGCGCTGGCCCTCATTGCCGACCGGCTGCCGCTGGGCGATGCCACGCACCGCGTGCTCGACGCCTATGCGCCGCGCGGGCTGGTCGAGCGCATCGACCTGAACTGGCAAGGCTCGCTGGGCGCCCCTGAACGCTACCAGGCCAAGGGGCGGGTCAGCGGCCTGCGCGTCGCCTCGCAGGCGGCGGCCACGCCTGAAGCCGCCCCCGCCCCACCGGCCACCGCGGCCAGGCCCGCCGGCGCCGCGCCCGCCGCCCAGCGGCCGCATGCCGGCTCGCCGGGCCTGAGCGGGGCCACCGTCGAGTTCGACGCCACCCAGGCCGGCGGCAGCGCCGCACTGTCGATGGCGCAGGGCACGCTCGAATTTCCGGGGGTATTCGAGGAACCGGTCATTCCCATCGACCGTCTCGCGGCCCAATTGCAGTGGAAGCTCGACAAGGGCCACGCGCAATTGCAGGTTTCCAAGCTGCGCTTCGCCAATGCCGATGCCGACGGCGAAGCCGAAGCCAGCTGGCGCACCAGCGATCCCGCCGTGTCCCGCGGGCAGTCGCTCTACCCCGGCGTGCTCGACCTGCAGGGCAAGCTGACCCGCGCCGACGGCACGCGCGTGTTCCGCTACCTGCCGCTCGAGATCCCCCAGCACACGCGCGACTACGTGCGCGACGCGGTCACCAAGGGCACGGCCAGCAGCGTCGACTTCCGCGTGCGCGGCGACCTGCACGACATGCCGTTCATGGACCCGAAGCAGGGCGAGTTCCGCATCGTGGCCAAGGTGGCCGACGTCAACTACGCCTATGTGCCGCCGGCCTCGGCCATTGCCGCGTCCACGGCATCCAAGGCGCCGGCCTCCGCGGCCCGCAGCGGTGCGCCGGCGCCGGCCTGGCCCGCGCTCACGGGGCTTTCGGGCGAACTGGTGTTCGAGCGCGCGGGCATGCTGGTGCGCAACGCGCGCGGCCGGCTGGCGGGTGCCACCGGCATCGAGGTGACCAAGGCCGAGGCGCAGATTGCCGACATGTCGCACCATGCCTCGCTGCTGCGCGTCGATGCCCAGGCCAAGGGCCCGCTCGCCGAACTGCTGCGCGTGGGCGCGCCGCTGGCCGGGGAAACCGGCGAGGTGCTGTCCCGCGCGCGCGCCACCGGCACGGCCGACTACCGGCTGCACCTCGAACTGCCGCTGGCCGCGCTGGAGGCGGCCAAGGTCCAGGCCAGCATCGCGCTCGCCGACAACGAGCTGCAGCTGGTGCCCGAGGCACCGTCCTTCACCCATGCGAAGGGCGTCGTCGGCTTTACCGAAACGGGCTTTTCGCTGGCCGGCGTCAACGCCAGGCTGCTCGGCGGCGACGTTCGCGTCGAAGGCCGCGGCCGCTTTGCCGGGCCCAACCGCGAGCTGGCATTGAAGGCGCAGGGCACCGCAACGGCCGAGGGCCTGCGCGCGGCGCGCGAGGCCGAGTGGCTCACGCGCATCGCGGCCAAGGCGAGCGGCGGCACGCCCTATGCGGCCACCTTCTCGATGCGCGACGGCGCGCCGGAGTTCTCGCTCACCAGCACGCTGCAGGGCCTGGCGCTGCAGCTGCCCGCCCCGCTCGTGAAGACGGCGGACGAACAGATGCCGCTGCGCATCGAGAAAAAGGTGCTGCAGCGCGAGACCCGGGCGGGTGCCGCCGTTGCCGTGCAGGACCAGCTCTCGATGGAGCTCGGCCGCATCGGCGCCGCCCAGTATGTGCGCGACATCTCCGGCGCCGAAGCGCGCGTGCTGCGCGGCAGCATCGGCATCGGCCTTGCCGCGGGCGATACCGCCCCCTTGCCCGACAAGGGCGTGCTGGCCAACGTCAACGTCGCGAAGCTCGACATGCCTGCGTGGCAGGCGCTGGTCGGCGACACCGGAAGCAGCGCGGCCGAAGCGGCGGGCAATGCCGAGCGGCCCGAAGACGCGGCCACGGGCTACCTGCCCACGCGCATCGCGGTGCGTGCGCAGGAACTCGGCATCGCGGGGCGCACGCTGCACAACGTGGTGCTCGGCGGCACGCGCGACGGTGCGCTCTGGCGCGCCAACATCGACGCCACCGAACTCAGCGGCTATGCCGAGTACCGCCACACCCAGGCCGGGCGGCTCTATGCGCGGCTGGCGCGGCTCAAGATTGCGCCCACCGAAGCCAGGCAGGTCGAAACCCTGCTCGACGAGCAGCCGGGCACGCTGCCCGCGCTCGACATCGTCATCGACGACTTCGAACTGCTGGGCAAGCGCCTGGGCCGTGCCGAGATCGATGCCGTCAACCGCGGCGGCGCGGGCCGCGAATGGATGCTCAACAAGTTGAGCTTCACCATGCCCGAGGCCAGTTTCTCGGCCAAGGGCACCTGGGCCGCCGCGCCGGGCGGCACCCCCGGGCGTGCAGAGCAGCGCCGCACGGCCATGACCTTCAGGCTGGAGATCGCGGACGCGGGCGATCTGCTCGCGCGCTTCGGCATGCCCGGCGTGCTGCGGCGCGGCAGCGGGCGGCTCGAAGGCGAGGTCAACTGGCGCGGCTCGCCGTTCTCGCTCGACTATCCGAGCCTGGGCGGGCAGCTCCAGGTCAACGTCGAATCGGGCCAGTTCCTCAAGGCCGACCCCGGCCTGGCCAAGCTGCTCGGCGTGCTGAGCCTGCAGGCGCTGCCGCGCCGGCTCACGCTGGATTTCCGCGATGTCTTCAGCCAGGGCTTCGCCTTCGACTTCATCCGCGGCGACGCAAAAATACACAACGGCATCGCGAGCACCAACAACCTGCAGATGAAGGGCGTCAACGCGGGCGCGCTGATGGACGGCTCGGCCGACATCGTGCGCGAAACGCAGGACCTGCGCGTGGTGGTGGTGCCCGAGATCAATGCCGGTACGGCCGCGCTGGTGGCCACCGCGATCAACCCCGCGATCGGCCTGGGCACCTTCCTCGCGCAGTGGGTGCTGAGCAAGCCGCTTGCGGCCGCCGCCACGCAGGAGTTCCATATCGAAGGCACCTGGGCCGACCCCAAAATAGCCAAGGTGCCACGATCCATCCTGCCGAGCGTACCCGGCGCTGCCGAGGCGCCGGCGGGCGGGCAGGGCAAGTGAAAACGGAGACCACGCAATGAAAGTCGCAGCCATCCAGATGGTGTCGGCCATCGCCCGCGAAGCCAACCTCGCGCGCGCCCACGGCCTGCTAGCGCAAGCCGCCGCGGCCGGTGCCGAACTGGCGGTGCTGCCCGAGTATTTCTGCATGATGGGCGCGCGCGACACCGACAAGCTGGGCCTGCGCGAGACCGCGGGCGCGGGCACCGTGCAGGGCTTTCTGGCCGACGCGGCGCGCGAGTTCGGGCTCTGGATCGTGGGCGGCACGCTGCCCATCGAAAGCGGCGACGCCGAGCACGTGTTCAACAGCTCGCTGTGCTATTCGCCCGATGGCCGGTGCGTGGCGCGCTACGACAAGATCCATCTCTTCTTCTTCGACAACGGCAGCGAGCGCTACGACGAGCGCCGCGTCATCGCGCCGGGCGCCGAGCCCGTGCTGTTCGAGCTGCCCTCGCGCGACGGCCATCGCTGGCGCGTGGGCATGAGCGTCTGCTACGACCTGCGCTTTCCCGAGCTCTACCGCGCGCTCGCCAAACGCGGCGCCGAGCTGCTGCTGGTGCCCAGTGCCTTCACCCGCACCACGGGCGCCGCGCACTGGGAAGTGCTGCTGCGCGCGCGGGCCATCGAGAACCTGGCCTGGGTGGTGGCGCCCGCGCAGGGCGGCACGCACGAGAACGGCCGCCATACCTGGGGCCAGTCGATGGTGGTCGACCCCTGGGGCACGGTGGTGGCGCAGCAGGCGAGCGAAGAGGGCGTGGTGCTGTTCGACATCGATGCCGGGCAGATCGAGCGGGTGCGTGCGCAGCTGCCCGTTCTTTCGCACTGCGTGCTCTAGTGTTGTGAACAGGCCCTAGATGGAGGAGGCTTTGGCTGTCGCACCGCCCCGGTGGGCGCTGTCGGCGTTCGCGCGCCTGCGCTCGCTCTGGCAGCGCTGGTTTCTCTGGCTGATCCTGGCCGTGCTGGTGTCGGCGCTGCTGGTCACCGTGGTGTGGCTCGCGGGCCGGCACGAGGTCGAGCAGGTCCAGGCGAACCTCGACCGCGACACCGCCGACGCGGTTTCGGACCTTCGCATCGGCCTGCAGCGCAACGCCCAGAGCCTGCGCGCCACCCAGGCCTCGGGCCTGGACCGCACGCATTGGCCCGACGCCGCGGCCTCCCTGCTGCGCGAGCACCGCGAGTGGCTGCGGCTCGAATGGCGCGACGCCGCGCTGCGTCCGCTCGAAGCGGTGAACACGCCCTACCGCATGCGGCTGATCGCCGACGAGAGCCGCGGCGCCGACCAGTCCGACGTGGGCCTCGCCTGCGCGGCCGCGCGCAAGCTCGGCGCGCCGGCCTATTCGCCGAGCCACTACGTGCCGATCCTCGGCGGAGGCGGCGTCGAGGTGATGGAACTGTGCGTGCCGATCGATGCGGGCGGCTTCCTGGTGGCGAGCTACTCGCTGCGCGACACGCTCATCGAGCTGGTCGGCCCCACGCTCACGCGCGGCCAGGAAGTGGCCTTCACCGAGGCCGACGGCACGCGCCTGGTGGCGCTCGGCACCTCGCGCCGCACCGGAACGCGCGTCTTCACCTCGCAGCAGCTGATCGACCTGCCCGGCGCCGCGCTGATGCTGCGCGTGGACGGCTGGCGCGCCGCGCCCGATCTCTTTCCGAACGTGCTGACGGCGCTGGTCACGGCCATTTCGATCGCGCTGGTGTCGGTGCTGGTGCTGCTTGCGCGCGACACGCGCCGCCGGCTGCGCGCCGAACGCGACCTGGCCGATGCGCTGGCCTTCCGCAAGGCGATGGAAGACTCGGTCATCACCGGCCTGCGCGCGCGCGACCTGCAGGGGCGCATCACCTACGTGAACCCCGCGTTCTGCGAAATGGTCGGCTTCAGCCCCGAAGAGCTGATGGCCGGCAGCGGCGAAGACATCGAGGCCCCCTATTGGCCGACCGAGCTGGCGCACGAATACCAGCAGCGGCAGGCCCGGCGGCTGGCCGGCGGCATGCCGCCGCGCGAGGGCTTCGAATCGGTCTTTATGCGCAAGGACGGTACGCGCTTTCCGGTGCTCATCTTCGAGGCCCCGCTGATCAACGCGCATCGCGTGCAGACCGGCTGGATGAGCGCCTTCATCGACATCAGCGAGCAGCGCCGCATCGAGGAGCTCTCGCGCGCCAGCCAGGAACGGCTGCAGGCCAGCGCGCGGCTTGCCACGGTGGGCGAGATGGCCTCGCTGCTGAGCCACGAGCTCACGCAGCCGCTGGCCGCCATCGCCAGCTATGCGACGGGGTCGCTCAACATGCTCGGGCCGCACGCCAAGGGCGAGCAGGCCGAGGTGGCCATGGCGGTGCGGCGCATTGCCGAGCAGGCCGACCGCGCCGGCCAGGTGATCCGCAGCGTGCACGACTTCGTGCGCCGCCGCGACCGCACGCGCGAGGCGGTGGCGCCGCAGGCGCTGATCGATGCGGTGCTGCCGCTGGTGCGGTTGCAGGCGCGCAAGCTCGGCGTGAGCATCGAGGTGGCGCTCGAAGACCGCCTGCCTCCGGCCGTGTGCGACCGCACGCTGGTCGAGCAGGTGCTGCTGAACCTGGCGCGCAATGCGATGCAGGCCATGGATACGGCGGAGCACGTGGGCGAGCGCGTGCTGCGGCTGCGCGTGTCGCGCGTTGTCGCGGTCGGCGGCCCGGGCGCGGAGGACGCCCGGCGCTGGCTGGAGTTCTCGGTCGCCGATCTCGGCTGCGGCATCAGCGAAGAGGTGGCCGGCCGCCTCTTCACGCCTTTCTTCACCACGCGTGCCGACGGCATGGGGCTGGGCCTCAGCCTGTGCCGCACCGTGGTGGAGCAGCATGGCGGGGTGCTCGTGTTCGAGCCCAACCGCCCCCGGGGCACCGTGTTCCGGTTTACCCTGCCGAGTACATGATTTACTCCCAGGCTTTTGCGCCCGTTTCTGGAATCGACATGACATGCAACCGCTGATCGACGGCCTGATCTTCATCGTGGACGACGACGCCAGTGTGCGCGAGGCACTGGCCTGGCTGCTGCGCTCGCGCCGCCTCGAGAGCGAACACTTCGCGAGCGCCGAGGCCTTCGAGCTGCGCCTGGCCGAAGGCCCGCTGCCCGATCAGCCGCTGTGCCTGCTGCTGGACGTGCGCATGCCCGGCACCAGCGGGCTGGTGCTGTTCGACCGGCTCGCCGAGCGCGGCCTGCTGGACGCCATGCCGGTGATCTTCCTGACCGGCCACGCCGACGTGCCCACGGCCGTGGACGCGGTGAAGCGGGGCGCCTTCGACTTCTGCGAGAAGCCGTTCTCCGACAACGCCCTGGTCGACCGCATCGAGCAGGCGCTGGGCGCTTCGCTGCGGGCGCTGGAGGTGCGGCGCGTGCGGCGCAGCCTGGCTGGCCGCGTCGCCGAACTGACCGACCGCGAGCGCGACGTGATGCGGCTCGTGGTCGAGGGCCTGCCGAACAAGCTGATCGCCGATCAGCTGGCGATCAGCGTGCGCACGGTGGAGGTCCACCGCGCACGCGTGTTCGACAAGATGGAAGTGAAATCGGCGGTCGAACTGGCCAACCGCCTCAGAGATCTCTAGCTGTCACGAGCTTCGGTTTTTCGTGTGAACACCGCGGAACCGGCTTTGCCGGGCCGCTGGTGTTGCCCCCTGGAAGGGGGTTGGCGAAGCGACACGAAGTGCGCGAAGACTGGGGGTCAGCTTTTTTCCGCGACGAAGATCTCGACGCGGCGGTTCTGGGCCCGGCCGGCCGGCGTGCCGTTGTCGGCGATCGGTTCGCGCGAGCCGCGGCCGTCGGTGGTGATGGCCGTGGTCGAGACGCCGCGGCTGACCAGGTGGTTGCGCACGCTGTCGGCGCGGCTCACCGAGAGGCGCTCGTTGCCTTCCTCGCTGCCGGTGTTGTCGGTGTGGCCCACCACGCGCACGCTGGCTGCGGCGGCGCTGCGCAGGCCTTCGGCCACCTTGTCGAGCACCTGCGCCAGGTTGCGCTTGACGTTGGCGCGGCCCACGTCGAACGACAGTTCGTTGGGAACCACGAGATGCAGCTGGTTGTCCGCGGTCTGCTCGATCACCACGCCCGTGCCCTTGGTGGAATTCTCCAGCTCGGTCTTGAGCGCCGCCAGGCGCGCAGTCCAGCTGTTGGCCGGCGCAGCCGCCTGGGCGGCTGGTGCGGCGGCCGATCCCGGCGCGGGCGACTGCGAGGCGCACCCCGCAACGAACAATGCGGCCGCAGCCGCACCCGAAACAACAAGCTTCCTCATGAGTTTTTCCCTCTTTGTGAACATGAAACGATGGCGATGGGCGCCGGCCGCTCCCGCACGGCCGGCTTTGTTTTTATATCAGCCGATCCGGTCAGCCCCGCGGCGCGCGCTCGCCCACGTAGATCTCGACGCGGCGGTTCTGCGCCCGGCCGGCATCGCTGTTGTTGTTGGCGATCGGCTCGTGCGAACCGCGTCCTTCGATGCGGAAGGCCGCGGCGCTCACGCCGCGCGCCACCAGGTAGTCGCGCGTGCTGGCGGCGCGGTCGACCGACAGCGGATTGTTGATGGCGTCCGAGCCGGTGTTGTCGGTGTGGCCGATGATGCGCACCTCGGCGTTCGGGTTGTTGCGCAGGCCGCTCGCGAACTGGTCGAGCACCGGTGCGAAGTTGGGCTTGATGTTGGAGCGGCCCACGTCGAAGGAGACGTCGCTCGGGATCTGGAGCTTGAGCTCGTTGTTCGGGGTTTGCGTCACGGCCACGCCGGTGCCCTGGGTGGCGGCTTCCATCTGGCGCTTCTGGTTTTCCATGCGCTGCGACCACAGGTAGCCGCCGAGCGCGCCGGCCGCGGCGCCGACCACGGCACCGGTGCCGATGGCGCCGCGGTTGCCGCCGGTGGCGGAACCGATGGCCGCACCGCCCAGCGCGCCGATGCCGGCGCCGATGCCGGTGTTGCGCTGGGTATCGGTCATGCCGCCGGCACAGCCGGACAGGACGAGGGCGGCAGCGGTGGTGGCGAGTACAAACTTTTTCATGGCAATCCCTTTCAAGGTTGAATCAGGCGGGCCACAGCTTAGCCTCGGCGAACCTGCAATGGTACGGCCTTCCCAACTTGCAGGAAAGAAGAAAACTTTCTGCAAAGCCCCGTGAATGCTGCGATGATTGCTACTAAAGTAATAGCTGATAGCCTGTTCTCCGACATTCCGCTGCGACTCTCGGCTACGCAAGTAATTCACGCTTCGGGCGGCGGATTCTTTTTCTCGCCGGCGCCGTTGCCATCGGCGGCCTCGCCGTCGTCATGCAGTTCGCCCTTTTTTCGACCGGAAAACATGGTCCACCAGACGATCAATATGAACACGAGCCCGGCCCCGAGGGCTTCAAGCAAAATCAAACCCATGAGAAATGGACTCCAGTGGCTGGTTGGGCTCGCGATCGTAGCAACGCTGGCCGGCTGCTCGATCGCCCCGCGCGCGCCCGACACCCCGGCCCGGCCGGCCGCCACGCCGCCGCGCGACCTCGGACCGCTGACCGGTTCGCTCGCGCATCCCAAGAGCCGGTGGGTGCCGGTCGGCTGGTCGGAGCTGCCGGGTTTCGGCGACGACCCGCTGCACGAAGCCTGGATCGCGCTCCTGGCCAATTGCGCACGGCCCAACGCCGCCTTTGCGCCACTGTGCCGCGAGGTGCGCCAGCTGGCCATCGCCACGCCCGAGGAACAGCGCCAGTGGATGACCGACAGGCTGCAGCCCTACCGCGTCGAATCTCTCGCGGGCTCGAGCGAAGGCAAGCTCACGAGCTACTACGAGCCGGTGTACGAGGCCTCGCGCGTGCCCACCGCCACCTTCAACATTCCGATCTACCAGGCGCCCGACGGGCTGGTGCCGCGCCGGCCCTGGTACACCCGCCAGGAAATCGAAACCCTGCCCGAAGCCCAGGCCGCGCTGCGCGGCCGCGAGATCGCCTGGATGGCCGACCCCATCGACGCGCTGATGCTCCACATCCAGGGCTCGGGGCGCCTTCGCATCACCGAGGCCAACGGCATCCAGCGCACCGTGCGCGTGGCGTTCTCGGCCACCAACGAGCAGCCGTACAAGAGCGTGCAGCAATGGCTGATCGGCCAGGGCGTGACCAAGGTCGGCAAATGGCCCGAGGACACCAAGGCATGGGCCGCGCAGAACCCGCAGCGCGTGACGCAGCTGCTGTGGAGCAATCCGCGCTACGTGTTCTTCCGCGAGGAAACCATGAGCGAGCTCGATGCGGCCTTCGGCCCGCGCGGCGCGCAGGGCGTGCCGCTGACGGCCGGGCGCTCCATTGCGGTCGACCGCGACAGCATCCCGTACGGCACGCCGGTCTGGCTCGCATCGAGCGGGCCGGCGGCGCAGCTGCAGAAACTGGTGGTCGCGCAGGACACCGGCAGCGCCATCCTGGGCGCCGTGCGCGCCGACTACTTTGCCGGCACCGGCGCCGATGCCGGGCGCCTGGCCGCCAGCATGAACCAGCCGCTGCGCCTGTGGGCGCTGTGGCCCAGGCAAATGCCGGCGCCCTGAACGCCGAGCAGATGCGCCTGACCGCAAGCTGAGCGTTTCACGCGGATGTCATGCGAATTGCCTAACTTCGCGGGTTGGATTCCTTTTCAACCCACGAAAGCGATTGCGCATGACCGCAAACAACCGTACCGACGCCAACGGCATCGATCTTGACGACATCGGCACCAACCCCAGCCCGAATCCGTCCTTCACCGACCTGATCGCCTCGCGCCTGAGCCGCCGCCATCTGTTCGGCCTGGGCGTCGGCACGGCCAGCACCGCGCTGCTGCAGGCCTGCGGTGGCGGCGGCAATGGCGGCGTGGCTTTCCCGATCATTCCGCCTGCACCGGCCCCCGCTCCTGCGCCGGCCCCGGCGCCAGCCCCCGCGCCGGCTCCCGCACCGGCCAAGCTCGGCTTCAATGCCGTGGCCAAGAGCCTTGCCGACGTGGTCACCGTGCCCGCCGGCTACACCGCCAGCGTGCTCTATCGCCTGGGCGACCCGATCGCCGCAGGCGTGGCCGCCTACAAGAACGACGGCACCGACGATCCGGCCACCTACGACCGGCGCGCCGGCGACCACCACGACGGCATGACCTTCTTCGGCATGAACGCGTCGAACAAGTGGGACGCAGCCAGCGCCGCGCGCGGCCTGCTCGTGATGAACCACGAAGCCATCACCCCGCTGTTCCTGCATCCCGCCGGCCAGACCATCAGCGGCACCGGCAACGCCGCGGTGCGCACCTCCGCCGACGAAGTGCTGCGCGAGTTCTACCTGCACGGCGTGAGCGTGATCGAGATCAACAAGAGCGGCAACGCCTGGAGCTACAAGCAGGACTCGAGCTTCAACCGCCGCGTCCACACGCTCACCGAAATGGCGTTCTCGGGCCCGGCCGCCAAGACCGACTACCTGAAGACCAAGTATTCGACCGACGGCAGCAAGACCCGCGGCACGCTCAACAACTGCGCCAACGGCACCACGCCCTGGGGCACCTACCTGACCTGCGAAGAAAACTGGGCCGGCTACTTCCGCCGCATCAAGGCCACCGACGACCCCAGCCGCAGCGCCAAGGAGATCGCCTCGTTCACCCGCTATGGCGTGGCCAGCGCCGGCCGCGAACTCTGGGCCACCGTCACGCCCGACACGGCCGACAACCTCTACGGCCGCTGGAATGCCCAGGTGGTCGGCGCCACCGCCACCGACGACTTCCGCAATGGCGCCAACACCTACGGCTGGGTGGTCGAGATCGATCCCTTCAACCCCTCCAGCACCCCCAAGAAGCGCACCGCGCTCGGCCGTTTCGGCCATGAAGGCGCCTGCCTCGGCCCGGTCGTGGTCGGCAAGCCGCTGGTCTGGTACATGGGCGACGACTCGCGCAACGAGTACATCTACAAGTTCGTCTCGGCGAAGAACTGGGATGCGGCCGACGTGGGCGGCGGCACCGCGGCCGGCGACAAGTACATGGACGACGGCCGCCTCTACGTGGCCAAGTTCAACGCCGACGGCACCGGCGCGTGGCTCGAACTGAAGCTCGGCGTCAACGGCATCACCGCGAGCAATCCGGCCTATGCCTTTGCCGATGCGGCCGACGTGGTGGTCAACGCGCGCCTCGCGGCCGACGCCGCCGGCGCCACCAAGATGGACCGCCCGGAGTGGACGGCCGTCAATCCGAAGACCGGCGAGGTGTACGTCACCCTCACCAACACCAACGCCGCCTCGCGCCCCATCACCGCCACCGACGGCGCCAACCCGCGCTTCTACAACGACAAGACGACCACTGGCTCGGACCAGAAGGGCAATCCGAACGGCCACGTCGTGCGCTTCGCCGACGACAACGCCGACCCGGCCTCGCTGAGCTTCAAGTGGGACGTGTACCTGTTCGGCGCGCGCTCCACCGCCTCGGCCGACGTCAACCTGTCGCAGCTGAGCGCCGACAACGACTTCTCCAGCCCCGACGGCATGTGGTTCAGCCACGCCACCGCCGGCCTGCTCTGGCTGGAGACCGACGACGGCGCCTACACCGACGTCACCAACTGCATGCTGCTGGCCGCGCTGCCGGGCAAGGTCGGCGACGGCGGCGCCAGGACCATCACCAACATCGATGGCGCCACCACGCGCACCCAGGACACCTTCGTGGGCAAGGCGCCCGGCACCGACGGCCTGCGCCGCTTCCTGGTCGGCCCGAAGGACTGCGAGATCACCGGCATTGCCGAATCCGGCGACGGCCGTGCGCTGTTCGTGAACATCCAGCACCCGGGCGAGGGTTCGAAGGACATCGCCAATCCTGATGGCTACATCAGCCACTGGCCGGATGGCGCCAAGAGCCGCCCGCGCTCGGCCACGGTGGTCATCACCAGGGATGACGGCGGCCTGATCGGCCTCTGACCGGTTGCGCTGCCGCTGCCTCCTACCGGGGCAGCGGCAGCGCCGTCTTGTAGCGCACCTGCTTGAGCGCGAAGCTCGAGCGGATCTTCTCGATGCCCGGAATCGGCGTGAGCTGTTCCAGGATGAATTTCTCCAGCGCCGCCATGTCGGCCACGGCGATGCGGATCAGGTAGTCGCTGTCGCCCGTCATCAGGTAGCACTCCATCACCTCGTCATGCTCGGCAATGCGCTGCTCGAAGTCGGCGAGCGACTGCTTGCTTTGCGTCGTGAGGCTGATCGAGATGAACACATTGAGCCCCAGGCCCAGCGCCTTGGCGCTTGCGAGCGCCACGTAACGGTCGATCACGCCGTTCGCCTCGAGCATCTTCACGCGCGCGAGGCAGGGCGAGGGCGAGAGGTGCACGCGGCGCGCCAGCTCCACGTTCGAGAGCGCGCCGTCGCGCTGCAGCTCGTCGAGAATGCGCAGGTCGATGGCATCGAGTTGCATGAAATGCCGACAAATAAAGAATCGCCGGAATTTTATGCTGCGAAGCCCGCATGGGATTGCGTGCGCCGGTAGCTAATTTGCCGCTTAGCGGCCTAAAGTGCCGGCATGAACGCCCCGATTTCCACCGACCAGATGCGTGCGCTGCTGCTCGACACGCCGCTCTCGCACGACCCCGATCCGGCCGAGACCGCCGAATGGCGCGACGCCTTCCTGGCGCTGGCCCAGGCCCACGGCCCCCAGCGCGCCCGGCAGATGCTGGTGGAACTGGCCCGCCTCGCGCGGCAGCAGCGCATCGGCTGGCAGCCCGAGCTTGCCACGCCCTACGTCAACACCATTGCGGTGGAAGACCAGCCGCCGTTCCCCGGCGACCTCGCCATCGAGGAGCGCCTGGCCTCGCTGATGCGGTGGAACGCCCTCGCGATGGTGGCCAGGGCCAACCAGGCGTATGGCGAACTCGGCGGCCACATCGCGAGCTATGCGAGCGCGGCCGACCTGTTCGAGACCGGCTTCAATCACTTCTTCCATGCGCGCAAGGACTCGGGCGACGATGCGCACCGCGGCGACCTCGTCTTCTTCCAGCCGCACAGCGCGCCCGGCGTCTATGCCCGCGCCTACCTCGAAGGCCGCCTCGGCGAAGAAGACCTCAAGCACTACCGCCAGGAACTCACCGCGCCCGCCTTCACCCGAGGCAGCGGCGCGCGCGGCCTCAGCAGCTATCCGCATCCCTACCTGATGCCGGACTTCTGGCAGTTCCCGACCGGCTCCATGGGCATCGGCCCGATCAGCTCGATCTACCACGCGCGCTTCATGCGCTACCTCACGCACCGCCACCTGCTCGACTGCGAGGGCCGGAAAGTGTGGGGCGTGTTCGGCGACGGCGAGATGGACGAGCCCGAATCGATGAGCGCCCTGACGCTGGCCGCGCGCGAGAAGCTCGACAACCTCGTGTGGGTGGTCAACTGCAACCTGCAGCGCCTGGACGGCCCGGTGCGCGGCAACGGCCGCATCATCGACGAGCTCGAAAAGCTCTTCGCCGGCGCGGGCTGGAACGTCATCAAGCTCATCTGGGGCAGCGACTGGGACGGCCTCTTCGCGCAGGACGCGAGCGGTGCGCTGGCGCGCGTGTTCGCCGAAACCGTCGACGGCCAGATGCAGACCTTCGCGGCCAAGGACGGCCGCTTCAACCGCGACAACTTCTTCGGCCAGAACCCCGAGCTCGCGCGCCTGGCCGAAGGCATGACCGACGAGCAGATCGACCGC
>Ga0209051_1001387_pt1 | contig 20871 bp, 19 predicted proteins | sample AraplaCvi_mMS_r2_2_FD_184286 | JGI IMG/M metagenome (GOLD analysis project Ga0209051, IMG submission 184286) | Arabidopsis root microbial communities from North Carolina, USA - plate scrape MF_Cvi_mMS_r2 (SPAdes) (version 2) | ecosystem: Host-associated > Plants > Roots > Endosphere | place...
GGGACGGTCGGGCAGCAGTTCCCGGGCCAGCGAGGAGGTGGGATCGAGAATCACCTCGTCGACCGCTCCGCTCTCGATGATCCGACCGGCGTCGATCCGGGCGACCGAGTCGGCGACCTCCCGGACCACTTCCATCTCGTGGGTGATCAGGATGATGGAGAGGCCGAGATCGTCGCGGAGGTGACTCAGCAGGGCGAGGATCGACTTCGTCGTAGTCGGGTCCAACCCCGACGTGGCCTCGTCGGACAGCAGGTAGGACGGGCCGAGGGCAAGTGCGCGCGCGATTCCCACCCGTTGCCGTTGACCGCCGGACAGCTGGGCCGGGCGATCGTTGCGCCGGTCGCCGAGGCCGACGCGGTCGAGCAACTGGGCCACCCGCTTCTCGATGGAGGCATCGGTGGCACCGAGATACTCCAGCGGAAGCGCGACGTTCTGGGCGACCGTCCGACGCCGCAACAGCGGGGCCGTCTGGAAGATGACGCCGACGCTGCGGCGTGCGGCGAGCAGTTCGGAGCCCTCGAGTCTGGTGAAGTCCTTGCCGTCGACCCGCACGGAGCCGCTGGTCGGTCGCTCCAGGAAACTCACGCACCGGGACAGCGTCGTCTTGCCGGCGCCGCTGGGCCCGACCACGGCGAGTATCTCGCCACTTGCCACCGACAGCGAGACGTCGTCGAGGACGGTGCGATCTCCGAACCGCTTGGTCAGGTTCTCGATCTCGATCATGTTGGCTCACTTCACATCGGCGGAAGGTGGGCACTGGGTCGAGGCGACGACTGCAACCCGTCGGAGCGCAGCGTTCTACGCCTCCAGCGCCGCAGGACAGTGAACCTACGGAGGACGGCACGGGCCGCACAGGTTAGGGATCGGCCTGAATCAAAGGCACCCGAGCCGGGTGCACGTCCGAACTCGCGGACGGGGACGCCGACCGGTGATCAGCCAACGCTGACGTCATCCATAGCTGGTACTTAACAAGCCTAACTACCGTGATGGATGTGTTGCCGGGCGGAACACTTCGTCCGGCGCCAAACCCGGAAGGACCAACACCGATGAAGTCCACGAAGATCGTCGCCGGAATCGCCATGGCGGGCGGCTTGACCGCAGCCGCCCTAGGACTCAGCAGCGGGGTGGCCAATGCCGACCCCGGCCCGGGCGGGGCACCCATACCGGCCCACTGGGGTCCGCCTCCGCCACCCGCACCGTGGGGTCCCCCGCCGCCGGCCTGGGGTCCCGGCCCCGCGGGCTGGGGTCCGCCGCCCCCACCTCAGCAGGACGTTCCGTTCCCCGGCGGCTGGAACGGCGGCTGGGAGCCCAACGGCGGCTTCTGCCTAGGCCCGTTCTGCGTCTGACACCGGCGCAGCCTTCGAATCGCGCTGACGCAAAGCAGTGACGTCGAGCGGCCCGATTGCCAGACTCGTGCCAGTGACCCGACCGATCCGTTTCAACGCGTTCGACATGAACTGCGTCGCCCATCAGTCGCCCGGCCTGTGGAGGCACCCGCAGGACAGATCCTCGCAGTACAAGGACCTGTCCTACTGGGCCGACCTCGCTCGGCTCCTCGAGCGAGGTCGGTTCGACGGGTTGTTCATCGCCGACGTGCTCGGCACCTACGACGTCTACGGCGCCTGTGACGAAGCGGCCATTCGGCAGGCCGCCCAGGTTCCGGTCAACGACCCACTCCTCCTGGTCTCGGCGATGGCCCTGGTGACCGAACACCTTGGCTTCGGCATCACCACCGGTACGGGGTTCGAGCACCCGTATCCGTTCGCCAGGCGGGTGTCCACGCTCGACCACCTCACCAAGGGCCGGGTCGGCTGGAACGTCGTCACCGGGTACCTGCCCTCGGCGGCGCGGAACATGGGACAGACCGACCAGCCCGCCCACGACGCCCGCTACGACCACGCCGACGAGTACCTCGAGGTCCTCTACAAGCTGTGGGAAGGCTCCTGGGAGGACGACGCCGTGATCCGCGACCGTGAGCGCGGCGTCTTCACCGATCCCGACAAGGTGCACCACATCGGCCATGCCGGAACGCATTTCACCGTGCCGGGCATCCATCTGTCCGAGCCGTCCCCTCAGCGGACGCCCGTCCTGTTCCAAGCCGGCGCCTCACCCCGCGGGGTACGGTTCGCCGCCGAGAACGCCGAGGCCATCTTCACCGCGGCGCCGACGAAGGCGATCCTGCGCGAGACGGTGACGACGATTCGCCGCGAACTCGAGCTGGCGGGCCGAGATCCGTATGCGGCCAAGATCTTCAATCTGTCCACGGTCATCACCGCCGAAACCGACGAGGAGGCCCGGGCCAAGCACGCCGAATACCTCTCCTACGGGGACCCCGAGGGCGCGCTGGTGTTCATGTCCGGCTGGATGGGCGTCGACCTCGCGAGCTACGGACTGGACGAGCCGATCGGCAACGTCGACTCCAACGCCATCCTGTCCGCGGTGAAGGCCTTCCAGTCCGCCGATCCGGACGGCGGCGAGTGGGCGGTGCGCGACATCGCCGACTGGGGCAAGATCGGCGGCATCGGTCCGCTGATCGTGGGATCGGGCGAACGCGTCGCCGACGTGCTGCAGGAGTGGGTCGCCGAGACCGACGTCGACGGCTTCAACCTCGCCTATGCGATCACGCCCGGCACGTTCGCCGACTTCGTCGACCACGTGGTGCCCGTGCTGACCGCCCGCGGCGCCTACCAGTCCGAGTACGCACCGGGCACGTTGCGCAACAAGCTCTTTGGCCGTGGCGACCGCCTCCCCGACGAGCATCGTGGGTCCCGGTACCGGGTGGGCGGGCCGTCGTCGACGATAATCGAACGACCGTCCACCCAGCCTTCATCATCGTCGTCGACGGCCTCGCAGCCGACGGCCAGCCGCTAGGAGTCTCGCCATGCCCGTCAAGCTTCACTGGTTCCTACCCACCTACGGCGACAGCCGACTGATCGTCGGCGGCGGCCACGGCACCCCCGCCGGATCGGCCCACAGCGATCGGGACGCGTCGATCGACTACCTCGGATCGATCGTGCGCGCCGCCGAGTCGTTCGGGTTCACCGGCGCGCTCATCCCCACCGGCGCGTGGTGTGAGGACGCCTTCATCACCGCCTCCCTGCTGGCGCGGGAGACCACCTCGCTGGCCTTCCTGGTGGCGTTCCGCCCCGGCCTGGTCAGCCCCACCCTCTCGGCGCAGATGGCCGCCACGTTCGTCCGACACGCCCCGGGCCGGCTGCTGCTCAACGTCGTCGTCGGTGGCGAAGCCCACGAACAACGGTCGTTCGGGGACTACCTCGAGAAGGACGCCCGTTACGAGCGATGCGACGAGTTCCTCGACGTCGTCCGCCGATTGTGGGCAGGTGAGCGGGTCACCCTGGACGGCAAGCACATCCAGGTGGAGGACGCGGCCCTGGCACTGCCGCCGAACCCCGTGCCGCCGTTGTACTTCGGCGGTAGCTCGAAGGCTGCGGGGCCGGTGGCCGCCAAGCATGCCGACGTCTACCTGACCTGGGGAGAGCCGCCGGAAGCGGTCCGCGACAAGATCGAGTGGATCCGCAAGGAGGCCGCCGACGAGGGCCGCACGGTGCGCTTCGGCATCCGGCTGCACACCATCTCGCGGGACACCGCCGACGAAGCGTGGGCCCAAGCCGGCAAGTTCGTCGACGCCCTCGACGAGGAGACGGTGCGCAACGCCCAAGCCGGGCTGAGCCGCAGCCAGTCCGAGGGCCAGAAGCGCATGCTCGCGCTGCACGAGGCCAACCGCGCCAACGGTTCCTGGAACGACGCCCGCAGCCTGGAGATCGCGCCCAACCTGTGGGCCGGCGTCGGTCTGGTCCGCGGCGGGGCGGGGACCGCCCTGGTGGGCAGCCACACCGAGGTCGCCGACCGCATCGCCGAGTACGCCGAGATCGGGATCGACGAGTTCATCTTCTCGGGTTACCCGCACCTGGAGGAGCTCTACTGGTTCGGCGAGGGTGTGGTGCCGGTGCTGCGCGAACGCGGGCTGTTCGACGCCGGACGGGTCGACGCGACACCCACCTCGGTTCCGTTCCTCGGCACCGCGCGGTGAGCGCACCCGCCGCGACGCACGCCGTCGTCACCGCGGCCGACGCGGTGGCGCTGGCCCACCGGTTGTCGGTCGACTTCGCGACCGACGCCGGCGCCCGCGACGCCGACCGGACCCTGCCGCACGCGCACGTGCGGACGCTCAAGGAATCCGGGCTGTTGGCGTTGTCGGTGCCCGCGGAGTTCGGCGGGGTCGAGGCGCCCTATGAGGTGGTCACCGAGGTGTTCCGGTCGATCGCTCAGGCTGACCCGTCGCTGGCCCAGATTCCGCACTCGCACTACACGTTTCTCGAAGCCGTCCGACTCCGCGGCACACCGGCTCAGAAGGCCTTCTTCTACGGCGTCGTCCTCAGCGGTGGTCTGCTCGCCAACGCCCAGTCCGAACGCGGCCCGCATCCGATCGACGTCGACGTCACCACGCTCACCGAAACCGAGTCCGGGGACTACGTGTTGGCCGGTCGCAAGTTCTACTCCACCGGCGCGCTCTTCGCCGACTGGGTGATCGTCCGGGCGTCCGTCGTCGACGGCTCGGGTGAGACGCCCACGTCGAGCACACCCAAGGCCCTGGCCTTCGTGCCCCGCGACGCCCCCGGTCTGCAGATCGTCGACGACTGGGACGGCATGGGCCAGCGCACCACCGCGTCGGGCACCGTCACCCTCGACGACGTGCGGGTACCGGCCGACCACGTCGTCCCCTTCTCCCCCATCTTCTCCGAGCCGACCACCTACGGCGCCCAGGCGCAGGTGCTGCACGCCGCGATCGACGTCGGCGTCGCCGACGGCGCGCTGGAGGAGGGCATCCGACAGGCCGCCAAGGCCCGGCCCCACTTCGAGGCCCGGGTGGACGCCGCAGCCGAGGACCCCACCGTGATCCAACTGGCCGGGGAACTCGTCGTGACCGTCCGAGGGGCTCGGGCGTTGCTCGCCGAGGCAGCCCGCGAAGTCGACCGCGCCCGGGCCAATCCCACCGCGGAGACGACGGCCGCAGCGTCGATCGCCGTCGCGGTCGCGAAGGTCGCCGCGGTGCGGGCGTCGCTCGAGGCGTCGTCGGCGCTGTTCGATCTCGGCGGTACCCGCAGCGCCTCGGCGACTTCGAACCTGTCGCGGTACTGGCGCGACGCCCGCACCCACACGCTGCACGATCCGGTCCGATGGAAGATCCAGCACGTCGGCCGGTACGCCCTCTCGGGCACGAAGCCGCCGCGGCACGGTCAGATCTAGTAGTCCCAGGCCCCGTCGAGATAGTGCGCCCGACACGCTCGGCGGGCCAGCTTGCCGCTGGTGGTGCGCGGAATCGCCCCGGCGGGAACGATCTTCACGTCGTGCACGGTCAGGCCGTGACGGCGCGACACCTCCGCCCTGATCGCGGCGAGTGCCTCCGCGGGGTCGGCCCGGTTGGTCCCGGCCGCACGCTCGGCGACGACGAGGAGCCGCTCGTCGGGGATCGTGAACGCCGCGACGTAGCCCCGCCGGACGATCGGCGAGGCGTCGGCCACGGTGGCCTCGACGTGCTGTGGATAGACGGTGCGCCCGTCGACCAGCACGCGGTCGGCGATCCGGCCCGTGACGTAGAGCTCCCCGTCGAGGTAGAACCCGAGGTCGCCGGTGCGCAGCCAGTCGGCGCCGGCGGCCACCCCGGCGGTGTGGCCGCCGGCCTCGAGCGCGCTGGTCAACGTCGCGCCGAACGTGCGCGCAGTCTCCTCGGGTAGACCCCAGTAGCCTCGCCCAATGTTGGCGCCGTGCAACCACATTTCCCCGACCCTGCCGTCGGGTAGTTCGGCGCCGGTGTCGGGGTCGACCACCGCCGCCCACAGGCTTCGCGCCACCTGACCCGACGACACCTGTGCCACCGCGGACGGGGCGTCGGCAGCGACGGGCACCGCGCGACCGGCCTCCAGTTCGTCGCGGTCGACGTGGAGCACCGTGGCCCGGGCCGTTGGCGCCGTGGTCGAGATGAACAGCGTGGCCTCGGCGATGCCGTAGGACGGCTTGATCGCCGTCGCGGGCAACCCGTACGGCGCGAACACCTCGTTGAACGACGAGATGGCGGCCATGCTGACCGGTTCGGAGCCGATGATCAGCACCACGTTGGCGAGGTCGACGTCGTCACCCGGCGCGGGCCGGCCCCGCAGCGCCGTCCACTCGTAGGCGAAGTTGGGCGCGGCGGTGACCACCCGACCCTCCCGCGACCCGTCGGACAGTGCGTTGATCCACCGCTGCGGGCGACGCACGAACGCGGTGGGCGACATCAGGGTGGAGTGCCCGCCGTAGACCGCGGGGAAGCCGATCATGGACAGCCCCATGTCGTGGTACAGCGGTAACCAGCTGACGCCGTGGGTGTTTCGGTTCAGCAGGTCGATGGACAGGATCATCTGGATCAGGTTGGTTCCGACCGCCCGGTGGGTGATCTCCACGCCGACCGGTGGGCGCGTCGAGCCGGAGGTGTACTGAAGGTGCGAGACGTCGTCCACGTCGACGTCGACCGGCACGAAACCGTCGCCTTCTGCATCCGGAATATGCTCGAGGACAAGCACTTTGGGTTGCAGCGCAGGCGGCAGCTTGGTCAGGAACGACTCCACGTCCGACAGCGCCGCCGCGGTGGTCAGCACGACCGACGGCCGCGAATCACGCAACGCCGTGTCCAGACGCTCGGCGTGACCTGGGAGTTCCGGTGCGAACAACGGCACCGCAATCGTGCCGGCCTTGACGGCGGCGAAGAACCCCGTCACGTAGTCGAGCCCCTGCGGCGCCAAGATCGCGACCCGGTCGCCCGCGGCCGCAACGCTCTGCAGCCGGGCCGCCACGGCTCGCAACCGGACGCCGAGCCCGGCCCACGTCAGCTCCACGGCGCGGCCGGCATCCGAGCCGGTGAAGTCCAGATAGCGATAGGCCACGGCGTCACCGACGTGGGCGACGTTGCGGTCGACCAAGGACGACAGCGTCACACCCGGTGGGAGCGCCACACCCCCGTCGGAGGTCAGGCAGTCCTCGATGCGCAGCAGACCGTCCGGGGCGAGGTACTCCTGCCGGGCGTATGCCATGCCGTCATTCTAGGCGGCTCGATCGACGGCAAAGCCGTTGTGTCACGGTCGAAGACGTGAGCATCGCCACGTCCGGGCCTAGCGCGTCGGCTCGCCGACGCGCACCAGCATCTTGCCGATGTTCGCCCCCGTGAACAGACCGTTGAGCGCGGCGACGCACGATTCGATGCCGTCGTACACGGTCTCCCGATGCACCAGCAGGCCCTGTCTCTCCCAGCCCCGCAGCGCGGCGAAGGCCTCGTCGAACCGGCCCCATTCGTCGAGCGCGTTGAACCCCTGCATGGTCGCGGTCTTGGCCAGGATGTTCACGTAGTTGGCCGGTCCGGGATGCTTGCCGGTCAGGTAGCTGGAGATGACGCCGCACAGCACGATCCTGGCCTTTGCCGCCAGACGTCCCAGAACGGCGTCGAGGATGGGCCCGCCGACGTTGTCGAAGTAGACGTCGACCCCGCGCGGGCACGCCTTCTTCAGCGCGGCGGGCACGTCCACCGCGCGGTAGTCGACGCAGTCGTCGAAGCCGAAGTCCTCGACGACCGCACGGCACTTGTCCGGCCCCCCGGCGATGCCGACGACGCGCGCGCCGGCGATCTTGGCGATCTGGCCGGCTACCGAACCGGTGGCACCCGCCGCCGCCGAGACCACCACCGTCTCCCCCGGTGCCGGTCGCCCGATGTCGTTCATCCCGAAGTACGCGGTGGCTCCGGTCGGCCCGTAGATCGACATCACCGCCAACTGGTCGACCTCGTCGGTCACGGGCGTACAGAACACGTCGTCGCGCACGATCGCGTACTCCTGAAACCCGGACAGCGTGGTCACCACGTCCCCGACGGCGTAGGCGTCACACCGCGACTCGACGACCTCGCCGATCCCGGCGGCCCGGATGACCTCGCCCAGGCGCACCGGTGGCAGGTAGCCGGGCTGGTCGTTGAGCCAGGTCCGGGCGGCCGCGTCGATGCCGACGTAGGTCATCCTGACGAGTGCCTCGCCGTCGACGGGCCGGGGTGCCGGCGCCTCCACCAATTCGGTGTCCTCGGGTGCGACGAGCCCCTGGGGCCGGCGACGCAACACGATCTGGCGGTTCGTCGGGTCGGACACGAGACGAAGGTACCGAACGGTCGCCACCACGGATCGTCGATTGCGGCGCTCACCCGTGTAGCATTTTGTAACAGGAGGTCGAGCCATGTCAGAAGTCGCCGATCGCGTCACCCGTTTCGCCGCCGACCTCGTCGCCAGCGCCGAGGCCGAAGGCGCGCGTCAGAGCCGCTCGGCCAAGCAACAGCTCGACCACTGGGTCCGGGTCGGCCGCGCGGTGACCAGCCAGCAGACGGCCTCGCGCCGCCGCGTCGAAGCCGCGATGGCCGGTGAATTGCCGTTGCGCGAACTCACCGTCGAGGAAGGCGTGGTCTTCAACGCCGAGATCTCCGCGGGCGTCGAAGAAAGCCTCTCCCGCACCGACTACGGCCGCGTCCTGGCCGCTCGCGGGGTCACCACGGTGGCCCTCGACGAGAACGGCGACATCGTCGAACACCGCCCGGACGGCACGTCCACCGTGCTGACCGGCACGCCGTGACCGTGGGGTGAACCGACTCGACCTGGTCGTCGGCCCCAACGGTGCCGGCAAGACGACCTTCGTCGAGCTGACGCTTGCGCCGCTCCTGCGCGACAGCGTCTTCGTCAACGCCGACGAGATCGCCAGACAGCGCTGGCCGCGCGACCCGGAGTCACACGCCTATGACGCCGCCAGGATCGCCGCCGACACCCGGTTCGCGCTCATCGAGCGTGGCGCCTCGTTCATCGCCGAGACCGTGTTCTCGCACCCCTCGAAGCTCGAACTCGTGGCCGCGGCCAAGGCGGCCGGCTACACCGTCGTCCTGCACGTGCTGATGATCCCCGAGGATCTCGCCGTCGAGCGCGTCCTGCATCGCGTCGCCGCGGGGGGACACGCCGTGCCGCCCGACAAGATCCGCGAGCGACACCGTCGGCTCTGGTCGGTGGTCGCCGACGCCGTCCCCCGCTGTGACGGCGTGACCGTCTACGACGGCAGCGGCAGTCGAGGTCCGCGGATCGTCGCGCAGATCAGCGGCGGGGACGTGATCGGCTCGCCGTCATGGCCCGACTGGGCGCCGCGGCTGCTCACCGCACGCTGGGCCGGGTGACCGGCTCACGCGATGATGCGGCCGAGATACGGGGTCATGTTGGCGGTGCGGACCGAGGAGACCTTGATGCCGGTGTCGGTGGCCTCCAGCATCTGGCCGTTGCCCACGAACAGCGCCACGCTCTGCGTGCCATCCGGACCGTAGAAGATCAGATCGCCGGGCAACGCCAGGCTCGGCGCGACCTTCTGCGCGACCTTGTACTGCTCGCCAGAGGACCGCGGCAGCTTGATGCCCGCGCCGGCGAAGGCGTAGACGACGATGCCCGAGGCGTCGAATCCCACGACGGTGGGGGCAGGGGTGGGAGCCGGTGCCGCACCGAGGATGGTCGAACCGGGCACGGTGCCGAAGACGCTGCCCGGATCGGTGCCGGGGGTGGTGGCGCGCTGTTCGACGGCAAGCCCGTCGGTGGTCGCGCCTCGACCGAGGGAGGGCCCGTTGGCGTCGCCGCCGCCGTAGGCGAACGGAACGCCAACCTGTGAGAGAGCACGCTTGATCACGTAGTCGACGGCCTGCTGATTGCGTGCGGGCCGCTGATAGGGGTCGGCCGACGCGAGTCCCGGCGTCGCCACCAACACGGCGAAGCTGATCACGAAGGCGAAAATGCGTCTCATCGGGGTTTCCATCTCTCTGCAATGTCGGGGCGACAATTCACTTCTACTACCTCGTAACGCCCCGAGCCCAATTGCCGAGTGGCCCAACGCCAATGAGCCGCCATACCGTGACCGAACGGTGACGCCCGGGTATGTTCGGCAGCCATGAGCACCCATGCCGACACGTGGTCACGACGATTGTGGCGGGAGATCGAGCCGACGTTCGCGGCGATCCTGTCCCACCCCTTCGTCACCGGACTGACCGACGGGACCCTGGACGCCGACGTGTTCGCCCACTACCTCGCACAGGACGTGCACTATCTGCGCGACTACGCCCGCGCGCTGGCCGTCGTCGGCGCGAAGGCACCGACCCTGGCCGACACGGCGATGTTCGCCCGCCACGCCGCCGACGTCCTCGACGTCGAACTCGGCCTGCACGGCACCCTGCTACCCGCGCTGGGGATCCCCGCCTCGGCGATGGACGAGGACGTCATGCCCACCACGCAGGCATACACCAGCTATCTGATGGCCACCGTCTACGGAGGCGGCTTCGCCGAGGGGCTGGCCGCGATCCTCCCGTGCTACTGGATCTACGAACGCGTCGGCGCCGCGCTGCTCGAGCGTGGCTCGCCGGACACCCGCTATCAGAGTTGGATCGACAGTTACGGCGGCGACGACTTCGCCGCGGCCGTCGCGCAGGTGCTGACGTTGACCGACGAGGTCGGACGAACGCTCAACCCGGCCGAGGAGGCCGTCGCCAGGGCGCACTTCGCGACCACCGCGCGCTATGAATGGATGTTCTTCGACGCCGCCCACCGCCGCGAGCGCTGGCCGATCTGAGATTCGGCGAAGACACCGGTCGGTTCGCCTGAATCGGCGCGCGAGACGGAGGACCATTTCATCCATGACGCGCACACGACTCGGCTCACTGAACGAAGGCGGGCTCAACTGGAACAGTCTGCCGCTGAAGCTGTTCGCCGGCGGCAATGCCAAGTTCTGGGATCCGGCGGACATCGACTTCTCCCAGGACCGCCGGGACTGGCAGGCACTCTCGGACGTCGAGCGCGACTGGGCCACCCGGCTGTGCGCGGAGTTCATCGCCGGCGAGGAGGCCGTCACCGAGGACATCCAGCCGTTCATGACGGCGATGCGGGCCGAGGGACGTCTCGGCGACGAGATGTACCTCACCCAGTTCGCGTTCGAGGAGGCCAAGCACACCCAGGTGTTCCGCCTCTGGCTCGACGCCGTCGGCATCACCGAGGACCTGCACCACTACCTCGACGACTTGCCCGCCTACCGCACGATCTTCTACGAGGAGCTGCCGCGGTCGCTCGAGACGCTGTCGTCGGACCCGTCCCCCGCCGCTCAGGTGCGCGCATCGGCGACCTACAACCACGTCATCGAGGGGATGATGGCGCTCACCGGATACTATGCGTGGCACAAGATTTGCGTGAGCAGGGGGATCCTGCCGGGCATGCAGGAACTGGTCAGGCGCATCGGGGACGACGAGCGACGCCACATGGCGTGGGGCACGTTCACCTGCCGTCGCCACGTCGCCGCCGACGACGCCAACTGGGCGGTCTTCGAGGGACGGATGAACGAACTCATCCCCCTGGCCCTGGCGAACACCGAGGAGGCGTTCGCGCTCTACGACGAGATCCCGTTCGGCCTCGACAGGGAGGAGTTCCTGCAGTACGCCACGGACAAGGGGATGCGACGGTTCGGCACCATCGGCAGTGCGCGCGGCCGCCCCGTCGGCGAGATCGACCTCGACTACTCGCCGCTGCAGCTCGAGGAGACGTTCGCCGACGAGGACCGAGCGGTCCTCGCCGCCGCCTCCGTCTAGACGAGCTGTGTCCGGCTCAGCTCAGCGCTGCGAGCGCCGCGTCGTAGTTCGGCTCCTGCCCGACCTCGGGCACCAGCTCGGAGTACACGACGTTGCCGTCCGCACCGACCACCACGACGGCCCGGCCGAGCAGCCCGGCGAAGGCGCCGTCGGCCATGGTGATGCCGTAGTCCGCACCGAAGCTGCTGTCCCGGAAACCCGAGGCCGTGATGACGTTCTCGATGTCCTCGGCGCCGCAGAAGCGCTTCTGCGCGAACGGCAGATCGTTGGACACGCACAGCACCGCGACACCAGTCGCGGCGGCCCGCTCGTTGAACGTCCGCACGCTCGTGGCGCACACGGGGGTGTCCACCGACGGGAAGATGTTCAGCAGCAACGGCTTTCCGCTGAACTGATCGTTGGTGACGGCACCCATGTCGGTGCCGGTCAGGGTAAATCCGGGCGCGGGCGATCCGACCGCGGGAAGCTCGCCGACCGTGTTGATGGGATTTCCGCCTAGCGTTATCTGTGCCATGGGGACAGTCTGCCAAGCCCGGTGCGGACTCGTGAGGTGGGGTGGGCGCTCGACGCTCAGTAGGCGAGCTGGTTGACCGCCATCGCGAACACCCGCGGCAGCGCCGTCGCCGCGGGCACGATGCGCGCGCGGACCGGTCCCACGCCGCCGGCGCGCACCAGCCCCGCGGTCAGCAGGCGGTAGCGCCGCGTCACCCGCCGCCACCGTCGGTCGTAGTCCCCGGGCCGGTCCGCGACCACACAGTCCACCAATTGCCTTGCGGCACCGAAGGCGAGCCCCATCCCCTCACCCGTCAGAGCGTCGACGTAGCCGGCCGCGTCGCCGACCAGCATCACCCGTCCCGCCGTCCGGCTGTGGGCGGTCTGCCGCAACGGCCCCGCCGCCCGGTCTGGCCCGTGGGCATGGCCGTCCACCCGCTCCCGCAACGTGGGAAATTCGTCGAAGTGGCCGTCGAATCCGCCGCGGGTGGAGCTGAGGATCGCGATGCCGACGCAGTCGTCGGCCACCGGCGTCACGTAGGCCTCCGCGCCGGCGGCCCAGTGCACCTCGACCGAATCCGTCCACGGTGCGATCTCGACGTGGCGTCGGATCCCCCACCGGCGCGGCCCCGGGCTCGACCGATCGAGGCCGAGCGAGCGCCGGATGGGCGAGTGCAACCCGTCGGCCGCCGCCAGATACCTGGCCTCGAGATTCCCGACGCGGACCGACCGGGCGTCCTGCGTCACGGGACCCACGTCCTCGTGGACGAATCGCACGCCGGCGTCGTCGGCGGCGTCCCGCAGCGCGGCGTGCAGCACGGTCCGGCGTACGCCACGCCCGTAGCCCGCCCGGAAGGTCGCGTCGACCTGGCGGCCGCCACCGAGATAGCTGATCCCCCGCAGCTCGTGCCCCTTGGGGTCGACGCCGAGATCCGCCAGATGCGCCAGCGTGTGCGGCATCATGCCCTCGCCGCAGGCCTTGTCGAGATCACCCCGCCGCCGCTCCACCACCACGACCTCCAGCCCGGACCGCGCGGCGTACAGCGCGGTGGCCAGCCCGGCGGGACCGCCGCCGCCGACCAACAGGTCGATCACGACAGGCTCGCCAGCGCGGTGTTCTCCACCTTGATCCGCGTCCGCAGCAGCGCCGCGTTGAGGACGGTGAAGAGCACCGCCGTGATCCAGGCGCTGTGCACCAGCGGCAACGCGACGCCCTCCGCCACGACCGCCACGTAATTCGGGTGTGGGATCAGGCGATACGGGCCGCCGGTGACGCGGTCGGCGCCCGGGACGACGACCACCCTGGTGTTCCACTGCGACCCCAGCGTGGTGATGCACCACCACCGCAACACCTGGGCCGCCACCACGACCGCCAGCATCGGCCACCCCAGCGCGGGGATGAACGGCCGGTGCAGAACCAGTGGCTCGACCAGGCACCCCACCAACAGTCCGACGTGGAGGACGACCATCGCGGGGTAGTGCCCGGCCCCGAACTCGGTGCCGCCCCTGGCCCGACTCCAGGCCAAGTTGCGGGTGGAGACGACGAGTTCGACGATCCGCTCGACGGCGACGACGACGATCAGAGATACGTACCAGATCATCGCGTCACCGCCACCGGAGCAGGACGAGTTCCGAGCAGAAGCCAGGACCCATGGCCATCATCAGGCCGGAGGTGCCCGGCTCGGGCCGCTTGGCGATGGTGTCGCGCAGCACGTGCAGCACCGACGCCGAGGACAGGTTGCCCACCTCCGCCAGCGACCGCCACGTCAGCTCGAGCGCGTCGTCGGAGAGACCGAGCGTCGCGGTGATGGCTTCGATGACCTTGGGCCCGCCGGGGTGGCTTACCCACGTGCCGATGTCGTCGATCGTCTTGCCATGTGCGGCAAGGAAATTGGTGACGTCGTCCCCGAGGTAGCGTTCGACCACCTGGGGCACGTCTGGCGAGAGCACCAGGCGGAACCCGCTGGAGTCGACGTCCCACCCCATGGTGCGTTGCGAATCGGGGTAGAGATGACTCCGCGAGTCGAGCACCTCCGGACCCGAGGGTGTCATGCCCTGGGCACGGCGGTCGCCGACGGCGACCACGGCGGCTGCCCCGTCGCCGAACAGACTGCTGCCCACGACGGTCGCCATCGACGGATCACGCTTGGGCACCAGCGAACACAGCTCCACCGCGACCAGCACGGCGACGTCGTCGGGTGCACCGCGCAGGTAGTCGTGCAGGCGCGCCACCCCGGCCGCGCCCGCGACGCAGCCCAGGCCGAACATCGGCACCCGCCGGACGTCGGGCCGCAGGCCGATCCGCGCGGCGATGCGAGCTTCGAGCGTCGGCACCGCGAGCCCGGTGACGGTCGTCGAGTAGACGACGTCGACGTCCGACGGCTGCAGCCCGGCGTCCTCCAGCGCGCCCAGCACCGCGGCACACCCGAGCTCGACGGCGTGTTCGATGAAGACGTCGTTGGCCTTGCCGAAGTCGTCGAGCGCGGCGTATTCCTCCAGCGGCAGGACCATGTGCCTGCCGTCCACCTTGGCGCTGCGGTGCAGCTTCCTGATGGGCTCGGCGTACTCCGCATACCCGGGGATGGCCAGCAGCGCCTCGGTCACCTCGGCCTGGGTGTAGCGGTTGGGTGGGAGCTCTCCTCGTACGGCGGCGATCACAGTCATGGCGCCCTCCTTCTTCCTAGATACGACACCCGGGACCGAATGGTTCACGGGTGTGGAGACCGGAGCTCGCGACGGTGGTCGCCCCGGGGTGGTTGGTTGGGCGCGAGACCGCGGTGGCGTCGCCGTCGTCGAGTCCGAAGCGGTCGTGGAGCCGGGCCAGGCGTCGCGGCGCCCACCAGTTCCACTCCCCCAGCACGCGCATGAAGGCCGGCATCAGCACCATCCGCACGAGCGTCGCGTCGGCGAGGACGGCGAGGGTGAGCCCGAGCCCGAACATGCGCATGAACGACACCTCCGCGGCGATGAGAGCGGCGAACGAAATGGACATGACGACCGCCGCGGCGGTCACCACCCGACCGGTACGGGAGATGCCGAGTGCCACGCTCTCGTCGCTGCGCTCCTGCGCAGTGCCCTCGGTTCGCGCACCGTCGGTGCCGCCGGAGGTCAGCCAGAACTCGCGAATGCGCGAGACGAGGAACACCTCGTAGTCCATCGACAGGCCGAAGGCGATGCAGAACAACAACACCGGGATGTTGGCGACGAGGGTGCCCGTGCTCGTCGTGCCGAGGCCGCCGAGGTGTCCGTCCTGAAAGATCCAGACCATCGCGCCGAAGGCGGCCGTCAACGACAAGGCGTTGAGCAGCAACGCCTTCAGCGGTATCGCGACGCTGCCGGTGAGCAAGAACAGGACCACGAACATGATCGCCGCGATCAACCCGAGCACCAGCGGCAGCCGCGACGTGATCGCGTGCACGCTGTCGGCGTTGATCTGGGCGGTGCCGGTGAGCAGCACGTCGTGCCCGCCCGGACCGGTCACCGCGTGCAGGCCGTCCAGCTGCGCCTGCGACCGGTCGGAGAACAGCGGGGCCGAGCTGAACACGGTGAGGAACGCGCTGCCGTCACCCTGGGTCGGCGGCGTCACGGTCGTGACGTCCGGTACCCGGGCCAGATCGGCGGCGTAGCGGGCGAAGTCACCCGGAGAGATGTCCGTCGCCTCGGGTACGACGACGGTGATTGCCGTCGCCGCGTCGTCGACGAATTCGTCGCGAAGTTGATCGCCGACCCGATGTGCCGACGCCGACGACGGCAGCACCCTGTCGTCGGGAAAGCCCCACTTGACCCCCAGGAACGGGGTACCGAGCAGCAGCATGACCCCCACGACGGCGACGGCGATCGGTACGGCGTGCCGCATGACGGCCTTCGTCCACCGGTAGAGGAACGGCGGTGCGACGGGACGGTGTGCCGCGGTCGAGCGTCGGAACGGTCCACGAATCTTCAGCGCGTCCAACCGTTCTCCGAGCACCACGATCACCGCGGGGGTGACGACGAGCGCGGCCACCGCGGCGAACGCCACCGTCGCGACGCCCGCGTAGGCGAACGACTTGAGGAAGTGCATCGGGAAGAGGGCCATCATGGCCATCGACAACGCGACGATGGTGGCCGAGAAGAGCACCGTGCGGCCGGCCGTCCCCATGGTTCGCATCAGCGCCTCGTCCCGGGGTGCACCGTCGGCCAGCTCGTCGCGGTAGCGGCTGATCATCAACAGCGTGTAGTCGATGGCCAGCGCCAAACCCAAAGCGGCGCTGAGGTTCAGGGCGAAGATCGACACGTCGGTGAAGAAGGTCACGCCGCGAAGCACGGCCAGCGCGCCGAGCACCGCCATGGCGCCGACGACGATCGGGACCGCAGCCGCCAGCAGTCCGCCGAACACCCACACCAGGACGACGAAGCTCAGCGGAATCGCCAGCGACTCCATCACCATCAGGTCGTGTCGAGACTGCTCGGTGATCTGCACGTCGAGCATTGCCGCTCCGCCGGAGCGCACGGTGACGCCGTCCCGGTCGTGGGCCAGTAGATCCGACAGCGCCTTGGCGTTCGCCTGCGCGGCGGTGCCGTCACCCGACACTCCCGCGACGATCAGGCCGGACCGTCGGTCCCGGCTGATGAGTCCGGCCCTCGCCTCCGGGGGTGCCGTCCAGGCCGAGGCCACGGTGGTGACGTGGGATGAGCGCTTGAGCTGGTCGACGATGTCGAGTCCGGTGGCGCGGGCCGCGTCGCTGCCGTATCCGGCGGGGTCGGAGACCACGAAGATCATCTGCGCGTCGCCCTGACCGAAGGTATCGGCCAACAGCGCCGTCGCCCTCGCCGACTCCGATGTGGGGTCCTCGAAACCGCAGGCGCACAACGTCTTGGCGACCGGGATGCCGACGATGGCCGCCGCAATCGTCACCAGCGCCGCGATCGCGATGACGCGCCGCGGGGCGGCGATGGCCATCCGGGCGATCTCGTGCAGGAACGAATGCCTCGACCTCGGTTGCGTCACGGTGGACTCCTCCGGTGCGCCATGTCAACGATTGATGACTTGTGACCGTAGGCGACGCCGCCCGCTATGTCAACAGATGGTGACTTACTGCGCGAACCGCCGTGACATGCAGAAACCCCCGAGGCGATCCACGATCGCGCTCGGGGGTCTCGACGAACCAGGTGCCGGGGTGGTTACCCAGCGTTGGCGCAGAAGTTGGGGACGCAGAAGCTCGCACCACCGCGGTCGGCGCTCGCGCTCCCGCCGGGCACGTACACGCTTGCGCCGCCGGGATTCGTCGACGCGCCTGCGCCGGGGACGGTGGCCGCGGTTCCGTCGGGTCCGGCCTGGACGCCCGCACCCGGCACGACCGCTCCGGCCCCGTCCGGTCCGGCCTGCGCGCCGGCCCCGGGCACGGTCGCGCCCGCACCATCGGGGCCCGCGGTTGCTCCGGTACCGGGCGCCACGGCCGACGCGCCGTCCGGGCCAGCCGTGGCCCCCGTGCCCGGCGCACCGGCCGCGGCGCCGTCGGGACCTGCAACGGCGCATGCGGGAGTGCCTTCGACGCCACACGGCGGGGGCGGATTGGCTCCGGCCAAGGGAGCGAACGCGATTGCCGACACACCGGCGCCGGCAACGAGGATCTGAGTCATGAGGTGCTTTCTCATGGCGGCTGAGTACCACCGGGCAATATCGCCGAAACATTCCTGCGGATGTGAGCTACGTTTCCCTCGTGGCCGTCAACGAATCGCGCGAAATCACCATCGAGGCAACACCGGAGGAGATCCTCGAGGTGTTGTTCGACATCGAAACCCTGCCGGAATGGTCGCCGGCCCATCAGGAGGTCGAGGTCCTCGAACGCGACGCGGAGGGGCGTCCGAGTCGCACCCGGCAGGTGGTCAAGATCGTCGGCGTCAGCGACGAACAGGAACTCGCCCACGTCGTGCATCCCGACGGGGTGGGCTGGTCGCTGATCAGCGCCCAGCAGCAACGGGCGCAGGAGGCGCGATACACCCTCACGCCCGTCGGCGACGCCACCCACGTGCGGTTCGACATCACCGTCGACCCGATCGTCCCGCTGCCCTCGTTCCTGATCAAGCGCGGCGCGAAGGGTCTGTTGGAGACCGCCACCGACGGCCTGCGCGCCCGCGTGTTGCAGGTGAAGAGGGGTTAGAGCCGGGAGTCCGACATCCGGTGGCCGCGGCGCCGGTGCACGACGACTCCGGCGCCGACGATGAACGCCGCGGAGATCAACGACAGGAAGATCGCCGACTGCTGATCGGGGTCGAACGCCATGAGCACCAACACCGCGACGATGGCCACCATGACCACGACCGTCAGGTAGGGGAACAGCCACATCTTGACCGGCGCCTGCTCGCCCTTGGCCCGCATGGCGCGGCCGAGGACGAACTGGCTGGCCGCGATGGCGAGATAGACGAACAGAGCGATCGCGCCGCTCGTCGCCAATAGGTAGGCGAAGATCTTCTCCGGCAACAGGTAGTTGCCCACCACCGCCAGGAACCCGACCACCATCGACGCCAGCACCGCGACCCACGGAACGCCGTTGCCGGTCAGCTTCCGCACGACGCGGGGTGCGTCTCGGCGATCACCCAGCGAGAACAACATCCGAGATGCGGTGTACAGCGCCGAGTTCAGGCATGACGCCACCGCGGTCAGGATGACCAGGTCCATGATGATCTTCGAACCGGGAATTCCGATGGCCTCGAGAGTGCTTTGATACGAGCCGTTGTCGAGCTTGTCATAGGGCATCAGGGCGACGATCACGAAGATGGAACCGATGTAGAACAACGAGATTCGCCAGATCACGGAGTTCACGGCCTTGCTGATACCGGTCGTCGGGTCGGGCGACTCGGCGGCCGCGATGGTGACGATCTCGGTGCCCATGAAGGAGAACATCGTGACCAGCATGCCGGCGATCACGGCCCCAAATCCGTTGGGCATGAATCCGTCTGGCTGCCACAGCTGGTCGATGCCGCTGACCTGGGAGTCGGGGATGATCCCGAATATCGCCGCGACGCCGATGCCGATGAACGCGATGATCGCGACGACCTTGATGAGGGCGAACCAGAACTCGAATTCACCGTAGTTGCCGACGCTGATCAGGTTGGTCACCGTGAGCAGCAGCGTGACCGCGAGCGCCCACACCCATTGGGGTGCGCCGACCAGATCCGAGAGGATGGCCGCTGCGGCAGTCGCCTCGACCGGGATGACCAGGACCCAGAACCACCAGTACAGCCAGCCGACGGAGAACCCCGCCCAGCCACCGAGCGCGCGATCCGAGTAGACCGAGAACGAACCGGTGTCGGGATTGGCGGTCGCCATCTCCCCCAGCATCCGCATCACCAGCACGACGAGCGTGCCAGCCAGGAAGTAGGAGATGAGTACCGCGGGCCCGGCCTCCTTGATCGCGTTGGCCGACCCCACGAACAGGCCGGCGCCGATGACGCCGGCGATCGAGATCATGGTGATGTGGCGTGGCTTGAGACTGGTGCCGAGGCTGCCGTCTGGCGAGTCCGGGCGTGCGGTCTGGTCTTCAGCGGAAGCACGATCGGTCATCGGAGCGCCACCCTTCGGTATGCCGGGCGTTCGACACGGTCCCGGCGACGTTGTGGGGTGCCCACCGTGCGGGGAAACGAAACAACGTCGACCGGTCGATCAGCGCCGATCCGGACGGTAGACGACCATCTCGCGGGACAGGATCCGGCGGATGTGCGGGTCGCGACTGCAGGTGACCGCGAACACCGTCAGCAGGACCCAACTGGTCAGGGCGCTGACCAGCACGAGGAGAAACGCAGCCCACTCGCCGCCGGCCAGCTCCGTGGCCGCGGTCTGCCGTGACCACAGCCGCCAGAAGATCATCAGGTTGACGGTGAGGCCGACGCCGTAGGACAGCGCGAACGAGAAGAGGTACGGCCGCCAGGTTCCGTCGTGCAGCCGCGCCGACACCGGTTCGTGCCGAATCGGGTACAGCACCGACAGCGCGTTCCCGACGCCGAGCCAGATGAACACCATCGTGATCAGCTGGTCGACCAGGGCAATCGGGTTGCCCTCCCGCGCCACCACGAGGAACGCCACGACGGGCAGGGCGGCGACGGTGATCAGCAGGGCCATCGCCAGGTTCTTCGCCACCAGGACCTGCCAGATGCGTTCTCCGCGGGACATCGCGTCGCGGACTCGTTGCGCCTCGAAGCACAGCGCGTTCGTGCAGACGACGCTGCCCACGACTGCCGAGAACAGGTAGAGGCTGAGCCCGCTGACGTCATACCTGGTCCGGCCGCTGAGGTGGTAGACGGTCACCAGCACCAGGCTGATTCCCAACGTGATCAGCAGTCTCATCAGGATGGCCCGCGGCCGGTCGGCGACCACGTGCCGCACTTCGTCGGCGATGCGCCTGCCCAACCTGGAGACCGGCGCTCCGCGCAGGACCGCGATTCGCCGGTGTCCTCGGCCGGGGTCGGCGGCGTCGGCCCCCCGTGCGCGACAGACGGCGAGGATGGCCTCGGCAACGGCGACCCTCGCCATGGCGACTGCCACGACGGCGTTTCCGCTGGCCCGTTCGGCCGGCACCGCCAGGTTGCGAGTGCGCGCCACGCCGCGGGCGTGGTCGGCGGCCCGTTCGCGCCACTCGGTCGACGCGGCCGCGGCGGCGATGTCACCGCTGATGCCGGTCTGCACCGCGGCGAGCTCCGCGGTGGCCTCGGCGAGCACGTCG
>Ga0209051_1001389_pt1 | contig 20846 bp, 16 predicted proteins | sample AraplaCvi_mMS_r2_2_FD_184286 | JGI IMG/M metagenome (GOLD analysis project Ga0209051, IMG submission 184286) | Arabidopsis root microbial communities from North Carolina, USA - plate scrape MF_Cvi_mMS_r2 (SPAdes) (version 2) | ecosystem: Host-associated > Plants > Roots > Endosphere | place...
ACCGGGCGTCGAGGGTCTGCACCATCGTCGAGGGCAGTTTGCCGATGGCCAGGTAACCGATCGGCACGCCGAACGCCGATCCGACGACACCGCCGAGGAAGCCCACCAGCGCGGCCTCGAACAGCATGTCGGACATGATCGTTCGTCGCCGACCACCGAGCGCGCGCATCGTGGAGATCAGCGGCCGGCGCTGGGCGATCGCGATGCTCATCGCGTTGTAGCTGAGGAAGGCGGCCACCACCAACGACACCGAGGCGGCCAGCAGCGTCATGGCCTGCAGGATCGCGAACGAGCTGCTCGCCTGCGCGGCACGGAAACTCGGCGTCGCCACCACCGCCTTCCCCTGGAGTGCGGTGGCCACCGCGGAGCGCACCGCACCCGGATCCCGTCCGGAGGTGACGAACACCAGGATCGAGTCGAGCCGTTCTGCGCGTCCCGAGAGTCGTTGCGCCAGAGCCAGGGGCGCGATCACGAAGTGGGCGTCGTTGAGGCGGCGGGCGGCGGGTCCGTCCACCACCGCCACGGCGGTGACCGGCGCCGAGCCCGCGATCTGGAATCGCTGGCCCTTCGCCACGCCGAGCCCGGCGCCGACGATGACGCCGTCGGGCGCCGACGTCACCGGAGAGCCACGGTCGAGCTGATCGGAGATGGCGGTCTGCAGGTCGGAGTGCAACTCGGCGGCGTTCTGGCCGAGGCCGATCAGGAGGGCCGGCCGACCGTCGGCGGTGACGCGCGCGCGGATCAGCGGCACGGCGGCGCGGACGCCTCCGGTGGCGGCCACCGTGGCCAGCATGCCCTCGTCGACTCCGTCGCCGGTGATGCCCGAGACCTCGAGGTCGGCGTCACCGCCGATGCTGGTGGCGAGGCGGTCGATCGACCCGGTGATCGACCCGGACACCCCGAGGACGGCGACGAGCAGAGCCGCCGACACCGCGACCACCAGCACGGAGGCCAACGCGCGTCCCCAGTGCGTGCGCAGCTCGCGAACGTTGAGGACCTTCAGTCGGCTGAAGGCGGGGGGCAACACCGGTCAGCGCCGGTGTGCGGAGTGCTTGCCGCGTCGTCGGGGTGGGCCGGTGACCACGACCTGCGAGGTGAACTCGCCGTGGCGCACGGTCGGGATGACCTCGGTCGGCTGCTCGCGCACGCCGACGGCGTGGCGGCCGGCGTCGGGTACGCGCCGTGGGGGGTGGGGGGCTCCGCCGGCGGTTCTCGACGTGCCGGCTCCACCGGCGGTATCGGATCGGACCGCGCCGTCCTGCACCGTGATCACCCGATCGGTCTGGGCGGCGGCGGCGAGGTCGTGGGTCACCATGATGACCGCGCGTCCGGCACCGTCGGTGCGGGAGACGTCGCGCAGGAGGTCCATGATCGCCGCGCCCGTGGCCGAGTCGAGGTTGCCGGTGGGCTCGTCGGCGAGGATGAGCGGCGGGTCCATCATCAGGGCGCGCGCCACGGCGACCCGCTGCATCTGCCCACCGGACAGTTCGGCGGGGCGGTGGTCGACGCGATCGCCGAGGCCGACGCGGTCGAGCAGCGCCACCGCGTTCGAGCGCACCCCGCGCAGTCGCTTGCCGTCGAGAAGCATCGGCAGTGCGACGTTCTCCCAGGCGGTCAGCGTCGGGAGCAGATTGAAGAACTGGAAGACGAAGCCCACCTGGTGCCTGCGGAACGTCGACTGCTGCTCGTCGGTCATGGTGGCGATCTCGGTGCCGTTGAACTGAATCGAGCCGGAGTCGGGTGAGTCGAGGGCGCCGAGCAGTTGCAGCATCGTGCTCTTGCCCGCGCCGGACGGGCCGACGATCGAGGTGAACTCGCCGCCGTTGATTCGCAGCGTGACCCGGTTGAGGGCACGGACGACGTGCCCACCCGTGCGGTACTCGCGAACCACATTGGTCAGGTCGACGGTCAACGCCACGTCAGGTCACCTCGCGGCGAGCCCGGCCGGGACGGCCGTGGACGTCTCGCCGAGGCAGTCGCTGATCTTCTGTCCCACCTTGCGATTGCGTCGCCCGCCCAAACCCAGGATCGACGGCACGTGAGCGTAGACCGCCTGGTTCTCGGGAGCGTCCATGTGCGTGAAGGGCGGCGTGCCGGCGAGCGGGGTCAGGGGCAGCCGCAGGACGTCGCGGGCCATCTTGACCACCGGCGCGTCCAGGACGGCGACGAAGTGCTTGATGTTCTCCCGCCTGGCCGCCAGCGCCATGATGCGCATCAACTGGACGTGGGTGGCCACCAGGCGGCGTCGGTAGTGGCGGGGGATCGCCGCCGTCGCGCCGTCCCAGCAGTCGTCGAGGTCGTCGATCCCGTGATGGCGCATCACCTCGGCGACCGAGATGGTCCTCGGCGCGATGGGTGACTTCACGCAGTCGTCGAGGTCGACGATGGTCTTGAGCCCAGCCGGAGAGTTGCGGATCATCCTCAGGGCGCCGGCGGGAACCCCCGCGCGGGTGTCGACCACCAGGAAGAACAGGCTGCTCTCGTCGTACGGGCCGTACTCCCGCTTCATCATCGCCGCGTCGTTGCCCCACGAGGCCTCGAAGACCTCCCTCTCGACCTGACGTGCAATGTTGGCGAACGGATCGGTGCCCTCCATGGCGAAACACGCGAAGCGGTTGCAGCCCAGTCTCTTGGTGTCGAGGAAACGCGCCGTGAGCGCGTCACGCTCGGAATCCGACATGTCGTAGACGTACTCCGTCACTCGCCGGTGCTCCCACCTATCAGCATGCATTTCGACTGGCAAAATGCCGTCGCGGAGGTGACCCGTCTGCGGGTTGCGACCGACCATGCCATCGACCGGGACCAGACGCAAACGCCTCGGCGAGGTTGACAGCTGCCTCCCGTCGACGCCTCAGGCGTTCAGCAACCGGTTGACCGTGCGGGGGGAGCGGCGCTCTCACCACGGCAAACAAGATCATGTCGTGCGGCGACGGCCGTCTCGTAGACGTCGGCCACGGCACTTGCGACCTCGGCCCGCTGGCGGCGGCGCCGCTCGCGCCGTTCGCAATCCGTCACTCCCGAGGGTGCCGGGCGCGCGAGGCAGGCGTTGACGGCGCGGCGCAGTCCGGCGTCGTCGAGCCCGTCGGGGCCGTACCCGAACTCCGGGTCGCCGTGCTGCTGGCTGAAGTATCCGCAGTCCGGAACCACGACCGAGGTGCCCGCGTCGTGACAGGCCTCCACCCACCCGGAATGGGTGCCGAATGCGTACGGCAGCACCAGCACGTCGACCTCGGTCAGGTACCGGGTCAGTTCGTCGTCGTCGAAGCGGCGATGCACGCGCACGTCGACCCCGGCCCGCTCGTAGCGCCGAACGTGCTCGGCCGAACCGGGGACCTCCAGGGCCTCGGAGTCGAGGTCGAGCCGGAGGCGGTGCCGGGGAAGCCCGCCCCCCAGCAGCGCGTCCACGACCGGCCACGGCCGGATGTTGGCGCGTAGGGCCTTGCCGTGCACCGCGACGACCGGGTCCCGACGTGACGGTCGCGGCGCGCCGACGGCGTCGATCGGCAGCACGTGGGGGTGGGGCAGGACGACGGCGTCGCGCCCCCACCGACGGCGGATCTCCGCGGCCGCGCCGCGGGTCAGGGTGAGCACGACTGTGGCCGCGGGCACGAGGACGTCGAGTCGGGCCAGGTGCTCGGCGGCGTCGGCGAAGTGCGGGTTGTGCAGGTCGTGGACCGTCAGCACCAGGGGGATCCCGGCGTGGCGCAGCACGTCGAGAACGTCGCGAAGGTCGGGGACCGTGATGGCCTCGAACCCGAAGTGCACGTGCAGCACGTCGAGGGTCCCGATCTGGCGTTGCAGATAATCCGGGTCGAGGAGCCGAGGGGGCCACCACTGGCCCGCCATCGTGGCCCCCGGCGGCACCGGGTCGGGCAGCAGGGTGACGCGCGAGGTGTCGACCACCGCGGCGACGTACGGGTGGGCTGCAGGGACGGACGCCACGGTGAGCACCCGCTGTCCCTACCCCCCTTCGCGCCGTTTATGCACCGAGTCCGGCGGGCACGTAGCGTGACGTGCTGCATCGACCGTCGCCGAGGACGCGGCACTACGGGGACTTCTATGGCGTCGGCCCTGCGCGTGACGAATCGCGGCCGCTGTGGCTCGTGGTGGGCAATTGTCAGGCCGAGGCGCTGCGACTGGTCCTCGACGGCGTACCCGACCGGCCCTTCTCGACGGTCCGGATGCCGCCGGTGCACGAACTGGAGCAGGCCGACATGCGACCGCTGCACGACCTGCTCGCCAAGGCCGCAGTGTTGTCGTGCCAACCGATCAGGGACGGCTACCGCGACTTGCCGTTGGGCACCGCAGAACTCGCCGCCCACCTGCCGCCCACCGCTCGCGTCATCCGGTGGCCGGTGATCCGCTACGCCGGTCTGCACCCGTTTCAGGCCATCGTGCGGCGCCCGTCGGACCGCAGCGTCGTACCGCCGGTGGTGCCGTATCACGACCTGCGCACCGTCGTCGCCGCCCGCCGCGGCCTCTCGGTCGACGACGAGTGGGACGTCGACGTCGCCGACGCCGGGTTCGTGGCGGTCGCCGAGGCGAGTCAGGCCGAGTTGGCGCGCCGGGAGGCTCTTCAGTGCGACGTCGCGGTGTCGGACGTGTTGGGCCGCAGCGGCGCCGAGGCCGCGCACACGATCAACCATCCCGGCAACGGGATCCTGACGGAGCTGGGCAGGCGGGTGCTCGCCGCAGGGGGCGTCACCGCCACGGTTCCCACGCCCGCCCGCACGCTGCTGGGCTCGGTGATCGCGCCGCTGGAGTCCCGGGTGCTCAGGGCGCGCGGTATCGACGCGCCGGGCCGGACCGACTGGTCGTTCGAGGGCACCACGATCAGCCCCGCCGACGTTCACCGAGCCCAATTGCAGTGGTATGCAGACAATCCCGACTTCGTCGAGTTGGCGATCGCCCGTCATGCCCGCACGTTGGACCTGCTGGGTCTGGGGACGGCGTCGGTCCGGTGACGGTCACGCACCTGGTGGTCGGGCCCACGCGTCACGGGGTGGTGACCTTCGCGGCAAACCTGGCGGCCTCGCTGACCGACCTCGACGGCCCGGTCGACATCGTCCGGCTCGGGCATGTCAGCGGCCTCGACGATCTCGAATCACGCACGGGCGGAGTTCATCTCAACTTCACCGACCGCCTGTTCGGTGCCTCGCCGTCGGACGCCGCGCGCCGCGTGACGGGCATCGCGCGCGAGGCCTCGACGGCCGGGCGCCGCGTCAGCGTGACGCTGCACGACGTGCCGCAACCCGCCGACGGCGGCAACTACCCGCTGCGCGCGCAGGCCTACCGGGACGTCTGCGCGGCGGCGCACGGCGTGGTGGTCAACAGTGAACACGAACGGTCGCTGCTGGCCGAGTCCCGCATCGCCGATCCCGCGGCCGTGGCGGTCATCCCCCTACCGCTCGACGTCGGTGCCGTCGGGGCGCGACCGGTGGTCGAGGACTGCAGCGTCGGGGTGTTCGGCTTCCTGTATCCGGGAAAGGGGCACGACGACGTGCTCGCCGCGATGGCGGATTTGCCGCCGTCGGTCGGGTTCGTCGCCGTCGGCGAACCCTCCGCGGGCCACGACGACCTGGTCGCAGACCTGGCCGCGACCGCGCAGGCTGCCGGGCGCCGGTTCTCCGTGACGGGCTACGTGGCCGACGACGCACTCGACGGCGTCCTGCAGCGCGTCACGGTGCCCGTGGCCCACCACCGGCACGTGTCGGCGTCGGGGTCGATCAACACCTGGATCGCGGCGGGTCGGCGTCCGCTGGTCCCCGTCAACCGCTACACCCTCGAGCACGCCGAGCGGCACCCCGGCACCCTGACGCCCTACCCGGACACCGACGACGGCCTACGCGCGGCGCTGCGGCATGCGGTCGAGCAGCCCGACTCGACGTGGATCGCAGCCGACGCTCGCAGCGGATCGCCGACGCGCGCCGCGACGGAACTCTACGCTCGGCTGCTCTCCCGGTGGCACGATGACTGAAGCCCCGCCGTCTCCAATTCGGTTGTCCGACGGCCGCGTTGCCGTACCCGGAAACCGGTGGGACCTGCTCGACGAGCACGCCGGCCGGCAGGTACGCGTCGCAGTGGTCATCCCGTTCTACGAGCAGCACGCCCAGCTCGCCCTGACACTGGCGGCCCTGGAGCAGCAGACCTACCCGCACGAGCTCCTCGAGGTGGTCATCGCCGACGACGGGTCGGCGCGGGCGCCGCAGCCGGAGTCGTCGCTGGCCGTCTCGGTGGTCCGCCAAGGGCGCAACGGCTTTCGGGCCGCGGCGGTGCGCAACCTCGGAGCGCGAGCGGCGACCGCCGAGGTCCTGTGCTTCCTCGACGCCGACACCCATCCCGAGCCCGACTACGTGAGCCGCATCGTCCGCCTGCCGTCGGTGCTGCCCGACGCGCTGGTGGTTGGCCGTCGCCGACATGCCGAACTCGACGGGTGGACGCCGGATCGGTGGCGGGCGTGGCACGCGGGCGGCCCTGCGCCCGAGGTGCTGCCCGAACCGCAGTGGCTGCGCGAGGCCTACGACCGAACGCGGGGGCTGCTCGACGTCGACCACCGGTCCTACCGTTACGTGATCAGCTCGGTGATGTGTTGCAGCCGCGCGCTGTTCACCGACATCGGTGGATTCGACGAATCCTTCACGCGCTACGGCGGTGAGGACTGGGAGCTGGCGCACCGTGCGGTGTGCAGCGGGGCGGTGCTACAGCACGAGCCCAGGGCGGTCGCCTGGCACTCGGGTCCCGACTGGGCGGGCCGCGACGTCGCCGAGCGGACGGCGGCCAAGAACCACGAGGCGCTCGCCGTCGCGCGACTGGTCACCGATCCCGACGCCCGTCGCCACGGACTGCGTTACGACATCCCCGAGGTCGCCGTCGTCGTGGACGTCACCGGCCACACCCCGGGCTCGCTCGTGGCCACGCTCGCCTGCTTCCTGCATCTGGACGTCGGCATCTGGCTCGAAGGCCCGTCGGCCGGGCAGCTTCGACACGAGCTGCGCGACGACGACGCCCGGATCTCCGTTGGCGCCGTTCCCGCCGAGGTGACGTCGCGATGCCGATTCGTCCTCCAGGTCAGGGGACGCGCGGTGCTGCCGCAGACCTCGGTGAGTCGTCTCGTGGCGGCGTGCGGCGACCCGGGTGTCGGCGAAGTCGACGTCACCGACGGCGAGGTCGGGGTGGCGTGCCGCTCCTCGTGGGCGCTGAACCGCATTCGGCGCTGGAGCGCCGAATCTACTGCGCTGGAAGGTCTCTACGAGACACACCGACTCGACGCGGCCGAACTCGGGCTGCGGCACGGTTCGCCGGACACGTCGTTGGCGTGGTGACCTGGCGGGTCAGTCGGTTGCGCGACTGAGCAGCTTGGAGCCCAAACCGGTGAGCACCTGAGTCGACCGCTGCTGCTCACCCTGCTGGGAACCGAGCACGATGATCGCGCCGGTGAGCACCGGAAGCAGCCACTGCAGGTACTTCAGCTGCTGCTGAGCGGCGGCGACATCGTCCGGGGTGGCGGCTGTCGGCTCGGTAGCGCCGGACACCGAATGCCCATCGCCCTGGGCGGCCTTCGCGCCGAGCGCGCCGCTGTAGGCGGTGGCACCCACCGCGGCGCCGGTGAGGATCAGCTTGGTGACGGTGTTGGCGGTGACGCCGGCCTGGTGCTTGGCGCGGCCTCGGTTGGCTCGCAGGATGCCCGCACCGCCGACGAGATGGGCGCCCATGGCGGCGAAGCTCACCGGGGCCCACTTCCCCCATCCCACGGCGGCAATCTTGGCGCGCTCCCGAGGGTCGCTGGCTGCTGCGGCCGCGCCGTTGACGCCCACCGCGCCCATGAGCGATCCGCCGAACCACGCGGCGGCGCCGAGGTCGTGGAGCGAGCGGACGACGGTGTTGCGAGATGACGACATGTGGTGATCCTCCGATTGGAATGGCTTCACCGACCTGATGCTCGGCCACCGGGGGGTCCGAAACGTCTCGTGCCCGTGGGGTTTTCTCGCCGGGCCCTCGGGTATCTGCGAGACGACGGTTGGTACCGCAGACGAGGGGACGACGATGACGGAGCCCGAACAGGGTCGGCAAGAAGAACACCTCGACGCGTCGGAGGACGACGGGTCGGCGGAGCTACTGCCCGAGGACGGCGGCTCGGCCACGCCCCCGCGTGACGGGAAGACCGACTAGCGGCGGACGCTACGCGGGCTTGGTGAAGGTGTACACCCGGTACTGCAGGAAGCCAATGTTGCTCAGCCACTTGATCCATCGGGTGCCGACGATCATCATCTCCTGCGCGTCCGCCGAGCCCTCGTCGCGGAAGAAGTTGATGAGGAACGGGTAGGTCGGCAGGGTGTTCCTGCGAATGTTGCGGTTGGTCTCCAGTCGCAGGCCCGCCCGTTTGCCCATCGACCGGTACGAGCGCAGCGGCACGCTGCCGAGTGTCCCGTAGGTCTTGGCGATCCGAGGACGGATCGCCATCCAGATCGGCGTCTTTCCGAAGAACGCGAACGTCGGCACGAAGTCGGACACCGCCACGTAACCGCCCGGCTTGAGTACGCGTGCCGCCTCGGCCAGGAAGCGCTCCCGAGACGGAAAGTGGAAGATGCATTCCACGGCCAGGATTCGGTCGAACGAGTCGTCCTCGAAGGGCAATTGCAACGCGTCGGCCTCGACCCAGTCGATGCGGTTGCCGTTGACCGGAGTCGTCTGCGCCTCGGCGGCGGCGAGCTGGCGGGGATCGATGTTGAGCCCCGTGAGGTGCATGCCCGAATGGTCGGCGTTGATCTGCTGAATCGTCCCACCGAACCCGCAGCCGACGTCTAGCAAACGCTGGCCGTCTGAGACGTGACCTGCGTCCAGCAGAACGCCGTTCATGTGCTCCATGGCCGCCACGTAGTCGGCGCGAGTGCCGTCGGCGGCCTTCGGATCGTCCCAATAACCCCAGTGCACCTGGTGTTCCCACAGCTGCCCGGTCTCGCCACCCTCCTGCCGTTCGTCGATGAGCAGGTCGAAGTACGGAAGGTCTGGCATGGGCGAAAAGTACCACCGATCTTCCCCGTTGCCGGGGAGGTAGCGACGTCCGACGTGGCGCGTCAGATCGTGGGCGCGTACTCGGCGACCGCGAGGATGGTGAACACCAACAGCGCCAGCCCGATCAGACCGCCGGTGGGAATCATGGCCACGCACACCAACACCCAGACGCACAGCCGTGGCCATTCGAAGGGCTCGTTGGCCCGCACGCCACCACCGCGCTCGCGCAGAAGGTGGTAGAACGCCCAGATGCCCGCGCCGATCACGGCCGCGACGACGATGCGCACCCCGTCTGGCGTCGCCAGCAGGGCGACGCCCGCCATGACCAGTGCCGCCGCGATGCGCGCGCGGCCCACGGTGAAGAGCCCGCCGACGCCGTGGTGCCGTGAGATGCGGTTGGGCTCACTGCGATACCGCGGCACCCGGCCGTCGACGCCGAGCAGCTTCCACAGCCATCGCGACCAGACGGTGAGCAGGCCCAATTCCTCGGCGGTTCGTCGCACGTCGGCGGCGGACTCCGCCATCATCAGACGCGCGTGGGGGCCTCGCCAGTAGGCGGTCTTGAACACGTCGCGGGGAATGCCGAACTGACGGGCGAACGTCCGTGGCTGCCCGAGCATCTCGCCCACCAACCACCGCAGGAACAGGGGAAAGGCGATCGCGTAGAGCGCCCGTCTCAGCCGCCCGGCGCCCTGCATTCGCTGGGCGAGATGCTCGTCGGCGAAGGAGATGTGACGGGCCTCCTCGGCGAGGTGGATGTAGGTGATGGTGTTCAGCAGCGGGGTCACGTGGGCGGTCCCGCGGCGCTGGAGGGTCTGCTGGTGGTGCAGCGGCTGCTCACCGCACACCACCCCGATGAAGTGGAAGATGTTCGCGTACCCGCCGATGAACCCGAGGATCGGCGCGATGATTCGCGACGCCCGTCGCATGCCGGGGACGTCCTCGCCGGTGCGGTTCACGAACTCCTGGAACATCTGGATGTGACCGCATTCCTCGGTCAGCTCGTGCAGCAGGTACCGGAACACCGGGGACCCGTTCGGCAACTTGCCGGTGTAGTGGATCACGCCCCGAATCAGCACCATCTCGAACTGCGAGGTGACCTTGAGGGTGTTCGCGGTGATCCAGCGGCCCATCTCGATCCGCTGGCTCAACGGTTGCTCGGCGTACCACTGCGTGGCGGCCAGCGGGGACGTCTCGGGATCCAGCTGCCAGCGGGGGTCGTCGGGGTCCAAGGCGTTCTCCGGCGCGTCCCAGTCGACGTCGACGTAGGGGTCGAATCGCAGCCTCGAGGTCGCGCGCGACAGCGTCTCGACCCTTTCCTCGTAATCCGTTGCGTCCGTCAGCAAACTGTGCCCGCGATTCTGTGGGCATGGAGGTGCGGCCATGGCGTGAGTGTGCGACGGTCGGGCCGATTAGCTGACGTGCGACGCGGCAACGGGGTGTGTCGTTAGCCAACGGTGATCGACGCGATGCCGAACCGTGTGCCGTCGCCGGCCGCGGCGCCGTCGTCACTACTCTCATCTCAGGTGAGAGTAGGGTGTCGCTGACTCGTTCTCCCATCGGAAGTGGACTGCCCGTGACGCCCCAGCCGTACCCGCCCGAACAGACCGCGAGGCGAGCGAGTCCCCGAGACGCCACGGTGCTCGCGGCGCTGCGCTCCCCGCGGCGACTCAAGACCGAAGTGCTCGCGGGACTGGTGGTCGCCCTTGCGCTGATCCCCGAGGCCATCTCGTTCTCGATCATCGCCGGGGTCGACCCCCGGGTCGGGCTCTTCGCGTCCTTCACGATGGCGGTGACCATCGCCGTCACCGGCGGTCGGCCCGCCATGATCTCCGCGGCGACCGGTTCGGTTGCGCTGGTCATCGCGCCCCTGGTGCGCGAGCACGGCTTGGACTATCTCGTCGTCGCCGTGCTCCTGGGCGGGGTCTTGCAGGTGGTGCTCGCCGCGCTGGGCGTCGCCCGACTCATGCGGTTCGTCCCGCGCAGCGTGATGGTGGGCTTCGTCAACGCCCTGGCCATCCTGATCTTCCTGTCCCAGCTGCCCTATCTCATCGGCGTGCCTGCGCTGGTCTATCCGTTGGTCGCGATCGGTCTGCTCATCATGGTCGTCGTGCCTCGATGGACCACGGTGATCCCCGCGCCGCTGATCGCGATCGTCGTGTTGACCGCGGCCGTGCTCGCGTTCTCGGTCCACGTCCCCAATGTGGGGGACGAGGGTCAGCTGCCGACGAGCCTGCCGATGCCGTTCCTTCCGCACGTGCCGTGGACCCTGCACACCCTGTCGATCGTTGCGCCGTACGCGCTCGCGGTGGCCCTGGTGGGGCTGTTGGAGTCGCTGTTGACGGCCAAGCTGGTCGACGACATCACCGACACCCACAGCGACAAGACGCGGGAGAGCTGGGGTCAGGGCGTCGCCAACGTGGTCACCGGCATCTTCGGCGGGATGGGTGGCTGCGCGATGATCGGCCAGACCATGATCAACGTCAAGGTCTCCGGGGCACGCACCCGCATCTCGACGTTCCTCGCCGGGGTGTTCCTCCTGGGTCTGGTGGTCGGGCTCGGCGACGTCGTCGGCCTCATACCCATGGCGGCGCTGGTGGCGGTGATGATCATGGTCTCGGTCGGCACCATGGACTGGCACAGCATCGCGCCGTCGACCCTGCGCCGGATGCCGCGCAGCGAGACGCTGGTGATGGTGGCGACGGTGGCCGTGACGGTCGCGACGAGCAACCTCGCCTACGGCGTGATCGTCGGCGCGCTGACTGCGATGGTGCTCTTCGCCCGGCGGGTCGCCCACTTGGTGACCGTCGAAAAGGTCAGCGGCGCAGACGAACTCGACGACACGGCGGTCTACCGCGTGACCGGTGAGCTGTTCTTCGCCTCGAGTAACGACCTGGTCTACCAGTTCGACTACGCGGGCGATCCGCCCAACGTCGTCGTCGACCTGTCCGAGTCGCACATCTGGGACGCCTCCACCGTCGCCGCCCTCGACGCGGTGACCACGAAGTACCGTGCGAAGGGAAAGCACGTCGAGATCGTCGGTCTCGACGACGACTCCGCCGACCGGCACGACCGACTCTCCGGGAATCTGGGCGCCGGACACTAGGCGACGGGGTGCAGATGCAGATCGGTCAGGTGGCCGCCAAGACGGAGCTGTCGATTGCGACGGTGCGGCACTACGACGAGGTCGGACTGGTCACGCCGTCAGCGCGGTCGGCGGGCGGGTTCCGGCTCTACACCGACGCCGACGTCGAACGACTCCTGGTGATCCGCCGGATGAAACCGCTGGGGTTCACCCTGGCGCAGATGCGGGATCTGCTCGACGCGGTCGACGTGCTGGCCGAGACCGACGTCTCCGTAGAGCGGCGGCGCGAGGCCGCCGACCACTTGCGGGAATGCCACGCCGCCGCCGAACAGAGCGCTGCCAAGCTGCGCAAGCACCTCGCCTATGCCGACGAGCTGCGCGGGCTACTCGCCGGCCTGGTGGACGAGGTCACCGGCTGAACCGGTGTCCATGGGCGCCCCCGGCAGGAATCGAACCTGCGACCTAGGGATTAGAAGGCCCTTGCTCTATCCAACTGAGCTACGGAGGCAACGCCCGAAGAGTGTATATCCCGTCGGATCTGACAACCGCCTCACAACACCGGTATTGCGACCCGCGCCCTGAGGCGGCGGACTAGCGTGGACCCCGCACTCGGCGGGACGACGGCAGGAGATCGACAGACGATGAGCGACGTGCCGGACGACGCCGCGGGCGGACTGCCCGAGGAGCTGAGCGCGGTCGACCAGTTGTTGCACCGCGGCGAGGCCAACCCACGCACCCGGTCGGGGCTGATGGGCGTGGAGCTGCTCGACGCGGCACCGGACTGGGAACGCTTCCGCGACCGCTTCGAGAACGCGTCTCGAAAGGTGTTGCGCCTCCGTCAAAAAGTGGTGATGCCGACCCTGCCGACCGCACCGGCCCGCTGGGTCGTCGACCCCGACTTCAACGTGGACTTCCACGTCCGCCGCGTCCGCGTGCCGGCCCCCGGCACGCTGCGCGAGGTGTTGGACCTCGCCGAGGTCGCCCTACAGTCGCCGATGGACATCACGCGACCCCTGTGGACGGCCACCCTGGTGGAGGGTCTGGCCGACGGCACGGCCGCCACGATGCTGCACCTGAGTCACGCCGTCACCGACGGCGTCGGCGCGATCGAGATGTTCGCCAACATCTACGACGTCGAACGCGATCCGCCGCCGGCCAAGGTTGCGCCGCTGCCGATCCCCGAGGACCTCTCGCCCAACGACCTCATGCGTGAGGGCATCGCCAAACTGCCCGGTTCGATCGCCGGCGGCATCCTCGGCGCCATCGGGGGAGCGGCGTCGCTGATGGGCCGGACGGTCCGGGACCCGATCTCCTCGGTCGGCGGAGTGTTCGACTACGTCCGCTCCAGCGCGCGCGTGATGGGTCCGGTCGCCGACCCGTCGCCGCTGCTGCGACGACGCAGCATGTCCTCGCGCACCGAGGCGATCGACATCGCGTTCGGCGATCTGCACCGGGCGTCGAAGGCGGCGGGCGGCTCCATCAACGACGCGTACCTGGCCGGGTTGTGCGGGGCGTTGCGGCTCTATCACGAAGCCAAGGGCATTCCGGTCTCCTCACTGCCCATGGCGGTACCGGTCAACTTGCGCTCCGATGACGACCCCGCGGGCGGAAACCGGTTCGCCGGAGTCAATCTCGCCGCGCCGGTCGGTGTCGCCGACCCGGCCAAGCGCATCGCGAAGGTGCGGGCCCAGATGATGCGCAAGCGTCAGGAGCGGGCCATCGACATGGTCGGTGCGATGGCGCCGTTGATCAGCCTGCTGCCCGATCCCATCCTCGAATCCGTTGCCGGGTCGGTGGTCAGCTCCGACGTGCAGGCCAGCAACGTCCCCATCTACCCGGGCGACACCTTCATCGCCGGCGCGAAGATCCTGCGGCACTACGGTATTGGGCCGCTGCCCGGGGTAGCCATGATGGTGGTGCTGGTGTCGCGTGCGGGTTACTGCACGATCACCACCCGCTACGACCGCGCCGCCGTCGCCGACGAGGCACTGTGGGCCCGCTGCCTGCTCGCCGGCTTCGACGAGGTGCTCGCCCTCGGTGGCGACGGCCGCGCCACGCCCGCCTCGTTCACCACCGACCCGCCCGCGCCGTCGACCCCATCGTCGGCGACCACCGCGTCCACCTCGGCCAATGGGAGTGCCCCACGATGACCTCGCAGAATGGACAGCCCGAACGCAAGGGCGACAACGTGATCCTGCGGCTGCCCGGTTCGGTCGCCGAGATCGAGGCCAGCCCGGAGGGCCCCGAGGTCGGCGCGTTCTTCGACCTCGACGGCACGCTGGTGGCTGGTTTCACCGGGGTGATGATGACCCAGGACCGACTTCGGCGCGGCCAGATGAGCGTCGGCGAGTTCATCGGCATGGTGCAGGCCGGGCTCAACCACCAACTCGGCCGCTCGGAGTTCGAGGACCTGATCGGCAAGGGCGCGCGGATGTTGCACGGCAACTCCATCAGCGACCTCGACGAGCTCGGCGAGCGGCTCTTCGTCCAGCACGTCCAGGGCCGCATCTATCCGGAGATGCGGGCGTTGGTGCGAGCTCATCAGGCGCGCGGCCACACCGTCGTGCTCAGCTCGTCGGCACTGACCGTCCAGGTGGATCCGGTGGCCAGGTTCCTCGGCATCGACAACGTGCTGAGCAACCAGTTCGAGACCGACGACGACGGTCTCATCACCGGCGAGGTGCGCTCGCCCGTCATCTGGGGACCGGGCAAGGCCCGTGCGGTGCAAGCCTTCTCGGCCCGCAACGGCGTCGACCTGTCCAAGAGCTACTTCTACGCCGACGGTGACGAGGACGTCGCGCTGATGTACCTGGTCGGCAATCCCCGGCCGACCAACCCGGCAGGCAAGCTGCAGGCCGTCGCCGTCAAACGCGGCTGGCCGATCCTCAAGTTCACCAGCCGTAGCGGCAGCAGCCCGGTGGCCCAGTTGCGCACCGTCGCCGGCATCGCCTCGCTGCTGCCCGCGGCCGCCGGCGGCCTCGGGCTCGGCCTGCTCACCCGCAACCGGCGCACCGGGGTCAACTTCTTCACCGCGGCGTGGACGCGGTTGCTGATGGCGTCGATCGGCATCGACCTCAACGTGCTCGGCGAGGAGAACCTGACCGCCAAGCGACCCGCGGTCTTCCTGTTCAACCACCGCAACCAGGCCGACCCGTTCATCGCGGGCCGGCTGATCAGCGACAACTTCACCTCGGTCGGCAAGAAGGAGCTCGAGAAGGATCCGCTGATGGGCACCGTGGGCCGGGTGCTCGACGCCGCGTTCATCGACCGCGACGATCCGAAGGCCGCGGTGGAGAGCCTGCAGAAGATCGAAGACCTTGCGCGCAAGGGCATCTCGGTGCTGATCGCCCCCGAGGGCACCCGGCTGGACACCACCGAGGTGGGCGAGTTCAAGAAGGGCCCGTTCCGGATCGCGATGGCGGCCGGGGTGCCGCTGGTGCCGATCGTGATCCGCAACGCCGAGATCATCGCCGAGCGCAATTCGAGCACGTTCAACGCAGGCTCGGTCGACGTGGCGGTGTTCCCACCGATCTCCGTCGACGACTGGACCACCGAGAACCTCTCCGAGCGCATCGCCGAGGTGCGGCAGCTCTATCTCGACACGCTCAAGGACTGGCCGGTGGACGTGCTGCCCAGCGCGCCGCTCTACGACCGCGCCCCGGCCACGACGGCAGGCGCGACGAAGGCGCCCGCCAAGAAGGCGCCCGCGAAGAAGGCGCCCGCGAAGAAGGCTCCGGCCAAGAAGGCGCCCGCGAAGAAGGTCGCCGCCGAGAAGGCGCCCGCGAAGAAGGTCGCCGCCGAGAAGGCGCCGGCGAAGAAGGGTCGACCGTGAAGGTAACCGCCGACGCCCTGCACAGCTTCACCCCCACCGACGACGCGTTGGTGCTCGCGGAGGTGGAGTCCCCCGCCGAGGTCGAGATGCTCGACGACTGGCTGGCCGAGCAGCGAAAGGCTCACCCCGACGCCCGCATCGAGGTGTTGCAGCTGCCCACCGACGGTGAGCCGCCGCCGGCCACGCTGGCCCGTCTCGTCGAGTTGCTCGACGTCGACGAGCACCGCTCGGTGGTGCCCGTGCGGGTGTTCTGGATCCCCGGTGGTTTGCCCACCCGCTCCAAGGTGGTCGCGCTGATCAGCGGCCGAGACACCTACCGGCCACCGAAGTTGTTGCAGCGCGGCATTCTTCGCAAGGATCCCCACCGCGCCCGGGTGGTGGCCGGCGAGCCCGCCACGGTCGCCGAGCTACGCCAACATTGGAGTGACACCACCGTCGCGGAGAACCCGCGCGACTTCGCGCACTTCGTCGTGCGGCGGGCGGCGCTGGCGATCGGTCGGGTGGAGCTGCGGTTGCTCGGCCCGGAGTACAAGTCGCCCCGGCTGATCAAGCCGGAGATGTTGGCTTCCACCCGTTTTCGCGAGGGTCTGGCCAAGATTCCCGGTGCCACGCTGGAGTCGGCGGGAGAGATGCTCGACGAACTCTCCACGGGGTGGAGCAGATTCTCCGTCGACCTCATCCCCACCCTGGGCCGCGCGATCTTCAGCCGGGGCTTCGACCCGAACATCGACTACGACCGCTACGAGATCGAGGCGATGCGGTCGGCGCTGGAGAATCATCCTGCGGTGCTGCTGTTCTCGCATCGCTCCTACCTCGACGGAGCGATCGTGCCGGTGGCGATGCAGGAGAACCGGTTGCCACCGGTGTTCACCTTCGCCGGCATCAACCTCGCGTTCGGCGCGATGGGGCCGCTGATGCGCCGCTCGGGGGTCATCTTCATTCGGCGCAAGCTCGACGACCCCACCTACAAGTACGTGCTCAAGGAGTTCGTCGGGTACATCGTCGAGAAGCGGTTCAACCTCAACTGGTCGATCGAGGGCACCCGATCGCGCACCGGAAAGATGTTGCCGCCCAAGCTCGGTCTGCTGGCCTACGTGGCCGACGCCTACCTCGCCGGCCGCAGTGACGACATCCTGCTGCAACCGGTGTCGATCAGTTTCGACCAGCTCCACGAGACCGCCGAGTACGCCGCCTACGCCCGCGGCGGGGAGAAGACGCCGGAGAGTCTGTCCTGGCTCTACAACTTCATCAAGGCCCAGGGCGACCGCAACTACGGCAAGATCTACGTCCGCTTCCCCGAGGCGGTGTCGATGCGGGAGTACCTCGGCGAACCCCACGGTCACATGGCCGAGGACGAAGCCGCCAAGCGGCTGGCGATGCAGAAGATGGCGTTCGAGGTGGCCTGGCGCATCCTGCGCGTCACCCCCATCAACGCGACCGGGCTGGTGTCGGCGGTCCTGCTGGCCACCAACGGGGTGGCGCTGACGCTGGGCCAGTTGCACCACACCCTGCGCGACTCGCTGGACTACCTCGAGCGCAAGAAGACGCCGATGACCAACAGCGCGTTGCGGCTCCGCACCGACGAAGGCATCAGGGCCGCGGTCGACGCGTTGTCCGGCGGGCATCCGGTGACGCGCATCGACGGGGGCCGGGAGCCGGTCTGGCGCATCGCGCCGGAGGACGAACACGAGGCCGCCTTCTACCGCAACACCCTCAGTCACGCGTTCCTCGAGACGGCCATCGTCGAACTGGCGCTCGCGTTCTCGGCCCGGGCCGACGGTGACCGGCTGGAGGCCTTCTGGTCGCAGGCCATGCGGCTGCGCGATCTGTTGAAGTTCGAGTTCTACTTCGCCGACTCGGCGGCCTTCCGCGACAACGTGGCCGAGGAGATGTCCTGGCATGACGACTGGGAGCAGCACGTCGCCGCCGGCGGTGAGGAAGCCGACGCCATCCTGCGGGCCAAGCGACCGTTGGTCGCCGGTGCGATCCTGCGGCCGTTCATCGAGGCCTACGAAATCGTCGCCGACGTGCTGCGGGGTACGCCGCCCGACATCGGGGAGAAGGACCTCACGTCGCTGGCGCTCGGCGTCGGCGGTCAGTACATCGCCCAGCAGCGCGTCCGCAGCAACGAGTCGGTCTCGGCCCTGCTGTTCGCCACCGCCCGTCAGGTGATCGCCGATCAGAACCTGCTCGCGCCGGCGGCCGATCTGGAGGAGCGCCGGGCTGCGTTCCTGGCCGAGCTGCGCGGCATCCTCGGCGACATGGGCAAGGTCGAGGAATTCTCCCGGGAGCAGTTCTTCGTCCGCGAGCTGGTCATGCGGGCCGAGGGCGGCTGACCGCAGCGGGTGGAGCCGACTCGGCCGCGCGCCATACGCTGTTGGCATGACCACCACGGAGGCGCGGGCCGAGACCCGGACCAGCGCAGTGTGGCCGATCCTGCTCGGCGTCGGGGTGCTGGCCGGCGCGACCGCCGCCGGCCTCGCCGCCCTGTCGCTGGCCGACGCGTTGACCGCGACCGGCCTGCCCGACCCCGGCCCCGTCACCAACTACGGGCTTCCCTTCGTCAGGGCCGCGGGCGAGATCGCCGCCGTCGTCGCCGTGGGGTCGTTCCTGCTGGCGGCGTTCCTGGTGCCACCGCAGCGCACCGGCGTGCTCGACGCGTCGGGATACCGGGCGTTGCGGACCGGTGTCGTGGCCTCCGGTGTCTGGACGGTGTGCGCGGCGCTGCTGGTGCCGCTGACCGTCTCCGACGTCACGGGACAGCCGTTGACCAGTCGCCTGGACCCGAGCGCGATCTGGTCGGTGGCCAGTCTCATCGACGTCGCGGGCGCCTGGCGGTGGACGGCGCTGCTCGCCGCGATCGTCACCGTGCTCGCCATCCCGGTGCTGCGGTGGTCCTGGACGCCGCTGCTGTGCGTGGGCTCGCTGGTCACGCTGCTGCCGCTGGCCCTGACGGGGCACTCCTCGGCAGGCGGATCACACGACCTGGGCACCAACAGCCTGTTCATCCATCTGATGGCGGGCGCGCTGTGGGCCGGCGGCCTGCTGGCGTTGCTGGTGCACGCCCTTCGCGGCGGTGAGCACGCCGACCTGGCCGCCCGACGGTTCTCGGTCGTCGCGCTGTGGTGCTTCGTCGCCATGGGGGTCTCCGGTGTCGTCAACGCGCTGGTTCGCGTGCGCCTCGAGGATCTGTTCCACACCACCTACGGCTGGCTGCTGATCGGCAAGGCCACCGCCCTGATCGTGCTCGGCGTGCTCGGCTGGCAGCAGCGCCGCCGCGGCGTGACGGCACTGCAGGCCAATCCCGACGGGCGGGGCGCGCTGATCCGGTTGTCGCTGATCGAGGCCGGGGTCTTCGGCCTGACGTTCGGCATCGCCGTCGCGCTGGGCCGCACGCCGCCACCCCCGCCGGCCATCTTCAACCCGTCGGTCACGGCGGTGGAGATCGGCTACGACCTCGCCGGACCGCCGACCGTCGCGCGGATCCTCTTCGACTGGCGCTTCGACCTGATCCTCGGCACCGCGGCCCTGGTCTTCGCCGGGCTGTACCTGGCCGGGGTGTGGCGGTTGCGCACCCGCGGTGACGCCTGGCCGACCGGGCGCATCGTCGCGTGGCTGTGCGGGTGCGCGGTGCTGCTGTTCGCCTCGTCGTCCGGCATCGGCCGCTACATGCCCGCGATGTTCAGCATGCACATGGCCGCCCACATGCTGCTCTCGATGCTGGTGCCGGTGCTGCTGGTGCTCGGCGCGCCCGTCACCCTGGCGTTGCGGGCGTTGCCCACGGCGGGCTCCGACGGTGCCCCGGGTCCACGGGAGTGGCTGCTGGCGGCGTTGCACAGCCGGGTGTCCCGGGTGTTGACCAACCCCATCGTCGCCACCGTCATCTTCGTCTCGGGGTTCTACGGTCTGTACTTCGGCGGGATCTTCGACGTGGCCGTCACCAGCCACGCCGCGCACGTGGCGATGAACGTGCACTTCTTGGTGACCGGTTACCTCTTCTACTGGGTGGTGATCGGCGTGGACCCCACGCCGCGGCCCATCCCGCCGATCGCCAAGCTCGCGGTCGTGTTCGCCTCGCTGCCGCTGCACGCCTTCTTCGGGGTCGTGCTGATGGGCACCAAGGAAGTGCTCGCCGGCGACTTCTACAAGTCGCTGCAACTGCCCTGGCACACCGACCTGCTGGCCGATCAACGCCTGGGCGGCGGCATCGCGTGGTCGGCGGGTGAAGTCCCGCTGGTCCTCGTCCTCATCGCGCTGCTGGTGCAATGGCGCCGCAGCGATCAGCGCACGGCGGTGCGACTGGACCGCGCCGCCGACCGCGACGACGACGCCGACCTCGCGGCGTACAACAACATGCTGGCCAGGCTCGCCAAACTCGACGATCGCTGATCCGCTTCCTCCACAATCCCCGGTTCATCCACAGGGCGACCCGCCGGTCGCCGTGGCGGCCGTCCGGCGTCGGCCACCGGACGGTCAATGGTCTCGGGCAGCACGACAGAGCTGCCGAACCGAGAACCGATGAAGGGAAGCGCAATGTTCGAGACCCCGTTCCACATGGTCGGCACCATCGTCACCGACCCGATCCTGCGACGCGTCGGCGATCAGCAGGTGCTCAAGTTTCGCGTCGCGAGCAACTCACGTCGCCGCACGCCCGAGGGCGTCTGGGAGGCAGGCAACTCCCTGTTCGTCACCGTCAACTGCTGGGGCCGCGTGGTCGACGGGGTCAGCGGCGTGCTCATCAAGGGTGATCCGGTCGTCGTGGTCGGCACCGTCTACACCAGCGAGTACGACGACAAGGAGGGCAACCGGCGCTCGTCGGTCGAAGTGCGCGCCTCGGCCGTCGGCCCCGACCTGACACGCGCCACCGTGCGCATCGAGCAACGCAAGCGCGCCGAGGAGGACGCCGAGTCCGGCACC
>Ga0209051_1001392_pt1 | contig 20796 bp, 20 predicted proteins | sample AraplaCvi_mMS_r2_2_FD_184286 | JGI IMG/M metagenome (GOLD analysis project Ga0209051, IMG submission 184286) | Arabidopsis root microbial communities from North Carolina, USA - plate scrape MF_Cvi_mMS_r2 (SPAdes) (version 2) | ecosystem: Host-associated > Plants > Roots > Endosphere | place...
GAAATCGCCCAGATGCGCGCATCCGGCGCCGACGGCATCTTCGTTTTCTTGCCCGGCGGCATGGGCATCGCCTTCATGAAGCAGTTCGCCCAGTCGGGCGTAAAGATCCCGGTCATGGGCCCGGGCTTCTCCTTCAGCCAGGACGTCCTGCCGGCCATCGGCGACGCCGCGGTCGGCGCCAAGGCCTCCGGCCAGTGGGCTCCGGATTTCGACAACGCCGCAAGCAAGAAGTTCCTGGCGGACTTCCAGAAGGAATATAACCGCCTGCCGTCCATCTATGCCGTCCAGGCCTATGACGCAGCCCAGCTCATCGTTGCCGCGGCCTCCAAGGCTAGCGTCAAGAACGCCGATGCCTTTGGTGCCGAGCTGAAGAAGGCCGACATCCAGTCGCCGCGCGGAAAATTCAAGTTCAACACCAACCAGCATCCGATCCAGGACATCTACCTGACGGAAGTGATCAAGCAGAACGGCGTCATCACCAACAAGACGGTGGAGAAGATTTTCTCCGACCACGGCGATGCCTACGCCAAAGACTGCAAGATCTAAGGTCCGCCTGTGACTTTGGCACTTGCTCTCGAGCAGTTGCTCAACGGCCTGCAGCTCGGCGTCATGTTGTTTCTCATGGCTGCCGGGCTGACGCTGATCTTCGGCGTCATGGGCCTGATCAACCTCGCTCACGGCTCGCTCTACATGGTCGGCGCATTCGCCTGCGCCACCGTGGCGGCCTGGACCGGCTCGTTCTGGATCGGCCTGGTCGCCAGCCTCGCCGCGGCGGCGGCGGCCGGGGCGATCGTCGAACTCGTGGTCATCCGCAGGCTCTACGACCGCGATCACCTCGACCAGGTGCTGGCCACCTTCGCGCTGATCCTGATGTTTTCCGAAGGCACGCGCTGGCTGTTCGGCTCCTTCCCGCTCTATCTCGACATTCCCCCGCTTCTGCAGGGCGCTGTCGCGCTGCCGGGCGGCACGGAATATCCGGTCTACCGTCTGGCGATCATCCTCGCCGGCGCGATCGTCGCCTTCGGGCTCTACCTGCTGATCTCAAGGACCCGTCTCGGCATGCGCATCCGCGCCGGCGAAAGCGACCGCGAGATGATCGGTGCGTTAGGCGTCGATATCCGCACGCTCTATACCGTCGTCTTCGCGCTCGGCGCGGCCCTTGCCGGTCTTGCCGGCGCCATGGTCGGCGCGCTGCAGTCGGTGCAGGTCGGCATGGGCGAGCCGGTGCTGATCCTCGCCTTCGTGGTCATCGTCATCGGCGGCATCGGCTCGATCAAGGGCGCGCTCCTCGGTGCATTGCTGGTCGGCGTCACCGATACGATGGGCCGTTTCCTGCTGCCGAAGCTGCTGGCGCTGTTCGTTGCCCCGGCACAGGCCGGCATGATCGGCGGCGCTGCAGCCTCGATGCTGATCTATATCGTCATGGCGGTCATTCTCGCGGTCAAGCCGCGCGGCCTCTTCCCCGCGGCGCATGCGTAAGGCCCAAGGTTTGACGATGATCCTGAACCGCGAAACCCTCATCAACCTCGTTCTGGCGGCGCTGCTGCTTGCCGTGCCGTTTGCGGCGGACGCTCTCGGCCAGCCGTTCTACATCACGCTCGCGACCCGCATCGCCATCCTCGCGCTCGCCGCAACCGGGCTCAACCTGGCGCTCGGCCTCGGTGGCCTCGTTTCCTTCGGCCACGCGGCCTTTTTCGGCATCGGCGGATATGTCGCCGGTATCCTCGCGGCCCACGCTTTTTCCGGCGAGCCGCTGCTGTTCGGCCTGTCCGGAACGAAACAGATGTGGGTGATCTGGATCGTCGCGGCGATCCTCTCCGGCCTTGTCGGTCTGGCGATCGGCGCGATCAGCCTTCGAACCTCCGGCGTCTATTTCATCATGATCACGCTCGCCTTCGCGCAGATGGTCTATTATTTCGCGGTCTCCTGGCCCGCCTATGGCGGCGAGGACGGGCTTTCGATCCTCGTCCGCAACCAGTTCCCCGGCGTCAACACGATGCGGCCGCTGACCTTCTTCCTGATCTGCTACGTCGTCCTGCTGGCGGCGCTCGGCCTTTTCGCGCTGGTCCGCGCCTCGCGTTTCGGCACCGCGCTGCAGGCCGCAAGGCAGAACGAGGTGCGGGTCGCGACCGTCGGCATCCAGCCCTACCGCATCCGGCTGACCGGCTTTGCCATCTCGGCCGCGGTCACCGGCCTTGCCGGCGCGCTGTTTGCCGATCTCAATCGCTTCGTCAGCCCCTCCATGCTCTCCTGGCACATGTCCGGCGAACTGATCGTGCTGATCATCCTTGGCGGCACCGGCCGCCTGTTCGGACCGCTCGCGGGCGCAGCGCTCTACGTGATCTTCGAATATGCGCTCGGCGGCCTTACAGAACGCTGGCAGTTCTTCCTTGGCCTCATCCTCCTCGTCGTGGTGCTGTTTGCGCGCGGCGGTCTCCTGGGGCTTCTTGCCGGAAAGGCCAAACATGGTTGAGCCGGTTCTCCAGATCTCCAATCTCGTCAAGAATTTTGGCGCGCTGCGGGCAACGGATGGCGTCACCCTCGACCTGCGCCCCGGCGAAATCCATGCGCTGATCGGTCCGAACGGCGCCGGCAAATCGACGCTGATCCACCAGATCTGCGGCACGCTGCGGCAGGATAGCGGCACGGTGCGTTTTGCCGGCCAGGATATCGGCGCGCTCGGCGTGGCCGACCGTGCAAGGCTCGGTCTCGGTCGCACTTTCCAAGTCTCGTCGATCGCACCTGATTTTTCCGGTCTGCGCAACGTCATGCTGGCGGTGCAGGCGAAGCAGGGCTCCAGCTTTCGTTTCTTCAAGCCGGTGATGCGTGACAAAACGCTGATCGACACCGCCATGGTCATGCTCGAACGTGTCGGCCTCACGGCCCGCGCCCGCGTCCCCGCCGCCGAGCTTTCCCATGGTGAACGCCGGCAGCTGGAAATCGCCATGGCGCTGGCCCTCGGCTCAAAGGCCTTCCTGCTCGACGAGCCGATGGCGGGCATGGGGCCGGAAGGCTCGAAATCTCTGACCCGCTTCCTCGATACGCTGCGGCAGGAAGCGCCGATCCTGCTGGTCGAGCACGACATGGACGCCGTGTTCGCACTCGCCGACCGCATCTCGGTCCTCGTCTACGGCCGGATCATCGCGACGGGAACGGTAGAGGAAATCCGCCGCGACCCGACCGTGCGCACCGCCTATCTCGGAGACCACGCCTGATGCTGCTCGACGTCACCAGGATCGAAGCATTCTACGGCGCGAGCCAGGCGCTCTTCGGCGTCGACCTTGCGGTCGCGGAAGGCGAGGCCGTCGCCCTGATGGGCCGCAACGGCATGGGCAAGACAACCACCATCCGCGCCATCTGCAACCTCAATCCGCCACGTACCGGCGCGGTGAAGATCGGCGGCACCGATACCAAGGGCAGGCGGCCGCATCATGTCGCCAGGCTCGGCATCGGCCTCGTGCCGGAAGGCCGCCGTTGTTTCCCGAACCTCACGGTCCATGAAAATCTGGTCGCCGCCGCACGGCCCGGCCAATGGACGCTGGAGCGCGTCAACGAGCTGTTCCCCCGGCTTGAGGAGCGGCATGCGCAAATGGCAAGGTCGCTGTCCGGCGGCGAGCAGCAGATGCTGGCGATCGGCCGTGCGCTGATGACCAATCCGCGCCTCTTGATTCTCGATGAGGCCACCGAAGGCCTTGCTCCGGTGATCCGCCAGGGCATCTGGAAGGCGATCCGGCGGCTGAAGGCCGAAGGTTTGTCGATCCTCGTCGTGGATAAGACACTTTCGGAGCTTTTGCCGGTTGCGGACCGGTGTGTCATCCTTGAAAACGGAAGAAGCGCCTGGAGCGGCAGGTCCGCGGACCTGACGACGGAATTGCAGGATCGATATCTCGGGGTATAGGCATGGAAGCGGAAGCGGCGAGCGCCGACCTGGAACTGATCGCCCATGGCCCGCATGGGAAAAACAAGCCCGAGACGCGGCTGTGGCTGCGCATGCTCTCGACCACCAAGCTGATCACCACCGAAATCCGCCGTCGCCTGCGCACCGAATTCAGCGCGACACTTCCCCAGTTCGATTTGATGGCGCAGCTCTATCGCGAGGCGGATGGACTGAGGCTCGGCGAGCTTTCGAAGCGCACCATGGTCACCAACGGCAATGTCACGGGTCTGGTGGAGCGGCTGGAGGCGGACGGGTTCGTGCAGCGTGTGACGCCGGATGGCGATCGCCGCGTCACCGTCGCCAAGCTGACGCCCGCCGGTACCGAGCTTTTTGTCGCCATGGCCGCCGCCCACGAGGGCTGGCTGCGCGACATCATGGCGGATGTCGACCCGGCGATGATCGCTTCCCTGTGGTCGGAGATCGGCGCCGTGAAGGCTTCCGCCAGCAACCATCTTTCCGGCAGCGCCTTCGAATAGTAAGGCTCCTCTCAGGGCACAACAATTCGGGGTGAAGAGATGGCAGACCTGCAGGCGATCGTCGAGGAGATCCACGAAAAGCTGACGCCGCGGCTCGGCGAAGGCAAGGTGGCCGACTATATCCCGCAGCTCGCCCATGTCGACCCGAAGAAGTTCGGCATGACCATCGTCACCGTCGATGGCGAAGTGCACAAGGTCGGCGATTGCGACGAACCCTTCTCGATCCAGAGCGTCTCGAAAGTCTTCACCCTGACGCTGGCGCTCGGCAAACATGGCGAGACCACCTGGAACCGGGTCGGCCGAGAACCTTCGGGCTCCGCCTTCAATTCGATCGTCCAGCTGGAACACGAGGAAGGCAAGCCGCGCAACCCCTTCATCAATGCCGGTGCCATCGCCGTCAGCGATCTGGTGCTGGCCGGACATACGCCGCGCGAGGCGATCGGCGAGATCGTCCGTTTCGTCCGTTACCTTGCCGATGACGATACGATCGCCATCGATCCGGAAGTGGCCAAGTCCGAGCAGGCCACCGGTTTCCGCAATTTCGCGCTCGCCAATTTCATGCGGTCGTTCAACAAGCTCGACCATCCGGTCGAACATGTGCTGGGCGTCTATTTCCATCATTGCGCGCTGGCCATGACCTGCACCCAGCTTGCCAAGTCGGCCCTCTTCCTTGCCGCGTCGGGCCGCAATCCGCTGACCGGGCACACCGTTGTGTCGAAGCAGCGGGCGCGGCGCATCAACGCGCTGATGCTCACCTGCGGCCATTACGACGGTTCGGGCGATTTCGCCTACCGCGTCGGCCTTCCCGGCAAAAGCGGCGTCGGTGGCGGCATCATGGCGGTTGCTCCGGGCAAGGCCTCCGTTGCCGTCTGGTCGCCGGGCCTCAATCACAACGGCAATTCGCTCATCGGTTCGCTGGCGCTTGAAATGCTGGCCACCAGAACCGGCTGGTCGGTGTTCGGGCAATAGGAATTCTCCCGCCTTGCCGGCCCGCCGATCTTCCAATCCAAATAAAAAAAGCCCGGCGAGGAGCCGGGCTTTCAGTGTTTCTGACAGCTTTATGGATCAGTCTTCGCTGGCTGCCATCTGCGTAAGGACGTTGCCGCGGCCGCGCAGGCGCAGGATCAGCGGCAGGACGAGGGCGACTGCCGCGAGTACCAGTAGCACCGCGGCGATCGGCGATTGGAAGAGCGTCGTGATATCGCCCTGGCTGATCGCCAGTGCGCGACGCAGGTGCTGTTCCGCCAGCGGCCCCAGGATCAGGCCGACGATGACCGGCGCGATGGGATAATCCATCACGCGCATGACATAGGCGACGAGACCGAAAACCAGCAGCATCCCGAGTTCGAAGACCGACGGATTGGCGCCGATCGTGCCGAGCGTCGCAAACACCAGGATGCCCGCATAGAGCCACGGCTTCGGAATTGTCAGCAGCTTCACCCACAGGCCGACGAGCGGCAGGTTGAGCACCAGCAGCATCAGGTTGGCGATGAGCAGCGATGCGATCAGGCCCCAGACCAGCTGCGGGTTGGTCGCAAACAGCAGCGGGCCGGGCTGCAGGCCATATTGCTGGAAGCCCGCAAGCATGATCGCCGCGGTCGCCGAGGTGGGCAGGCCGAGCGTCAGAAGTGGTACCAGCGTGCCGGCGGCCGATGCGTTGTTGGCCGCTTCCGGACCGGCGACGCCTTCGATCGCGCCATTGCCGAACTCTTCCGGATGCTTGGAGAGCTTTTTTTCGGTCGCATAGGACAGGAAAGTACCGATTTCAGCACCACCGGCCGGCATCGCGCCAATGGGGAAGCCGATCACGGTGCCGCGCAGCCACGCCTTCCAGGAGCGCGCCCAGTCATTGGCCGTCATCCAGACAGAACCCTTGATGGCTTCTATCTTGTCCGGTGCCTGCGCGCCCTGAGCCGCGATGAACAGGGTTTCGCCGATCGCGAACATGGCGACCGCCATCGTCGTGACTTCGATACCGTCGAGCAGATCCGGAACGCCGAAGGAAAGGCGGTTCTGGCCGGTCAGCTGGTCGATGCCGACGAGCGACAGCGACAGACCGATGAAAAGCGAGGTGAGGCCGCGAAGCGCGGAATTGCCGAAGGCTGACGACACCGTGATGAAGGCCAGCACCATCAGCGCGAAGTTTTCGCGCGGGCCGAACGACAGAGCAATCTTGACGACCAGCGGCGCGACGAAAGCGAGCGCCAGCGTCGCGATCAAGCCGGCAACGAACGAACCGATCGCCGCCGTCGCGAGCGCCGGGCCACCGCGACCTGCACGGGCCATCTTGTTGCCCTCGAGGGCCGTCACGATCGAGGCGCTTTCGCCCGGCGTGTTCAGAAGGATCGAGGTCGTCGAGCCGCCATACATGCCGCCGTAATAGATGCCGGCAAACATGATCAGCGAACCGGTCGCGTCGAGCTGGTAGGTAACGGGCAGGAGAAGGGCGACGGTGGTGGCCGGGCCGATGCCCGGCAGAACGCCGACCAAGGTGCCGAGCGTCACGCCGATCAGCGCATAGAGCAGGTTCATCGGCATCATTGCCGAGGCCAGACCCTGCAGAAGGAAATCGAAAGTGCTCATGATCTTACTCTTAAGGGCCCGATCAATGGATCAGTCGTTCCAGTGGACCTGCTGGCAATGAAAGCTGCAGCATGACGGCGAAGAGCCAGTAGATGGCGAAACAGATGACGATGCCGACCGGAATGCTGATCCAGATCTTGCGCGCTCCGAAGCCGGCAGCGGCAAGACCGAAGAGACAGCCCGTCGCGATCGAGAAGCCGGCGATGCGGATGAGGGCCATCTGCGCGACCAGGCCGGCAACGACCCACACGACCGGCTTGAATTCCTGCTTTTCGCGCCCCGGAAAGTCGTGGCGGAAGGCAGCAAACACGGTCCAGATTGCGAGCCCGATCAGGGCGAACGCGATCCAGTCCGGAACGGTGGCCGGGCCGACCTGGGAATAACCGCCCATTTCGCGCAACCGGGAGACGTCGAAGAAGATGACGCCCGCCATGATGATGAGAACGGCGGCGATAACAAGCGCCGCCCAGTCGGGGCGGCGCTGCTCGGTGGTCGTTTTGTTGTTGTCGAGGCTCATTTGACCAGACCGATGTCCTTCAGGATGCTTTCAGTCGCAGCGATGTCCTTGGCGAGCTGCGCTTCGAATGCCGGACCGGAGAGATAGGTGTCGATCCAGCCCTTGGTCTTCAGGTTGTCCTGCCAGGTCTTGGACTTTGCGAGCTTCTCGATGTCCGCGGCGATAGCCTTCTTCTGGTCGTCGGAGAGGCCCGGGGCAGCTGCGACCATGCGCCAGTTCTGGATCACGACATCGAGGCCGGACTCCTTCAGCGTCGGGGCGTTGATGCCTTCGATCTTCTTGTCCGAGGAGATGGCGAGGAGGCGCAGCGTGCCGGCCTTGATCTGGCCTTCGAATTCGCCATAGGACGAGATGCCGGCCGTTACCTGGCCGCCGAGGATGGCGGCGAGCGCTTCACCGCCGCCGGAAAACGCGATGTAGTTGACCTTCGTCGGGTCGACGCCGGCAGCCTTTGCGATCAGGCCGGCCGTGATGTGGTCCGTGCCGCCGGCCGAGCCGCCGCCCCAGGAGACCGAACCCGGATTTGCCTTCAGCTTGGCGGTCAGGTCTGCAACCGACTTGATGTCGGAAGAGGCCGGAACGACGATCACTTCATATTCGCCGGTCAGGCGCGCGATCGGGGTGACGTCCTTGAGGGTCACCGGCGACTTGTTGGTCAGGATGGCGCCGACCATGACGTAGCCGCCGACCATCAGCTGGTTCGGATTGCCCTTCTGCTGGCTGGCGAACTGGGCGATGCCGATCGTGCCGCCGGCGCCCGGAACGTTCATCACCTGCACCTTGCTGGAGATCTTCTCCGTCTGCAGGGCCGTCTGCATGGTGCGGGCCGTCTGGTCCCAGCCGCCGCCCGGCGCTGCCGGAGCCATGATGGAATAATCGGCCGCAGCGGCCGGAAGTGCGATTGCGCCCGCGAGAAGGGAAGCAAGGAAGAAGTGTTTCAAGGGTCGATCCTCCGTTGGCGTCTTGATCCGACGCGAAATGTTTATTCTGACGAAACCAGGGAGAAGCGAAGGCCAGGCAAAGAGCGCCGGTCCGATGTCCTCCCATCGTGAATCGGGTCCCCGCCTCCACGGGGGCCGAATGCCCTAAGCCAGCACATGAAGCTGACATGTACCTGACATTTTTCCCAGTCGGACGATTTGGCAAGGGGTTTCGCGCCGCGGCTGCGGAATTTTATGGCTATTGCAGCCGGAGGACCTCGTTCCAGCGGGAAATCAGCCGGGCGCGCTTCACCTGGTCGAGGTAGACCATCAGGCCGAGGCTGACCGGCACGGGTTTCAGCTGCCCGCCGAGCATCTCCCGGAGCGTGGTGGCGGTATTGTTGCCGGCGACCTCCGGGCTGACGGCGGGGATCTGCAGCTCGCGGGCCATGATCGTCTGGCCTTCCTTAGACATGAAGAATTCGAGATAGCGCTTGCCGAGATCCGGAGCGGCGGCGGCCTGCGGCACCAGGCCGATGCGCGACATGACAACCGTGTAGTCCTTCGGCAGCACGATACCGACATCGGGATGGCGCGAGGCCCAGTCGGCCGCATAGGAACCGAGAATATTGTAGCCGAGCAGGAACCGTCCGTCGGCGACGCGCTCCAGGATTGCCTGGCTGGTCGAGTAAAGTTTCACGCCCGCGGCCCCCATGGCCCGGATCACCGACCAGATGTCGCCGAACTGCTCCTGGTCGCGCGCCATGAACAGGAAACCGACGCCGGATCGCTCGATGTCGTAGGTGCCGATCCGGCCGTAGACCGTATCGCCCCGCTTCTGCAGGAATTCGACCAGTTCGGCCCGGGTCGATGGCGGGGCGGCGTCCTTGAAACTCGGCTTGTGGTAGACGAACACGGCCGGTTCGAAGGTCAGCGCATAGGCGGTATTGCGCCAGTTGGCCCAGCCGGGCCACTGCCCGCTCATCGGCAGGTCGCTGCGCTGGGCATAGCCGTCATTGGCAAGTTTTACCTGCAGGTCCATGGCGGAGGAAAAGGCGAAGTCGGCGGTCTTGCTGCCGGCATCCGTTTCCCTGACGATCCGGTCGTAGATCTCGCCCGTCAGCATGTCCTCGTAGCGAACGGCGATATCCGGATTGGCCGTCTGGAAGCCGGCGATCATCGGCTTGGCAAGCGGTTCGTCCAGCGAGGAATAGACCGTCAGCATCGGCGCGTCGTCCCGCCCGGAAAGCGCCCGGAACAGGGTCGTGTCCGCCATGCCGAGGCCGGGCGAAAGTGCAAGGCAGAGGAATGGGAAAAGCAGCCTTTTCATCGCGCCACAATGCCCCACCGCGATGGCTGCGGCAAGCCGACCGGAACAGGCGTCACCTTCTCGCCACAGCGCCCGGAATGCAGATTTTACCGGCTTGTTTTCCGATGCGGTGTCATTACCTGTGGGCGGTCTTTTCACGCCGGAAGACCCGGCTTCCTGCCATCACGCAAAGGTTTCGCCATGTCGCTCACCCTCTACGATATCACGGTCCCGGTTTTTATCCGCGCTTTCGGCAATCTCACGGAAATCCTGAAGAAAGGCGAAGCCTTCGCCGACGAGAAGGGCATCGCCCACAAGGAACTGCTGGAAACCCGGCTGGTCCATGACATGTATCCGCTGACTTCCCAGATCCAGCGTGCCAGCGATACGGCGAAATTCGTGCCGGTCCGCGTTGGCCAGATCGAAAACATCCCGATGGCCGACGAAGAAGTCACCTTCGCCGACCTGCATGCCCGTATCGAAAAGACCGTGGCGTTCCTGCAGGGTGTCGATCCGGCCAGCATGGCCGACCGCGAAGACGCCGAAGTGATCATCAAGACACGCGGCGGCGAGACGAAATTCACCGGCCGCAACTACGTCCTCGGCTTCGCGCTGCCGAATTTCTACTTCCACGTCACCACGGCCTACGCGATCCTGCGTCACAAGGGCGTTCCGATCGGCAAGATGGACTACATCGGCCGTTCGCAATAACCGTCGAAGTAACCACGGCGTCACCACATCCGTGACATCCCCGCTCCCGCGTTTATAATCGTCTGCGGAAGCGGGGAGATTTCGTGCGTATTCTTCTGGTCGAGGACAATCAGGCGCTGGCCGAGGGGCTGTCGACGATCCTGCGCGGCAGCGGTTATGCGGTGGATGCGGTCGCCGATGGTGCCTCCGCCGAGGCTGTCGCCGCCGCCGAAACCTACGACCTCGTCATCCTTGACCTGAACCTGCCGGAAATGGACGGGCTCGACGTGCTGCGCGCGATGCGGGCGCGGGCGAACAAGGCGGCGGTGATGATCCTGACCGCCCGCGGCACGCCGGAGGAGCGGGTGAAGGGGCTCGATCTCGGCGCCGACGACTACATGATCAAGCCCTTCGACATTTCCGAATTCGAAGCGCGCATCCGCGTGCTGCTGCGCCGGCAGGCGGGCCTCAGAAGTTCGATCGTCAACTATGGCGGCATCACCTTCGACCTGAATTCGCGCAGCTTTTCCAGCCAGGGCGTGCCCCTCGATCTGCCCGCCCGCGAGGTCGCGCTGCTGGAACTGCTGTTCCTGCGCGCCGGCAAGGTCGTCTCCAAGGATGCGATCATGGCGTCGCTGACCGGCTTCGACGACGACCTGTCGGCCAATGCGATCGAGCAATATGTGAGCCGCCTGCGCCGGCGCCTTGCCCCGCATGGCCTGACCGTGAAGACCGCCCGCGGCATCGGCTATTACCTCGAAACCACGGCGCCGGGCGCATGACGGCGATCCAGCATGGTGCCCAGCCTGTTACGCCGCCGGCAGCCTATTCGCTCCGCCGCCGGCTGCTCGCCTGGCTTCTCGTCTCGACGGCGGTGATCGGCACGATCGCCATGATCGATACCTGGGGCGAGGCCGTCGATACGGCCAACGAGGTGTCCGATCGCGTCCTTGCCGGCTCGGCGCTCGCCATCGCCGAACGGGTGATCGTCGCCGAAGACGGTTCGCTTGAAGTGGACATCCCCTATGTCGCCCTGGAAATGCTGACCTCCGCGGCCCAGGACCGCGTCTTCTACCGCGTCGACGGGCCGCCTGGAAAATTCATCACCGGCTACCAGACGCTGCCGTCGATCCCCCGCCGCGAGGGCCAGGCCGCCGCCTTCGAGAACGCCATCTTTCGCGGCGAGCCGATCCGGGTCGCCGCACTCGCCCGCTCCGCCTCCACCGGCATCAATTCCGTTCCGTTCACCGTCACGGTCGCCGAAACCACCATCGCCCGCCAGCAGCTGACCCGGACCATCCTGATCCGCTCGGCGCTGCGCCTGCTGTTCATGATCGTCGGCGCCGCGATCATCGTCTGGGTGGCGGTGACGCTGTCGCTCCGGCCGCTCTACCGGTTCAGCGAGGCGATCGCCGAGCGCAGCCCCGACGATCTCCATCCGATCGGCGAGCGGGTGCCGAACGAGGTGCAGGGGCTCGTCGATACGGTCAATTCCTTCATGGTCCGGCTGGAAGGCGCGCTGGAAGCACTGCGGCATTTCACCGGCAATGCCAGCCATCAGCTGCGCACGCCGCTCACCATCATCCGCACCCAGCTGGCGCTCGCCGACCGCGCCACGGAACTCGCCGAGGTGAAGGAGGCCGCCCGCAAGGCGGACGAGGCGGTGGCGGATGCCGAGCGCATTCTCGCCCAGCTCCTGCTGATGGCGAAGATCGACGCCGCCACCCGCTCCGCCTCGATGCAGCGCGTCGACCTGACGGCGCTGGCGCAGGGCGCGACGGCCGACAACGTCCCGCTTGCCGCCGATGCCGGGATCGATCTTGGTTTTGAAGGGCAGGGGGAGATCATGGTTTCCGCCGAACCGCTGCTGATCGGTGAACTGATGAAGAACCTGATCGGCAACGCGTTGCTTTATGCCGGCCATGGTGCGGAAGTCACGGTACGCGTCAGGGCAGAAGGCGAAGCGGCGGTGCTGGAGGTCGAGGACGACGGCCCCGGCATCCCTCCGGAAAAACGGGCCTCCGTTCTCAGGCGTTTCGATCGCGGCGACCGTTCCGACAAGCTCGGCACCGGCCTCGGCCTGCCGATCGTCGAAGAGATCGCCCACCTGCATGGAGCGGAGATGACGCTCGGGGATGGGCGGGATGGCAGGGGGCTAAAGGTCGAAATAAGGTTTCCGATAGCCGGCTAAATTTGTGCTGGAATGTGGAACGATTACCCCTCATCCGCCCTCCCGGGACCTTCTCCCCGTTTTGACGGGGAGAAGGTATTTACGGCACTGTCGGCGCTCCAGCCTCCTTCGCCCCGCCTGCGGGGAGAAGGTGCCCGGCAGGGCGGATGAGGGGCTATTCTGAGTGAAGGCCGTATCCGGCTCTATTCCTGATGAACCTTCACCCCGCCGATCCAGGTGCTCTTCATGCCGAGTTCGGCGGTCAGCAGCACGAAATCCGCATCGAACCCGGGTTTCAGCGCGCCCTTGCGGTCGGCAAGGTAAGCCGCTTCCGCCGGATAGGCGGATGCCATGCGCAACGCCTCCTCGACCGGCAGGCCGAGTGCCGCGTGAGCGAAGCGGACCGACGAGATCATGTCGATATCGGCGCCGGCGAGCGTGCCGTCGGCCAGTGTCAGCCGCCCGTCCCGGCGCAGGATCTCACGGCCGTTGAGCGTAAAGCTCTTCATGTCGGTGCCGATGGTCGACATCGCGTCGGTGACGATGAAGATCCTGCCCGGCCCGTTTTTCGCCCGCAGCGCCACGCCCATCGCGGCCGGATGGACATGGATGCCGTCCGCGATGATCCCGACATGGAGCGAACCGATATCGAGCGCCGCGCCGACGACGCCCGGCTCGCGATGGCCGAGCGGGCTCATCGCGTTGAAGAGATGGGTGACCGTGCGAACGCCCGCCTCCGCATAGGTCTTTGCGACCTCGTAGGTCGTGTCGGTATGGCCAAGGCTCACCATGAAGCCGGCCTGTGCCAGCCGTGCGGCCTGTTCCGCGGTGACATTTTCCGGCGCGATGGTGATCATCATCGCATCGAAGACGTCCCTGCAGGAGAGCATCAGTTCGATGTCCTGCTCCTCCATCGGCCGGATCAGTTTGGGATCGTGCGCCCCCTTGCGTGCCACCGAAAGATGCGGGCCTTCGAGATGCAGGCCGAGGAACCCCGGCACGCCCTCCGTCTTCGCCCGCTTGCCGGCCTCGACGGTCCGGGACGTGATCTCGTATGTATCGGTGATCAGCGTCGGCAAAAGGGCTGTGGTGCCGAACTTGGCATGCGCGGCGCAGATCTGCCTGAGACCCGCCACCGTCTGTTCTTCGTTCAGCAGCACGCCGCCGCCGCCATTCACCTGCAGGTCGATGAAACCCGGCACGATCAGCCCGCCTTCGGCATCGATCCGATCGATGCCTTCCGGCAGGTCAGCCATGGGCCAGATCGCCTCGATCCTGCTGCCCGCGAAAACGAGCGCGGCGTCCTCATGCCAGGAGGTGCCGTCGAAGATGCGGGCGCCTGTAATGGCCTTGGTCATGCTCATAGCGTCTCGGTCACCTTCTTCAGTGCGACAGGCGCATCCGGATTAAAACCCTTGGCGCGGGACCAGGCTTCGACGAAACCGTAGAAGGGCAGGATCAGGGTGAGCGCATCCGTCAGCGGATGGCCGGTCGCGACGAAGGGCAGCCTGCGGCTATCCTTGACCTTGTCGGATGTCGCGAAAACGAGCGCGCCCTTGGCCGATAGACTGTCGGCGATCTCGACGGCGGAAGCTTCGGCCGCGTCGCGGGCCGCGAAAGTAACAACCGGGAAGCGCTTTTCCACCAGTGCCACCGGCCCATGCAGCACTTCCGCCGCCGAATAGGCTTCGGCATGCATGTTGGAGGTTTCCTTGAACTTCAGCGCCGCCTCGCTGGCGATCGCCAGCGCCGGGCCGCGGCCGAGCATGTAGAGCGATTCCGCCTCGCCCAAGGGGCTGGAAAGTTCGTTGGCAAGCTCGCTCCAGTCGAGCTTGACCGCCTTGTCGAAATGGCCCGGCAGAGCGCGGATGGCGGCTTTGAGTGCCTCGTCGCCAACCCATTCCGACAGCAGCGCAAGACCCGCGACGATCGAGTTCACGAACGACTTGGTGGCAGCGACGGCGAGTTCCGGCCCGGCATTGATGTTGACCGCGTAAGCGGAAGCGCTGGCAATCGGCGAGGGCAGCGTATTGGTAAGCGCCACGGTGACCGCGCCGGCCTTTGTCGCGGCTTCGGCCATGGCGACGATATCCGGGCTCTTGCCGGATTGCGAAATGGCGATGGCCGCACCGCCGTCGAGCTTCAGGCTGGCGCCGTAGATCGAAGCGAGTGACGGTCCGAGCGAGGCGACAGGGCGGCCGGCGGTCAGTTCGACTGCGTATTTGATGAAGGTCGCCGCATGGTCGGAGGAACCGCGCGCGATGGTGATCAGGAAAGCCGGGTCCTTTTCGCGCAGCGCACGGCCGGCCGCGGCAAGCTCGCTCGCCGAGCCGTCGAGCAGTCGGGCCGTCGCTTCGGGGATCTCGTCGATCTCCTTGCGCATATTCGTCATATTGGTCAGCATAACATCGTCCTCGAAGGTCAGTTTTCGCCAAGCGAGAGCTCGGCCACGAAATCATAGGCATCGCCGCGGTAGAGCGAGCGGGTGAGCTCCACCACCCGGCCGGATGCCAGATAGGAAACCCGCTCGATCGAAAGGCCGGCGGAACCGACCGGCACGGCCAGCAGCCCGGCATCCGGGTTCTTCATATTGCAGGCCGATATCCGCTGTATGGCGCGCACCGGCCTTGCATCCATTTTCCCAAGCTCGGCATAGAGCGAGTTGGTCACCGCCGAAGGATCGGGCAGAAAGTCGGCGGAAATGCTGGCCCGTTCGATCGCAAGCGGCATGTCGTTGCCGAGGCGCAGGCGGCCAAGCCGCGCCACCTTCTCGCCGGGCGCAAGACCGAGCATCATCATCTCTTCCGGCGAAGGATGGAAAAGGCCGCGCTCCAGCCATTCGGATCGCGTCACCAGTCCGCGCCGCGCCATGTCCTCGGTAAACGAGGTGAGCCGGGTCAGCGGCTGCTCGACACGCGACATCGGCTTGACTACGAATGTGCCGGAACCATGCCTGCGGGTCAGCAGCCCATCCTTGACGAGATCGTCGACCGCCTTGCGCACCGTGACGCGGCTGACATTGGCATAGTCGGCGAGATCGCGTTCGGCGGGCAGGGCATCGCCATGGCCGAGCTTGCCGGTGCGGATCGCATCTTCCAGGCTCTGTCGCAGTTTCCGGTAAAGCGGCCCGGTGCCGGCCGATTGCAGGCCGTCGAGCGGCAGGATGGCGGCGAGCGTCTGGTTCATGCGCGAAGCTCCGCCCGCGCCCCATAGGTCTTGACGGCAAGTGCCACCGCTCCGGTCAGCGCATCGGCAAGCGGTTTGGAAAGCCGGATACGATGCCGTTCGGCCAGGTATTCGGGATAAAGAGGGGCAAGCCCGCCGAGCAGGCATAGCCGGCCCCGGCCCCGGGTGATCCCGTCCACGGCATCAAGCGCCTCGTCGATGCCGGCCGCGCCGGTCTTGAGGATGCGGATCGCTGCCTCGTCGCCTTGCCGGGCGAAATCGAACACTTTCGGCGTATGCCGACCGAAATCGCCGGGTTTCGCCAGTCGGGCGAAATCGACCACCTTTTCCGGATTGCCGTCGAACTCGGCGAGAATGGCTTTGGACAGGCCGGTCATCGGATGGATGTTGTCATAGGCAAGCAGGCTTTCCTGCAGCGCGAGCTGGCCGAGCCGCGCGCCGCTGCCGAGATCGCTGACCTGGAAACCCCAGCCGGCAACCGAATGCAGCCTGCCCTGATGCCGGGCGATATAGACGGTGCCGGTGCCGACGATGCCGATCGCCCCGTCCTCGTCGCCGATCGCGCCCTGCAGCGCGATGACGCCGTCGGACACGATATCCGACTGTCTGAAAGGCAGCCGTGCCTGCACGTAACTCACCGCATCGCCGACATTGTTGCCGGCAAGGCCGAGAACGGCAGACGTGGTGGAGAGGTCGGGCTCCAGTCCCGCTTCCGCAAAGGCGAGGCGGGACGCCTCGGCAATATGCTTCAGGGCTGTATCGGGGTCGGTCAGGATATTGGAGGCGCCGCTCTTGCCGCGGCCAAGGATGGTGCCATTTCCGTCAGCCAACGCCGCACGGCAACTTGTTCCACCACCATCGATTCCGATAAAATAGGCCGCCATAGATACCTCCGCCCATATAATACCAAAAAAGTACCAATAACCAAGCATGATTTCAAAAAACTCAGGTTGCGGCTTTCAGTGAATTGAAAATGCTGCATTATTTTCATATGTTTCCGCCGAAATTACCCATCCGTTCATAAAAGTTAATTTTCCTTCTGGACAATTGGTATTTTTTTGGCATCATTTTGGTAGAGGGAGACGTCGGATGAGCAGAACTGCCACCGAAGCGAGACATGGGAAAGCGGAGGGGCTTGATACGCTCGCATCCGCCGAGATTCTTGCGCTTCTCGCATCCGGTCAGCAGGCGGCGGCAGAGGTCGTCGATCCCGCCATCCCGGCGATCGCCAGGGCGGCCGAGCTCGTCGCTGAGGCTTTGAAGTCAGGCGGCAAGGTGATCTATGCCGGTGCCGGCAGTGCCGGCCTTGTCGCGATGGCCGATGCGATGGAACTTCCCGGCACCTACGGCATCCCGCCCGAGCAGATCGCCATTCTTTTTGCCGGCGGCCTTCCGGGCATAGCCGACCTGCCGGGCGGCCCCGAGGACGATGCGGCGCTCGGCGAACGCGACGCCGATGTCGTCGACGCGGCGGATTGCGTCATCTGCGTTTCCGCGAGCGGTTCGACGCCTTATACGGTGGCGGTTGCCGAGACCGCAAAACGCCGCGGCGCAAGGCTGGTGGCGATGGCCAACAATGCCGGCGCAAGGCTGTTCGAAGGCGCCGATGCGGCGATCCTGCTCGAAACGCCGCCGGAAGTCGTCGCCGGCTCCACCCGCATGGGTGCGGCGACCGCCCAGAAGATCGCCTTCAACATGCTGTCGACGCTGACTGCCGTGAAACTCGGCCACGTCCATGACGGCCATATGGTCAATCTGCGCGCCGACAACGGCAAGCTGCGCATCCGCGCCGCCCGCATGGTCGCGGACATTGCCGGAATCGGGTTCGATGAAGCCAGGGCCTGGATCGAGACCGCCGAAGGTTCGGTGAAGGTCGCCGTCCTGCTCGCAGCCGGAGCGACGGATGTCGAGGCGGCCAAGGTTTTGCTTTCCCGTTCGCAAGATGTGCTGCGCGTAGCGCTTGCCGAATTGCAGGCGTCCAAGAGTTCCATGAAGCGCGCCTGAAAGGCGCATATAAAAGGGAGAACATCATGACACGCATATTGAAAAGCATTCTTTTTGCCACGACCGTACTCGCACCGGCGGGCTTCGTCGCTACCGGAGCGTCGGCACAGACCGCGACGCTCACCATCGAGAGCTGGCGCAACGACGACCTGCCGATCTGGCAGCAGAAGATCATTCCCGCCTTCGAGGCCAAGAACCCGGGCATCAAGGTGACCTTCGCGCCGATGGCGCCGACGGAATACAATTCCGCCGTCAACGCCAAGCTCGAAGCCGGCACCGCGGGCGACCTCATCACCTGCCGTCCGTTCGATCTGTCGCTCGCCATGTTCCAGAAGGGCCAACTCGCCCCGCTGAACGACCTGCCGGGCATTTCCAACTTCTCCGACGTCGGCAAGTCCGCCTGGACCACCGACGACGGCAAGACCACCTTCTGCGTGCCGATGGCTTCGGTCATCCACGGCTTCATCTACAACAAGAAGGCCTTCGCGGATGCGGGCGTCCAGATCCCGAAGACCGAGGACGAGTTCTTCGCGGTCCTCGAAAAGTTCAAGAAGGACGGCAAGTACATCCCGCTCGCCATGGGCACCAAGGACCAGTGGGAATCGGCGACCATGGGCTATTACAATATCGGCCCGAACTACTGGAAGGGCGAGGACGGCCGCAAGGCGCTGATCGCGGGCAAGGAAAAGCTGACCGACGCCGACTGGGTAGACCCCTACAAGACGCTCGCCAAGTGGAAGCCCTATCTCGGCGACGGTTTCGAAGCACAGACCTACCCGGACAGCCAGAACCTGTTCACGCTCGGCCGCGCCGCCATCTATCCGGCCGGTTCCTGGGAAATCGCCCCGTTCAAGGCGCAGGCCGATTTCGAAATGGGCGCCTTCCCGCCGCCGGTGAAGAAGGCAGGCGATACCTGCTACATTTCCGATCATAACGACATCGGCATCGGCCTCAACGCCAAGGGCAAGAACCTCGAAGCCGCCAAGAAATTCCTCTCCTGGGTCGCTTCGCCGGAATTTGCCGATCTCTATGCCAACGCCGCACCGGGCTTCTTCAGCCTGAATTCGACGCCGGTGAAGATGCAGGATGCGCTCGCCCAGGAATTCGTCTCCTGGCGTCAGAACTGCAAGCAGACGATCCGCCCGAGCGCGGCCATCGTCGGCCGCGGCCAGCCGAACCTCGACCTCGAAATGTGGCGCGTTTCGGCCAACGTCATCAACGGCACCCAAACCCCGGAACAGGCCGCCGCCGAGACCCAGAAGGGCCTCGACAGCTGGTACAAGCCGGCGAAGTAAAGCCGTTCTAGACTGCCCCTCACCCTACCCCTCTCCCCGCTTGCGGGGAGAGGGGACTTGCCCCACCGTGCCTTTGAGAGCACGGAAACCGTGCGGCATATCCCTTCTCCCCGTGATAACGGGGAGAAGGTGCCGGCAGGCGGATGAGGGGCATCGCCACCAAGTCAGTTTAAAATCCAAACCCGGACCCGACATCCATGAGCGATACCGAAATAACCGATATCGAAACGGTTCCGGTGAAACGCCCGATCCGCTGGCATATCGCCGTTTTCCTGGCGCCGGCCTTCCTCGTCTATACGGCGGTGATGATCCTGCCGCTGATCGAGACGCTCAGGCTGTCACTGTTCAACATGGTCGAGGGCCAGCTCGCCTTCGTCGGTTTCAACAATTTCAAGACGCTGTTCGGCGACCCGCGCCTTTCCGCCGATTTCTGGAATGCGCTGCGCAACAACGTCGTTTTCTTTATCATCCATATGCTGGTGCAGAACCCGGTCGGCATTGCGATCGCCGCGATGCTCTCGCTGCCGGGCCTGCGGTTCGCCGCCTTCTACCGCTCGGCGATCTTCGTGCCGACGCTGCTCTCCTTCGTCATTGTCGGCTTCATCTGGAAGCTCATCCTGTCGCCGATCTGGGGCATCGCCCCGAGCCTGATGGATCTGGTCGGCCTGAAATGGGCCTTCGCGCCTTGGCTCGGCAAGGCCGAAACCGCGCTGATCGCCGTATCGCTGATCTCCGTCTGGCAATATGTCGGCATCCCGATGATGCTGATCTATGCGGCGCTCTTGAACATCCCGGACGAAGTGCTGGAAGCGGCCGAATGCGACGGCATTACCGGCTGGAGCCAGTTCTGGAAGATCAAGCTGCCGCTCATCCTGCCCTCGATCGGCATCGTTTCGGTGCTGACCTTCGTCGGCAATTTCAACGCCTTCGACCTGATCTACACGGTGCAGGGGGCGCTCGCCGGCCCGAACGGCTCGACCGACATCCTCGGCACGCTGCTCTACCGCACCTTCTTCGGTTTCCAGAACCAGATGGGCGACCGGTCCATGGGCGCCACCATCGCCGCGGTGATGTTCCTGATCATCCTCGCCGGCGTCGCGCTTTATCTTTTCGTCATCCAGCGGCGCATGCGCCGCTACCAGTTCTGAGAGGAGCGAAAGACATGTCGAAAGCCCGCTCCGCCCCCGTCCGTGCCGCCTTCATCCACCTGGCGCTGATCGCCTACACGCTGGTGGCGCTGTTTCCGGTGTTCCTGACGCTGGTCAACTCGTTCAAGAGCCGCAGCGCGATCTTCAGCCAGCCGATGGCCCTGCCGACCCCCTCGACCTTCAGCCTGATCGGGTACCAGACCGTACTGAGCCAGGGCAATTTCGTCGGTTATTTCCAGAACAGCCTGATCGTGACAGTCGCGTCGATCGCGCTTGTCCTGCTGTTCGGCGCCATGGCCGCTTTCGCGCTCTCCGAATACCGTTTCCGCGGAAATACGCTGATGGGCCTTTATCTCGCGCTCGGCATCATGATCCCGATCCGATTGGGCACCGTGGCGATCCTGCAGGGCATGGTCGCCGCCGGCCTCGTCAACACGCTGACGTCGCTGATCCTGGTCTACACTGCTCAAGGCCTGCCGCTGGCGATCTTCATCCTGTCGGAATTCATGCGCACCGTCTCCGACGACCTGAAGAGCGCCGGCCGCATCGACGGGCTGTCGG
>Ga0209051_1001393_pt1 | contig 20792 bp, 18 predicted proteins | sample AraplaCvi_mMS_r2_2_FD_184286 | JGI IMG/M metagenome (GOLD analysis project Ga0209051, IMG submission 184286) | Arabidopsis root microbial communities from North Carolina, USA - plate scrape MF_Cvi_mMS_r2 (SPAdes) (version 2) | ecosystem: Host-associated > Plants > Roots > Endosphere | place...
AACAACAGGTTCGGATCGTCGAGGATGACCGATGCGCTTGGCACTTCGGTGTGGCCCGCGTTCACGAAGTGATCGAGGAAGCGCTTCCTGATCTCGTGTGTCTGCACGTGCTGCTGTCCTTAATCACTGGGGGTCTTGCCGGCGCCGATTCTCGACCGCATCACACTACCGGCCCATCACGATCAACCTGGCAAGGGCGCGGTTCAACCCTCGATGAAGCTGATGCGCACGTTGCGGTGCGGGTTGTCCCTGTTCAGGTCGACCAGCACCACGCTCTGCCAGGTGCCGAGCAGAGGTTCGCCCGATTGAACCGGGATCGTCACCGACGGCGCGACGATGCCCGGCAGCACGTGGTCGGCGCCGTGGCCTGGCGACCCGTGGGAATGGCGATAGCGATCGTCGCGCGGCAGCAGACGTTCCAACGCGTCGACGAAGTCGTCGTCGGATCCTGCGCCGGTCTCGAGGATGGCGACGCCGGCCGTGGCGTGCGGCACGAATACGTTGCACAAGCCGTCCCCGCGCGACGCGCAGAACGTGCGGACGGCGTCGGTTAGGTCCACGGTGCGGCGGCGGGAGGTGTCGACGTCGATCATCTCGGTGTTCACGGACCCGAGGCTACGTCGCGCCGTTGTTCGCGGCCACGTTTATTGACGCCCCCCGGGGGTACTCCCGTTCCAGCCCAACGGCACCTCCCACACCCCGACGAAAGTGACCCATCATGACTCCCACAGGCATCATCACCGCTATCGTCATCGGCGCCATCATCGGCCTTCTCGGCAGGCTGGTTCTGCCGGGCAAGCAGCCCATCGGGTTGCTGGTGACGATCCTCGTCGGCATCGTGTCGGCCCTGATCGGCACGTGGCTCGCCCGTCAGCTCGGCATCCCGACCGCGACCAACGGCGTCGACTGGATGGAACTGCTCGTCCAGGTCGTCGTCGCCGCCCTCGGCGTGGCCCTGGTGGCCGGCCTCATGGGCCGACGTCGCACGGGCGCTCTGCGCCGCTAGCACCCAAGAAACACTCAGGGCCGCGATTCGACGAGAATCGCGGCCTTGAGTGCGTCTTGGGCCAAGGCGGTCGCGGCTAGCTGCGGGCGAGAAGTTCGTCGAGTCGCGCGTAGCTCTCGGTCATGCCGTCCTCCATGCCCGACGACAGAAACGCGTCGCGAGCTTCTGTGGTCGGGCAGAGGGTGCGCCCGCGCAGCCGGCTCCGGCCGTCGCCCAGGTCCTCGAACCACGCAAACTCGAGGTTCACCACGTCGGGTGCACCGTCGAACTCGAAGGTCTGAATGACGAGCTCGTCGGTCCGCACGGTGTGAAGGACGCCCGTGAACCGGTACTCGCCGCCGTCGGGGTCGCGGTGCAGGTATCGGTAGCCGCCGCCGCTGCGGAAATCCCAACGGTCCAACGACATCTCGAGGTGCCTCGGGCCGAGCCACTGCACGACGAGATCCGGTTCGGCGTGCGCGCGGAATACGGCGCCAACCGGTGCGTCGAAGTCGCGGGTGTATTCCATGGCGAGACTGTCCGCCGGTGCCACCAGGTCAAGTGCGTTCGTCATGACGGATTCCCTTCTCCTCATTGGTGATCGCGGTCAGCAGGCCGTCGAGCCTGCGGTAGTTGCGTTCGGCGTCGAGACGATAGCGGTCGATCCAGCCCGTCAGCCGCTCGAGCGCGCCGGCGTCGAGGTGCACCGGCCTGCGCTGGGCGTCGCGGGTCCTGGTCACCAAACCGGCCTGCTCCAACACCTGAACGTGTTTGGAGACGGCTTGTTTGGAGATCGAATGCGGCTCGGCAAGTTCGTTGACGGTGGCGGGTCCGCGCGACAGTCTGGCCACCATCGCTCGGCGCACCGGGTCCGCCAACGCCAGGAAGGCCCGGTTCAGCCGCTCGTCGTCGTCGTTCAGTTGTCAACCCATCTATTGATCAATCGATTGGTTGACTACGACGGTAGACCTCGTGCTCGCGGGGTGTCAAGCACTTCTACCGTCGCCTGCGGAGAATCGCGCGCAACTTGTCGAGGCGCCCGGCGATGTCCCGCTCCGCGCCGTGCGTCGTGGGCCGGTAGTAGTCGACGCCCACCAGATCGTCGGGTGAATACTGCTGCGGAACAATGCCATCCGGGTCGTCGTGCGGATACGAATAACCCTGGGCGTTGCCGAGCGCGGCCGCACCCGAGTAGTGACCGTCGCGCAGATGCGGGGGCACCAACCCCGCCTTGCCCGCCTTTATGTCACCCATTGCCGCCCCGATTGCCATCGTGACGGCATTGGACTTGGGTGCGGTCGCCAGGTGCACCGTGGCGTGGGCGAGCGTCAGCTGCGCCTCCGGCATCCCGATCAGCTGCACCGTCTGCGCGGCCGCCACGGCGGTGGGCAACGCCGTCGGGTCGGCCATTCCGACGTCCTCACTGGCAAGGATCATCAGGCGCCGGGCGATGAAGCGAGGGTCCTCCCCCGCGGTCAGCATCCGCGCGAGATAGTGCAACGCGGCGTCGACGTCGGACCCGCGCACCGACTTGATGAAGGCGCTGACGACGTCGTAGTGCTGGTCGCCGTCCCTGTCGTAGCGGACGGCGGCCTTGTCCAGCGACTGCTCGATGACCTCCACGGTCACGCGGTCGCCTGCCTCGGCGGCGACCTCCAACGCGGTCAGCGCACGCCGGGCATCCCCGGCGGCGAGTTGCACCAAGAGCTCGACAGCGTCGGGATCGACGGACACCGATCCGTTCAGGCCGCGCGGATCGGCAACGGCGCGTTCGACGACCTCCCGTACCGCGTCGGCGCCCAGCGGCTGCAACTGCAGGATCAACGAGCGCGAGAGCAGCGGCGCCACCACCGAGAACGACGGGTTCTCGGTCGTGGCGGCCACCAACAGCACGATGCGGTTCTCGACGGCGGCGAGCAGCGCGTCCTGCTGGGTCTTGGAGAACCGGTGCACCTCGTCGATGAACAGCACGGTCTGCTTGCCGTGGACCGCCGCCCGGCGTGCGACGTCGATCACCGCCCGAACGTCCTTGACCCCCGCCGACAGCGCCGAGAGCGCCTCGAAGCGGCGCCCCGTCGCCTGGGAGATCAACGACGCCAGCGTCGTCTTGCCGGTGCCCGGAGGGCCGTAGAGGATGACCGACGCAGCCCCCGACCCGTCGACGAGCCGCCGCAGGGGTGAGCCGTCCCGCAGCAGATGATCCTGGCCGACCACCTCCTCGAGGCTCGCGGGGCGCATCCGGACGGCAAGCGGGGACGACGGTCCCCCACCGGGAATGCCCTCACCGTCGCCCGGCTCGGGCGACACGTCGAACAGACCATCAGCCACGGGACAGGCTTACCACTTCACTCGCGCAGTGGCCGTCCGCTGGGGTCTTGTACCTTGCCGAGCAGGATCAGAATGCCGTCGACGAACGGCCAGATCGCCCCGATGCCACAGGTCAGCAGGCTCACGGCGAGCTGGGCGACGGCAATGCCGTTGTAGCCGAGGTAGAAACGCCCGATGCCGAAGGTGCCGAGGAAGATCTGCAGCAGACCGGCGACCATCTTGCTCTTGTCGGACAGCGGCCTGCCCCACGGGTCCACACCGAACTGCCCTGGATACGGGGGCGGGTAGCCGCCGTACTGCGCTCCGTACTGCGCGCCGTACTGGGGAGGTGGCGGGTATCCGCCGTAGTCACCGACGGGTGGAGGAAGGGACGGATCCGATCCGTACGGCGGCGGATACTGCGGGTTCGAATCGGACGGCGGCGGCGGGGGCGGCGGCACTGACATGCCACGGATGATGTCCCATTACCTCCGCGGCGTCCACCACTAACCGGTGGTGACGAAGTCGATGAGTTCCTCGACGCGGCCGATCAGCGCGGGCTCCAGGTCGTTCCAGTCCCGCACCCTTCCGCGGATGCGCCGCCACGCGGCCGCGATGTCGGTCTGGGTGGCGTGCGGCCACCCCAGTGCGTCGCAGATGCCATGCTTCCACTCGACGCTGCGCGGGACGACGGGCCACTTCTCGAGCCCCAGCCGGGCCGGCTTCACCGCTTGCCAGACGTCGACGTAGGGATGACCGACGACCAGGGTGTTCGCCCCGCCGGGGCCTCGCCGAACCGAGTCGGCAATGCGGGCCTCCTTCGATCCGGGGACCAAGTGGTCGACGAGAACGCCGAGCCGGCGGCCGGGCCCGGGGTCGAAGTCGGCCACGATGGCCGCGAGATCGTCTACGCCGCCCAGATATTCGACGACGACGCCCTCGACGCGGAGGTCGGCTCCCCAGACCTGCTCGACGAGTTCGGCGTCGTGGCGCCCCTCGACGTAGATGCGGCTGGCGAGAGCCGTGCGCGCGCGGACGTTGGCGACGGCGACCGAACCCGATGCCGTACGGGTGGGCGCCGCGGGAGCCTTGGCCTTCGGCGGGGTGAGGATCACCGGCTTGCCGTCGACCAGATATCCGGGCCCCACCGTGAAGGGGCGCCGGTGGCCGTCGAAGTCCTCGAGCACCATCCGGCCGTACTCGACCCGCACGATGGCGCCGACGTAGCCGGTCTCGACGTCCTCCACGACCAGGCCGACGTCGGCCGCCATTTCGGTGGACCGCACTCGCCGCGCAGCGTGCGGGTCCCTGGCCAGAATGTCGGAGCCGTATCGATCTTTCACGCCGACGAGCCTAGGAACGATCGCCGCGGTCGTCGGCTGCCGCGCCGACGCCGTAACCGATCGGTGACCGAGGCTTGACTTGAAGCGCTTCAAGTTCGGCACACTGACGTCATGACCATCGACACGGTCGCGACGAGTGATCGCGACCTCACCATCCAGCAGGTCTCGCGCCGCACGGGCCTTGCCGAGTCGACCCTGCGGTACTACGAGCGCATCGGCCTCATCGAGGCGGTGCCACGGGATCCAAGCAGCGGCCACCGGCGCTACCCCGCCGACCTCGTCGGCACCGTCGAGTCGCTGAGTTGCCTACGCGGAAGCGGCATGTCGGTCGCCGACATCAGGAGGTACGTCGCCAACACCCGGCGCGGCGCCGAGGCGACCGCCGACCAACGCATGCTGTTCGACGCGCATGCGGTGAGATTGCGCGACGAGATCGCCCGGCTGCAGCTGCGGGAGCGCTACGTCACCGCCAAGGCCAAGATGTGGGCCGCCCGTGAGGCCGGTGACGTGGCCGCCGAACAAGAGATCGTCGAGACGATCCTCGACCTCGGCGCCCGCCTGCTCGAGGACGAGGCGGTGACCACCCATGGCTGAGCGTCAGCGGCTGGTCCTGGTCACCGGCGGCTCGGGATACCTTGCCGGACACGTCATCCTGCGGCTGCTCGCTGGCGGCTACCGCGTTCGCACGACGGTTCGCTCGCTCGGCCGCGAAGCCGGCGTGCGGGCGGCGCTGGGGCGGGCGTCCGACGACGCCGCACTGGAGTTCGTCGCGGCCGACCTGACGTCCGACGCCGGCTGGGCCGCAGCGGTCGACGGCTGCGACGCCGTCCTGCACGTGGCGTCGCCGTTCCCTGCCCGCCAACCGGAAAACGAGGACGACGTCATCGTGCCTGCCAGGGCGGGCACCCTCCGGGTGCTGCGCGCCGCCTCCGCCGCCGGGATCCGACGAATCGTGCTGACCTCGTCGTTCGCAGCCGTCGGCTACAGCCCCAAACCCACGGGCGAGCCGTACGACGAGAGCGACTGGACCGACGCCACCGCACCCAACTCGCCCTACGTGAAGTCCAAGACGCTCGCCGAACGCGACGCCTGGGAGTTCGCCGCCGCCAACGACCTCGAGCTGACGGTGGTCAACCCAGTCGGCATCTTCGGGCCCGTTCTCGGTACCGACCTCGCGACGTCGGTGCAGATCGTCAAGGAACTGCTCAACGGTCGACCCCCGTTGCTGCCCCACGCGTCCTTCGCGGTGGTCGACGTGCGTGACGTCGCCGATCTACACGTCATGGCCTTGGAGGATCCGCGGGCGATCGGCGAACGGTTCCTGGCCGCGGCCGGTCAGCCCGTGTCGTTCCCAGAGACCGCCGCCACGTTGCGGTCCCGACTGGGTCCCGCGGGGCGTCGCGTGCCCCGACTGACGGCGCCGGACTGGCTGGTGCGGACTGGAGCGCGGTTCGTGCCCGCGCTGCGAGAACTGGCCGGGCTGCTTGGCGAGCCGAAGCTGATCTCGGCCACCAAGGCCACCGAAGTGCTTGGCTGGCAACCCCGTCCGGTGGCCGACACGTTGGTCGACACGGCCCAGAGCCTGCTCGACGGCGGTCTCGTCGGACGCTAGTCGGTACCCCTGGCCGCGGCCAGTTTGACCGGGTCGGAGGTCACCTCGTCGATGACGGTGTGGATGAACCGCATCTTCTCGAGCACCTTCGCCGGCAGCACGAACGGGTACAGGTCGTCGTGGCCCATGGACCTGTTGACCATGTTCAGCGCCCAGGACAGCGGCAACCACAGGTCGATGATGGCGTCGAAACCGCTCGGGCCTAGGTTCCTTCGCTCAAACGTCGCCCCGGCGGGAGCGAAGCTGAAGGCCGCAGCGGTGTCAAGTGTGTCGCGGATGTGCAGGTAGTGCGCGAAGGTCTCCGCCCAGTCCTCGGCGGGGTGCATGGTGGCGTAGGACGACACGTAGTCGCGCTCCCACCCCGGTGGGGCACCTTCGCTGTAATGCCGGTCGAGGGCGGCCTGATAGTCGGCCTCGGCGTCACCGAAGAGTTCGCGCGCCCTCTCCTGGTACTCGGGTGCCGCTCCCACCAGTCGGTAGTAGTAGTAGTGCCCGATCTCGTGGCGAAAGTGCCCGAGCAGCGTGCGATACGGCTCGGCCATGGCGATCCGCAACTGCTCGCGGTGGACGTCGTCCCCCTCGGCGAGGTCGAGGGTGATGACGCCGTTCTCGTGCCCGGTGAACACCTTCTCCATGGCACTGGACAGCAGATCGAACGCCAAACCGTAATTGGGGTCGACGTCGCGACCGACGATGGGGAGCTTCAGGTCCACCAGCTCGACGATCAACCGGCGCTTGGCCCTCTCGGCGATCGCGAACGCGGCCATCGCCTGCGTGTCGGCGTCGTTGGGGCGCATCCTGGTCAGCGCGCACGACGTGCACAGCTGCGGGACGGGAGCCACCTTGACCAGCCAATTGCACTTGGCGGCATGCAGATTGGCGCACAACCGGTACTCGCTGGCGTCGACTGCGCCGCCGTGCTCGCTCTCCTCACCGGTCGCGATGACCAGGAAGGCCATGTCGTCCAGGGAGAAGCCCAGCCTGCTGCGGCACGACAGACAGACCGAGTTCTCGAACGCCAGGTGCTGTCCGCAGTTGGGACAGATGAAGTCACGCACGAGGGACACCGCCGGCCAGCGGGGCCACGTCGACCGACACGTCGATCTTGCTGCTCTCCGAGTCGGTGTAGATGATGCCGCGCAGCGGTGGGACGTCGGCGTAGTCGCGGCCGAAACCCGCCACCACGTACCGCTCGTCGACCAGCGCGTCGTTGGTGGGGTCGAATCCGAACCATTGGTTCTGTGGTGTCCACACCGACGCCCAAGCGTGCGTCGCGTCGATCCCGACCATGCGTTCCCTTCCAGGAGGTGGGTCCGTCGCGAGATAGCCGGAGACGTAGCTGGCGGCGAGACCGTTGGAGCGCAGGCAAGCGATCGCAAGCCGCGCGAAGTCCTGGCATACCCCTTCGCGGGCCACCAAAACTTCCGCGACCCTGGTCGAAATGGTCGTCGAACCCGACCGATAGGTGAAGTCGTGGTTGATCCTGGCGTTCAAGTCGCGGAGCACGTCGACGAGCGGCCTGCCGGGCTGAAAGCTGGGTGCGGCGTAGTCACGAACGGCGTCGGTGATCTCCGGCTGCTGCAGGTCGAGGGTGAACTCCACGGCCAAGGCGCCGTCGGTGCCGACGGGACGGGAGATCTCCCACGGCGCAAGCGCAGCTCCCCCGGTGTACAGCTCGGCCGGCGGCGGGTCGACCTCGACGATCGAGTGACTGGTGATCGTCAGGGCCCGATGTCGTTCGGTGACATGGAAGTACGAGCTAACGTTGCCGTAGCCGTCGCGGCTCGTCGACCGGTCCGCCGCCTCTGGCTCGATCAGCAATTCGTGGGACACGCATCGCTGCCTGGCCGAGTCCCGCGGCGTGAGGAACCCACGTCCGTAGGAGCTCGTCACGTCGTCGGAGTAGGTGTACATCGTCCGATGAGTGATCTCGTAGGCCCTCGTCCCCACCACGGCGGTCATGGCATGGCCCGCCTCTCGTCGGGACCCCAGATCGGTTGCATCCCACCGGGAAGCGAGAGGTGCGTTGCGGTGATGCGACGGGACAACTCCCGCAGATCGGCGTGGATGCCGCCGAGAAGGCCGTCGAGCTCGGGCCGCACGCCGTCGGTGACGTCCTCGAGGTCGTCGGGGTCCAGCCGCCGCAGCCGCGCCCCGACCTCGTCGACGAGGCGTTCTGGGCCGGTGGATCCCGACGAGGAGGGAAGTGCCTTGAGGTCCACCCGCAACCGTTCGAATTGATACGCCAACGACCGCGGGTTCTCCTCGTCGAACAACAGCAGATCCGCCACCGCGGCCACGCTCACCTTGCCGAGCGTGCGCCTACGGTAGATGACCGAGGATTCGCAGGCGACCAACGTCGACTCGGTGATCGTCTGCTCGGCACCACGACTGCGCACCGTGGTGAGCGTGGCCCGCATCAGTGCGGTCAGCCAGATGCCCCGCTCGATGCGCTTGCCGATGTCCATCATCGTCCAGCCGACGTCGCGCACCATCGACTCCGCCGCGACGCCCGACATCGCCAGCATTCCTGCCAGCGTCTGGCTGTGCGCGGTCGCCAGATAGCCGTCACCCTCGGCGTGGGAATCCGGTGGCATCGCCGAATGCCGCAGCACGGCACGGTCGATCGCCGCAAGCACCATCCAGGTGTCGTTCGACATCTGGTCGCGGACCGCGCGGGCGGCCGACCCCAGCCGTTCCACCGACTGTGCCAGCGATCCGGCGCGCCGCCGGTCTGCGGTCAGCGCCCACAGCGTCGTCGGCGCGATGGCGATCATCTCCGCGGCGTCGCCGGCCGCGCCGGTGTCGGTGCCCGTGATGCGCCCGAGCGCGGCCAACAGCACTGGGACGCACTCACTGCCCGGCATGTCCTGCCGGTAGCGGAACTCGTGGTGGCGCTCGCGGGTGACGCCGAGCAGTCGAGCCATGTTCTCGGCCCGTTCGCAGTAGCGCCCCAGCCAGAACAGGTCGGACAACACGCGCGGCGAGCTGACCGCGCGGGTCGGGCTCGGGGTGATCGACGGCAAGTCCACCGACGGGGCGGCCGTCCGTTCGGCCGTCACCCTGGTCGGAGACCGCACCCAGACGTCCTTGGCGGCAAGGGTGTTCATCCGGTAGGCGGCGTTGCCCGACTCCAGCAGGTAGCCGAGACCGCCTTCCATCGGGGCGTATCCCCCGCGCTGGGCGACGGTGAACAGCCGCATGCCCGTGCTGCCCGGCGACAAGCCGTTCGGTGAATGCGCGGTGGGCGCAGAGGAGAACTGCGGCAGTTCCTGACCGACCCACTGCCACGGGGTGGCACCGATCCGCGCCGCCAGGTTGTCGCGTTCCTCGGTCGTCAGCGCGGGTCCGACGATCGGTTCGCCACCGGTCACCGGTCGGATCAGCAGGGTCGAGAGGTGGCTCAGCAGATGCGAGCGCTCGACGTCGACGCCGCCCCAGTACATCGGCGCCGTGGCCAACTGCGGCACTTCGCCGACGAGGAGCTCGGCCAGTTGCGGCAGGAACCGTTGCACCCCTGGACTTTCCAGGATTCCACTGCCGAGTGTGTTGACGACGGTGACCGCGCCGCGGCGCAGCACCTCGACGAGGCCGACGACACCGAGCCGCGAATCCGACCTCAGATCGAGTGGGTCGGCGTACGCGGCGTCGACCCGGCGCAGCACGACGTCGACGCGCTTGAGCGTGCCGAGCGACCGCATCCACAGCTTGCCGTCTCGAACCACCAGATCTGCGTTCTCGACGAGGGGAAAGCCGAGCACGCTGGCCAAGTAGGCCTGGTCGAACGCCGTCTCGGAGTGGATACCGGGGCTGAGCACGACCACGACCGGCTGTTCGGCGGATTCCGGGGCGGCGTCGATGAGTGCCAGTCGCAGCGCCTGCGCCCATGGGGACGCCGGTCGCGGCGCGATGCGTTCGTACAGTTCGGGGAACGCGTGCGCGACCACCCGTCGGTCGGCGAGGGCGTACCCGGCCCCCGACGGTGCCTGCGTCCAGTCGGCGTTGACGCGGAACTCCCCTGATCCGTCGCGGCTGACGTCGACCCCGTGCATGAACAGTTGATGCCGGCCGGGCACCTCGATGCCGCGGGCGGCCCGGATGTAACCGGGGTGGGAGAACAACAGCTGTGGCGGCAGCACGCCGCTGGTGATCGACCGGCGGGCTCCGTAGAGATCGGTCAACACGGCGTCCATCAACCGCGACCGTTGCACCAAACCGGCTTCGAGGGCTTCCCAGTCCGCCGACGAGACGACCATCGGCAGCGGGTCGAGATGCCACGGACCGGGAACCTGAGTGCCGTCGCCGTGCGTGACGGCGTCACCGGGATGATCCACCTGGACGAAGGTGATGCCGTCGTTGTCGACGAGGCTGCTGACCACCGACCGCAGTCGCTCGAGGCCGAATCGGCCGCGTTCTGCGACGCACTCGGCCATCTCCTGCCAGGCCGGTCGGACGTCGCCCACCGAGTCGACGAACTCGTCGTAGCCGCCGCCGGCCGCCCCACCCACCTCGAACAAGGGCTCCTGCGCGCGGGCGGCGCCGTATCTCGCCAACACGTCATCGGCACCGGTCTCAGCAGTGGGGCCGAGACCGGAGAGGGCGGATGTGGGCTCCGGCGGGCCGCTGGTGCGTAAGACCATCACCGCAGCACGGTACGCACCCGACGCAGATCCACGATGCCCGGCGCGCCCACATCGGTCGACTGACGGGCCTGCTTCTCCCGAATGTCGGACACGTCGACGAGCCCGGGGGTGAATCCGGTGGCCTCGAACCGTCGTCCCCGTCGCGATTCCGCTTCGACGGCGTTGACGGGAGGGTTGTCGTAGGACCGGCCGCCGGGGTGGCTGACGTGGTACGTGCAGCCGCCCCGCGACGTTCCGCTGGCGAGGTCGATGAGCTCGAACCGCAGCGGGTCGTCGACGGTGATGGAGGGATGCAGCGCGCTCGGCGGTTGCCACGCCCGATAGCGGACGCCGCCGACCTGGACGTCACCGTTGCCGGTCGCCAGCAGTGGGATCGGGTATCCGTTGGCGGTGACGACGTACCGGTCGCGGTCGGCGCCGATCAGGCGGACCTGCAGGCGTTCGATCGACGAGTCGACGTAGCGGGCCGTGCCGCCGGCGGTCGACTCCTCGCCGAGGACGTTCCACGGTTCGATCGCGCCGCGAAGTTCGATCTCGACACCGTCGAAAACGGCCGTGCCGACGCGCGGGAAGCGGAACTCCGTGAAGGGGTCCAGCCAGCTGGTGTCGAACGCGATGCCGTGTGCCCGCAGATCTGCCGCCACGTCGGCAATGTCCTGAATGATGAAGTGCGGCAACAGGTATCGGCCGTGAAGGTTGGCACCGTGGCGGATCAGCGGGGCGCGCAGCGGCTTGTCCCAGAACCATGACACCAGCGAACGCACCAGCAGCGACTGGACCATCGCCATCTGGAAGTGCGGTGGCATCTCGAAGCCGCGGAGCTCCAACAACCCCAGCCGCCCCCGTGCGCTGTCGGGGCTGTAGAGCTTGTCGATGCAGAACTCGGCGCGGTGGGTGTTGCCGGTGATGTCGGTGAGGAGGTGTCGGAGGGCGCGGTCGGTGATCCACGGAGCGGAGCTTGCGGAGCGACCATGTTCAGGAGCGGAGCTTGCGGAGCGACCGTGTTCAGGAGCGGAGCTTGCGGAGCGACCATGTTCCAGGATGGAGGTGTCGTCGCTTTCAAGATCCGCTGTCAGGCGGGCGATTTCGGCGAACGCGATCTCCAGCTCGTACAGCGAATCCGGGCGGCCCTCGTCGACGCGCGGCGCCTGCGAGGTGGTGCCGATGAAACGCCCCGAGAACAGGTATGACAGGGCCGGGTGGCGCTGCCAATAGGTGAGCATCGACACCAGAAGGTCGGGACGCCGCAGCATCGGGGACTCGGCTGGAGTGATCCCGCCGAGGGTGATGTGGTTGCCGCCGCCGGTACCGCCGTGGGTGCCGTCGACGTCGAACGACTCCGTCGACAGACGCGTGAGTCTCGCTTGCTCGTAAAGGGTTTCGAGCTGCTGACGCTGCTCGGCAAAGCTGGTGGTCGGGGCGACGTTGACCTCGATGACCCCGGGGTCTGGCGTCACCGACATGGTCACGAGACGGGCGTCGGACGGTGGCCCGTAACCCTCCAGCACCACCGGGCAGTTGGCCTCGGCGGCCGCCGCCTCCAGTCGCGACACCACGTCGACGAAGTGTTCGAGCTCCTCGGTCGGCGGAAGGAAGACGTACAGCACTCCGTCGCGGACCTCGGCGACCATCGCGGTGATGGGGGCGCCGTCGGCCTCCTCGACTTCGGGTTCGACGTCCTCCGCGTCGTCGTCGAGAAGCTTGCCGCGGGGGGCAAGGGGGTCGGCTTCGTGCGAGGCACGGGGTGGCTTCCAGCTGACGGCGTCGAGCGGCAGGCGCAGGCCGGCCGGCGAGTCGCCCGAGAGCAGGACGATGCGTCCCCGCCGGAACTGCCAATCCGCGCTGGCCCAACCGGATTCGTCCTCACGACGGTGTAGCGGCAAGACGTATGCGCTTGGCTCGGTGACCGACTGATCCAACCGGGTCAGCAGATTCGCCCTGGCGTCGGGTGTGTCGGACTCGAGGTCGTCGCTGTCGGGCACCGGGTCACCGGCGGGCTGTCGAACCGCGGCGGCCAGCTGTCCGAGGGCGTCCTCGTAGGCGGGTCGAACCTGGGAGTCGGGCAGTCCGAGCCCGGCGGCAACGGCTCCGAGGACCCGCAGTGCCGAATCGGTCGGCACCGGGTCGGCGGGAGGCTCGGCCCACGGGTCGGCGAGGAGCGCGGGGTTGGTCCACAGCGGCTGTCCGTCGGCCCGCCAGTGCAGCATGATCTGCCAGCGCGGCAACGGTTCTCCGGGATACCACTTGCCCTGCGACCGCTGCACCAGCCCCTGCGGCGCCCAGATCTCCTTGAGCCGGGCGGCCAAGGCCGAGGCCCGCTCGCGTTTGTGGGGTCCGTCGGCGTCGGTGGTCCACTCCGGGTCGACCTGGTTGTCGATCGAGACGAACGTCGGCTCGCCGCCCATGGTCAACCGGACGTCGGCCGCGGCCATTCGGGCGTCGACGGCCGCGCCAAGGTCGACGATGGAGTCCCATGCGGCGGGTGTGTACGGCAGCGTCACGCGGGGGTCTTCGTGCACCCGGGTGACGAGGTTGGAGAAGTCGAGTGTCACCCCGCACGGTTCGGTTGCCCCGGTGATCGGCGCGGCGGACGCCGGATGCGGGGTTGCCGACAGTGGGATGTGCCCTTCGCCGGCGAACAGCGCCGACGTCGGATCCAGCCCGATCCAGCCTGCGCCGGGGATGTAGACCTCGGTCCAGGCGTGCAGGTCGGTGAAGTCGGCGACGGGCCCCGACGGTCCGTCCAACGCCTTGACATCGGACGTCAACTGAACCAGATAGCCCGACACGAAGCGGGCGGCCAGACCCATTTGGCGCAGCACCGACACCATCAACCAGGCCGAGTCGCGGCACGATCCAATGGCGGTCTGCAGGGTGTGGTCCGGTGTCTGGACGCCGGCCTCCATGCGGACGCTGTAGCCCACGTCGGCGTTGATGGCTCCGTTGAGCGCGACGAGGAAGTCGATGGTGCGGGTGCCGGGACGAACGGTGAAGTTTCTGACCCAGTCCTTGACGAGCTCGCCGGGACCGGAGCCCTCGCCGTCCTCGTCGACCGGCCGTAGGTACGGCTTGAGATCCTCCAGCAGCGCCTTCGGATACTCGAAGGGCCACGTCTCCGCGAAGTCCTCGATGAAGAAGTCGAAGGGGTTGATGACCTTGAGGTCGGCGATGAGGCCGACGGTGATGGTCAATTCACGCGTCCGAGAAGGAAACACCAGCCGGGCGAGGAAGTTGCCGAACGCGTCCTGCTGCCAGTTCACGAAGTGGTCGGCAGGCTCGACCTGCAGCGAATACGCCTCGATCGGGGTGCGCGAGTGCGGCGCAGGACGAAGACGGACGACGTGCGGATGAACCTCTACCAGCCGGTCGAACGTGTAACTGGTCCGATGTTCCAGCCCCACCTTGATTCCCATAGGCGTTGATCCCACCACACCGGGACGGGGGGTGCATCGTCGAAGGGGGTGACGTCAGCCCTGGGCGACGCGGGCGATCAGGGTGCCCTTGGGGCGCAAGACCAGAACGAGGACACCGGCAATCACGATGCCGAGCAGGTTGACCACCAGTTGGAGCGCCGACTTGGCGGCGACGTCCCAGGCGCCGACCGTTGCTGCGACGACCGCGAAGCCGGCCGCGGTCACGGTGTAGACGGAGATGAAGACTCCGACGAGCCCGGTTGCCTTCGCCGAGACCAACGACAGCATGCCCGCCGCACCGGCCAGCAACGCCACGATGAACGAGATGGGGCCGACCTTGAAGATGAAGTCGACCTCGCTGACGTGCTGGACGCTGTCCAGGGTCAACCAGCCGAGCGCCTCGGCGGTCACGGTGGCGAGCCCCGTGACGCCCATGGCGATCGGGAACCCGACGACGAGGGCCGTGGCGGCGCGCTTTGCCAGACTTCGCCTGCGCTGCACCAGCGCAACGGACAGCGCCGCCAGCGGGCCGAACTCGGGCCCCAACACCATGGCGCCGACGACGGTCACCGTGGAGTCGGTGACGACCCCGACGGCGGTGAGCAGACACGCCAGGGTGAGAAACAACACGAACGTGACCGACAGCGTGGACTCCTCACGGGTGCGCCCGATCAGTTCGTCCCACAGCAACGCGTCGGCGGGATCTCCGGCCGCCTCGTCCTCGGCTCGGTGTGCGCGGGTGGACAGCACCGTGTCGAGGACTTCGAGGGTGATGGCGCCGCGATGCTGGACGTCGAGTGCCTTGAGTTGGCGGATCAGGCCGTTGGCGCATTCGCGCGCGACGTCGGCGGTGATCTCGTCTCCGACGGGGTCGAGCGCGGCGCCCGGATAGAGCAACAGATTCGCCACGCCGACCTCCCCGCGCAGGATGTCGATCACCTCGTCGCGAAGGTCCTCCGGCGCGATGACACGCAAGTGCAGCACGGGGCGCACGTTAGCCCGAACAGGTCGTGCATGAAACGAACTGGCGCTAAATGTGGGCACTCCACACGATGGTGTTGTAAATTCACACCGCAGTCACTCATTTCGCCACATCGTCAGGAAACTGGAGATCAACGCTGTGAATTTTGCACAGTCTGGGTGCGCCTGACGTGGACGCCAAGGCACGACGGACGCGGATCGAAGAACGCGTCCACGCTGCGCGCGAGGTCGGCTACGCCGACCTGGCCGCCGAATTCGACGTCTCCGAGATGACGATCCGGCGCGACATGGAGGCGTTGGAGGCCCTTGGCGTCGTCCGTCGGGTGGTCGGCGGCGCCATCGCGTTGAAGGGCAAGGACAGCGAACCGACATTCGAGACCAGGATCGCCAACGCCGCAGAGGAGAAGCGCCACATTGCCGATGCAGTGGCCAAACTCATCGGGCCCGGCGAGACGCTGATCCTCGACTCCGGGAGTACCGCACTGGCGGTGGCGCAGTCCCTCCGAGGACGCCGCCTCGGTTTGACAATCCTCACCCCCAGCGTGCTCGCCGCGTTGGAACTGGTCGACGAAGCCGACACCACCGTCGTGCTCACCGGTGGCGAGCTGCGCCCCAGCGAGCTCAGCCTGATCGGTCCCGCGGCCGAAGACACGCTCTCCCACTACAACTGCGACACGTTCGTGATGGGCGTGGCAGGCATCGACGGTCTTCGCGGCATCTCCGACTACCACCAGGCCGACAGCAGGGTGAAGCGCGCGGCCATCACGCGCGCCGACCGGGTGATCGTCGCCGCCGACCGGAGCAAGCTCGGCAGAGTCACCTTCACCAGCATCGCCGCGCTGGGCGACATCCACGTCATCATCACCGACGGCGACCCCGAACACCCGACCCTGGTCGCCGCCCGCAAGGAAGGCGTCGAGGTGGTGTGCGTCGACGGACTTGACGCCCCCGCCGGCGAGGTCGAATCGCTGTGAGCACCAAGACCATCGGCGTCGACGTCGGCACCACGGGCACCAAGACCGTCGTGTTCGACACCGACCTCGGCATCGTCGCCCAAGCCTCGCGTGAGACGGCACTGCACTCACCAGGCCCCGGCTACGCCGAAGCCGACACCGGCCAATGGCACCGCAACGTGGTCGACTCCATCCGAGAGGTTCTGCACACCAGCGGGATTCCGGGCAAGTCGGTGACGGCGATCGCCGTCACGGGCATGGTCCCCGCCGTGGTGGCGCTCGACGACCACGGTCAGCCGTTGCGCCCCGCCATCCTCCAGAACGACGCCAGGGCGCACCGCGAGGTTGCCGAGCTCGCCGAAGCACTTTCGGACGTCGACCTGGTGACGATGACGGGATCCGCGCTGACCCAACAGTCGGTGGCGCCGACCACGGCGTGGCTGCGCACGCACGAACCGGACGTCTACGAACGCACGGCGCACTTCGTCGGCTCCTACGACTGGGTCCTGACGGCCCTCGGCGCCGACGTCCACGTCGAGCAGAACTGGGCGCTCGAGTCGGGGCTGTTCACCATCGACGGCGCCCTCGCCACAGCCGTCCTCGCGGCGGCAGACCTCGACCCCGGCAGACTCGCCCCCGTCCACCGACCTGGCACCAAGGTCGGCGAATTGAGCAGCGCGGCAGCACGTTCGACCGGCTTGGTCGCAGGCACGGCACTGATCGTCGGCGGCGCCGACCATGTTCTGTCCGCCTTCGCCGCCGGGGTGAACGAACCCGGCGACGCCCTGGTCAAACTCGGCGGCGCCGGCGACATCCTGGTCGCCAGCGACACCCGGGTGGTCGACGAACGCCTGTACCTCGACGCCCATCCCGTCCCGGGACACTGGTTGCCGAACGGGTGCATGGCCACCAGCGGCAGCCTGATTCGGTGGTTTCAGACCCTCGTCGGCGGTGCCGACCTCGCCGACCTCGACGTCGAGGCCGCCGCCACCGCACCGGCGGAGGTGCTGTGCCTGCCCTACTTCCTCGGGGAGAAGAGCCCGCTGCACGACCCCGACCTCCGCGGCGTGTTCGCCGGCATGCATCTGGGCCACGGGCGAGCCGACCTCTATCGCTCGGTGCTGGAGGCGATCGCGTTCGGTTTCCGGCACCACGTCGACGTCTTCACCGAGATCGGCATCGCACCGCGCCGGGTGATGATCACCAACGGCGGGTCGAAGTCCACGCTGTGGAAGCAGATCCACGCGGACGTCCTCGGCATCGAGATGCGGCCCGTCCGAGGACATCCCGGCGCCTCCCTCGGCGCCGCCGTGATCGCTGCGGTCGGCGTGGGCGCACTCGACGACTGGTCCGACGCCGCCCGGTTCGTCAGCTTCGACCCACCCGTCGTCCCCGACCCGTCCCGACGAGCGATCTACGACGACGCATATGCGAACTGGCGCCGCCTCGGAACGGCGGTGGCGCCCATCTCACACGCGATGGCGAGACGTCCCCGATGAGATTTCGACAAGTGAAAGGAACTGTGCCGCAAATGAAGTCAACGACTCCCCCGACACCACGGCGGAGGCGGCCGGTCCTTGCCGCGCCCGTCCTAGCGCTACTAGCCGTCCTCACCCTGATGCTCAGTGCTTGCGCTGGCAGCGGAGGCCCCGAGCAGACTCAGGCCACGGGCACCGGCGACGTCGGAAAGGACGTCTCGGGAACCGTCCGCATCCTCATGGAGAACGTGCCGGACACAGACATCGTCAAGGCGATGGTGCCGGAGTTCAACAAGGACTACCCGAACGTGAAGGTCGACATCGAGACCCTTACGTACGACCAGATGCGCGACAAGCTGGTGTCGTCGTTCCAGTCGTCGTCGCCGACCTACGACCTCATCATCGTCGACAACCCGTGGATGGTGGACTTCGCCAAGGCGAACTTCCTGCAGCCGTTGGACTCTCGCATCGACAGCACCCCAGACTACGACGACGCAGACTTCTTCAAGCCGCTCACCGACATCACAGAGGTCGACGGCGTGAAGTATGGCGTGCCGTTCTACAACTACGCCCTGGGCTACCTCTACAACGCCGACGACCTGACCGCCGCCAAGCTTCCCGTGCCCACGAGTCTCGACCAACTGGTCAGCACCTCCAAGGCGTTGAAGGTCGGCGACCGTGCGGGGATCGCGATGCAACCCCAGCGGGGCTACAAGATCTTCGAGGAGTGGGGCAACTGGCTGTTCGCCGCGGGCGGTTCCATCTACGGACCGGACGGCAAGCCGACCCTGAACACCCCGCAGGCGAAGCAGGCCCTGAACGCCTACATCGACACATACAAGACCGCCGCGCCGCCGAACAGCCTGAACTGGGCCTTCGACGAGGCATTCCGGTCGGTCTCCAGTGACCAAGCCGCCTCGATGATCAGCTACAACTGGAACCTGCCGGCGCTCAACGCACCCGGCTCGGGTCCCTCGGCGGGCAAGTACAAGCTGGCCGAGATCCCCGGCGGCAAGCAGGTTCTCGGCTCGTGGAGTTGGTCCATTCCGGCCAACTCGGGTGCGGCCGACGCGGCTTGGGCGTTCACGTCCTGGCTCACGTCCAAGGCACACGACGTGCAGCGCACCGAGAAGGGTGGCGCCGCCATCCGGCAGAGCACCCTGCAGGATCCGGCCGTCCTGAACGGGCCGCTCGGCGCCGACTACTACAAGACCGTCGAGAAGATGCTCGGCAACGCCGCACCGCTCAGCCAGGGCCCCAGCGGCGAGGAGATGATCCAGGCCGTCGGAACCGAACTCAACGAGGCGGTCGCCGGCACCAAGAGCGTCGACGACGCACTGGCGGCCGCGCAGGCCGCCGCCGAGAAGATCCAGGGCTAGCACCCCCGTGAAGCCGACCATCCCCCGAAAGGAGCGACGACGACCGTGACGTTCAAACATGGCATGGTCGCCCCTCTCGTCGCACTCTTCGTCGGGGTGGTCGGCTTCCCGCTCGGCTACGCGTTCTACCTCAGCGTCACCGACTACAAGCTGACCAGTCGCGGCACTCCGCGGCTGGTCGGGGCCGAGAACTACGCCGCCACGTTCGGCGACGCCGCGTTCTGGCAGGCGTTCGGCACGACGGCGCTGTTCGTCGCGGTGGCCGTCGGACTGGAGCTGCTGATTGGTCTGGCCATCGCGCTGTCGCTCCAAAAGCAGCGCTGGGCAAGCGATCTCACCCGGTCCATGCTGCTGGCTCCGATGTTCATCACCCCGATCGCCGTGGGGTTGATCTTCCGGTTCCTGCTCAACGACCAGATCGGTGCGATCCCGCACCTTCTGCACGCCATCGGCGTCGACTACGACTTCTTCGGGCCGGGTCGCGCACTGTTCACCATCGCCTTCGTCGACGTCTGGCAGTGGACGCCGTTCATGGTGCTGCTGCTGCTCGCTGGGCTCGAGTCCATCCCCAAGGCGCCGCTGGAAGCCGCCCGGGTGGACGGTGCGAGCGGCTGGTACGTGTTGCGCCGGGTCACGCTGCCACTCTTGGCGCCGGTTCTCGTGGTCGCGGTGCTGCTGCGGTGCCTCGACGCCATGAAGGTCTTCGAATACGTCTTCGCCACCACCCGCGGCGGACCCGGCACCGAGACCCAGACGCTGCAGTACTTCATCTACCAGACCGGGATTCAGTTCTTCCGTCTCGGATCGGCGTCGTCGATGGCGTTCGTGGTGCTCGTGGTGGTGCTGACCATCATCGTCGTGGCGTTCCGCCGGATGGACAAGGCCAAGCAGTCATGAGAAGTTCACTGGCCCTGACCATCTGCCGGGTGGCGCTGCTGTGGGCGGCGGGCATCTCGGTGCTGTTCCCCATCGCGTGGATCGCACTCGCCAGCTTCAAGAACCCCGAGCAGCTCAACGATCCGTTCCTGCTGTCCTTCACCCCGACCCTGGACGCTTGGCGCAACGTGCTGGCGTCGGGCATCCTGTCGGCGGCGGGGCGCAGCGCGGTCGTCGCGCTCGTCACGGTCGGCATCAGCATCGTGGTCGGCGGCATGGGGGCATATGCCATCGCGCGCTTCCGCGCCGGAGGCACGGCAACCCGGTTCGGAATGCTTGCCGCGCAAGTCCTTCCGCCGGCGGTGCTGGTGTTCCCGTTTCTCACCATGGCCTACGCGCTTCGGCTCAACGACACCCTCGTCCCCGTGATCTTCGCGCACCTGAGTTTCGTCCTGCCGGTGGTGACGTGGTTCCTGATCGGCTTCTTCGAGGCGGTGCCCCGATCCCTGGAGGAACAGGCCCAAGTCGACGGCTTCGGCCGCTTCGAGGCCTTCCGGCTGGTCGTTCTGCCGCAGGTCTACCCGGGCATGGGCGCCGCGGCCATCTTCGGCTTCACCCTGTCCTGGAACGACCTCTTCTACGGTTTGATCCTGGCGCCCGGCAAGGCCGCCATCCTGCCGGTGGCCATCGCCGGATTCAACACGTTCCGTGGCGTTCAGATCGGCTCCATGAGTGCCGCCATCCTGATCGCCGTCGTCCCCGTCGTCGTCGCGAGCTTCTTCATTCAGCGCAAGCTGGTGCAGGGGATCAGCGGTGGCGCGG
>Ga0209051_1001397_pt1 | contig 20777 bp, 13 predicted proteins | sample AraplaCvi_mMS_r2_2_FD_184286 | JGI IMG/M metagenome (GOLD analysis project Ga0209051, IMG submission 184286) | Arabidopsis root microbial communities from North Carolina, USA - plate scrape MF_Cvi_mMS_r2 (SPAdes) (version 2) | ecosystem: Host-associated > Plants > Roots > Endosphere | place...
CATCGAGACGCCCGAGATGAAGGAGATGAACGCGTTGCGCCGGCCGGCGCGGCCGGCGCGGGTGTAGCGCCAGCCAATGAGCCACTCGAAAGGCACGTGGGGTGTCCTTGCCCGCGCGGAAGCGCGCGGGCCAAGCGGGCATTCTAGGTGGCCGGTGCCGGCCGCCCCCCCCGGCAGGGCCGGGGCCGCCGCGGCGTGTAAAGCACGCGTGAACGGGCGGCTTTCTGTAAGATCGCTCCAAGACACACCGCGGCTGCAATGGACGGCCCGCGGCACAGGGACGGATCGATGAAGGCACCCGATTTCGCCGCCGCCTCGAAAGAGGCGCTGGCATTCCTGCACGCCCGGCTCGGCCTCGGGCTGTGGATGGTCACGCGCGCGGACGAGGACGACTGGATCGTCCTCAGCGCCGTGGACCACATCTATGGCATCGACGAGCTGATCGCCAACGGCATCGTGTTCCACTGGGCGGACACGCTGTGCGCGCGCATGGCGCACGGCGACGGCCCGCGCATCGCACCGCGCGTGGCCGACGTGCCGGCATACGCCGGCGCGCCGCTCGCCCGCAAGCTGCGGATCGGCGCCTACGTGGGCATGCCGCTCACCGACGGCGACGGAAAGCTGTTCGGCACCCTGTGCGGCTTCGATCCCGAGCCGCAGCCCGAGGCGCTCGTGGAGCAGGAGCGGCTGGTGGAAGTGCTCGCCGACATGCTGAGCGGCCTGCTGCGCGCCGAGCTTCAAGCCAACTCGCTCGCGCGCGACGTCGAGGCCGCGCGCGGCGAGGCGCTGGTGGATCCGCTCACGGGCCTCTCGAACCGGCGCGCCTGGGAGCGCGCGCTGGCCGCGGAAGAAGAGCGCTGCCGGCGCTACGGCGCACCCGCCTGCGTCATCGTCGTCGAGTTCGACGGCCCGCAGGACGAGAGCCAGGACGAGGACCTGCTGCGCGCGCAGCGCGTCGCCCTCCTGCTGCGCGGCGCCCAGGCGCTGCGCCACACGGTGCGCAAGCCCGACACCCTCGCCCGCCTCGACGACGCCATGTTCGTGGTGCTGGGCGTCGAGTGCACGAACGCGGAGGCGATGTCCCTGCTGCGCCGGCTCGACCTCGGGCTGAAGGAGGCGGGCGTGTCGGCCGCGCTGGGCATGGCGATGCGCGCGCGCAGCGAGCGCCTGTCGGACTCGTGGAAGCGCGCGGCGGACGCGATGGAGGAGCACCGGCAGGCGCGGGCCGCCGGGCGGATGGTCCACGAGCAGATGGCGACGGATGCACCCGTTCCCGACACCTCGGAAGGCGGGCCGCTCGAACGGCGTGCGTCGATGCACGAGCGCGCCTCGGACGCCGCGGCCGAAGGCGGCGACGAAGCGCCGGCCACGGACGCCACGGACGCCGCGGCGGCAGCCCGCGACGAGCCGGCATTCAAGGCGGCACCTTAGGACCCTGCCGCCACGCAGGATCCCCGGCAGGGGCTATCCACTACGGGCCGGGCCACCGCGGCCCCCTAGAATCGCCCTCGGCCGCTCCAGGCCGTCAACATGATCCGGCGTCGACAAGCCGGACGTCCAAGGGAGATTCCCCATGATCCGGATTCCGCGCGGCGGCTTCGCCGCGACTTCGCTGTGCCTGCTTCTCGCCGCGTGCGGCGGCGGCGGCGACGGCGCCACTTCAACGCCGCCCACCGAGCTGCCCGCCAGCGTCTCCATCCAGTCGACGGCGCAGGTCGAGACCGGCGCCAGCGCGGACTTCGCGACCAGCCTGACGGCCACCGACGGCGTCACGTTCGCGTGGACCTTCGGCGACGGCACGACCGGCACCGGCGCCACGGCCAGCCATGCCTACCCGCGGGCCGGCACCTATCCCGTCACCGTCTCCGTGTCGAACGCCGCCGGCGACAAGCGCACGGCGAGCTTCGACGTGACCGTGGCCGCCTCCTCGAACGTGCACGGCCTCGCCTGCACGGGCGCCGGCGAGGCCGGATGGTGCTGGCAGAACACCAACATCACGCCGCACGCCATCGTGCAGATCGACTTCCTGCCGGCCTCGTCCAAGGGCTGGGCGGTGGGACGCTACGGCACGATCCTGGCCACGACGGACGGCGGCGACACCTGGACGCCGGACAACTCCGGCGTCACCGGCGACCTCGTCGACGTGCGCTTCGCCGACGAGGACAACGGCATCGCCCTGGGCAATGCCGGCTTCCTCGTGAAGACGGCCGACGCGGGCAAGACCTGGACGCGCATCGCGCTCGCGGGCATGACGTCGACGACGCCGACGATCGCGGCGTTCGACGACACGCAGATCGTGGTCACCAGCGAGGACAAGACCCTGGCGAGCCACGACGGCGGCGCCACGTGGAGCGCGTCGGCGCTGTCCAAGGCCTTCGTCGCCGGCAAGGATTGCTGGTCGGTGACCGCGCATGAAGTGCAGAAGCAGGCGGGCTGCCAGGGCGCGCCGGTGACCTATCTCCCGAGCGAGAACCCGGACGGCGAGATCACGTTCACCGGCTGGTCGTTCCACGGCCAGACGCGCGTCATGATCACGGGCAAGTCATACCACCCGCCCACCGGCATCACCGAGCAATTCGTCTGGACGACCGCCACAGCGGGCACGCACTGGGTACGCACGTCCAGCAACCTGGGCGCCGACGCGCTCGACGTGCACATGGTCGACTACACGCGCGCCTACGCCTTCGACACGTCCGGCGCCGTGTGGGCGACGTCGGACGTCGGCGTGACCTGGCTGCCGGTGAGCCTGCCCGCCGACATGGCGGTCGCGACGAATCCCCTCCAGGGCGTGCTGGGAGCGACGTCGAAGCTGTGGATGGCCACGTCGAAGCGGATGGCGATGACCCTCGACGGCGCGACCTGGCAGGAAATCGACGCTCCCGAGGCGGCCTCGGCCGACTTCGACACGCCCCTCCCGCGCGTCATCCGCTGGAGCGACGAAAGCAACATCGTGGCGAGCCGCGGGGCCACGACCTACGTGACGCACGACGGCGGCCTGAACTGGAAGCGGGTGATGGGGCCCGACGCGCTCGACGCCAACATGGAGCACGCGGCCATCGCGTTCAGCGATGCGCACCACGGCGTGATGGCGATGAGCAACGGCGTCATCGAGACCACCAGCGATGGCGGTCGCACGTGGAACCGAACCGACCACGGCTCGGAGTGGACACACTCCTGGCCGGTGACGCTGAAGTTCGTGTCCGCGACCGAGGCCTGGCTCACGGTCGACGGCAGGCTGATGCACTCCACGGACGGCGGGACGACCTGGACGACGCCCTCGCTGCCGGACACGATGTCCGGCCTGATCACGATGTACTGGCTCGACGCGACGCACGGCTGGGTCACGAACAGCATCGTGGGACTCGGCTACCCCGGCACGAGCGTGTTCGCGACGTTGGACGGCGGCGCGAGCTGGACACGCGTCACGCTGCCCGCCGGGACGTTGGCCGTGCAGTCCATCGCCTTCTCGGACGCGAAGACCGGCCTGCTGCAAACGGACACCGTGACCCTTCGCACGACGGACGGCGGCGCGACGTGGCAGAAGCAGCCGGCGGGCCCCTACGCCTGGCGCGTGGTCCACACCGGCGCCCACACGTACTGGCGCTTCGGCGAAGGCGTCGAACGCAGCGTCGACGACGGCGCGACTTGGGAGACCTTGGACCTCCCCGCATCGCAGCTGTTCTACGACGTCACCGCCGCCGACGACGAGCACGTCATCCTTCTCGGCCGGACCCACGAGGTAAATGGCTGGAGCCCCGCGCTGCTCGCCACGACCGACGGAGGCGCGACGTGGACGCAGGAGCCGCTTCCGGCAGACATCGTCATCACCTCGATCTTCGCCTACGACAGCCTCACGGCGTGGGGCGTCACGAGCAACGGCGAGGTGATCGCCACCGCGACCGGCGGCCGCTGAAGCACGAAGGAAAGCCATGATCCGCACGACAGGCCGCACCGCCGCGGCCCTCCTCTGCCTGGCCATCGGCGCCTGCAGCGACGGCTCCGGCACCGGGCCCACGACACTGCCGGCCAGCGTCTCGATCGACGCCGGCGCGCGCGCCGAGACCGGCGCGGGCGTCAGGTTCAAGACTTCGCTCGCGCAGACGCAAGGGGTCACCTTCCTCTGGAACTTCGGCGACGGTGCGACGGGGACGGACGCCGCGCCCCTGCACGCCTTCGCGAAGAGCGGCACCTACGAGATCGAGGTGTCGATGGCGAACTCCGCGAACGACCGGCGCACCGCCTCGTTCACCGTGACGGTCGGGCACTTCTCCAACGTGCAGGGCCTCGACTGCACGGCCGGCGACGACGCGGGCTGGTGCTGGCAGGACGTGAACGTCACGCCGCACGCCATCGCCGACCTGACGCTCGTCGCGGGCACGTCCCAGGCATGGGCCGTGGGCGACTTCGGCACGATCGTCGGCTCGACGGACGGCGGGGATAGCTGGACACCCGCGAACAGCGGCGTGAGCGCCAACCTGTGGTCCGTGCGCTTTCGCGACGCCGCGCATGGCATCGCGCTGGGCGAGGCCCGCGACGTCCTGCGGACGGAGGACGGCGGCTCGACGTGGACGACCGGGGCGGACATGTCCGACACCCCCGCCTCCATCGCCTCCTACGACGCGTCGCGCATCGTGGTTCGCGCCCTCACCTCCGACTACGTCCCGAGCACCCTCGTGAGCCAGGACGAGGGTGCCACGTGGGCGAACACCGGCATGTACGAGCCTGTCGTGGCAGGGCCGGATTGCTGGTGGATCAGCGCGAGCTTCGACGTCTACCGCTCGTCGGGCTGCATCGGGCCGGCGACCCGCATGCTCGCCGGACGGCTCGCCGGGGGCAGCGCAGACTTCACCACCGTGTCCTTCATCGATGCCGCCCACGGCATGGCCCTCTCCTATCGCGGCGACGCCCAGGGCCTGACGGTCAACGAGACCTGGACGACGGCGAACGGCGGGAAAGACTGGAGCGTCGTCCCCTTCGCCTCTCCGCACGCACCCGCGTACTGGTCGTACACGCTGCAGATGGCCGACGCGTCGCACGCATTCCTCTTCGACGGCCCAGGTACCGCCTGGATCACGACGGATGCGGGAGCCACCTGGAACATCGCCGTGATGTGGGGCGGAGCGACCGGCTCCACTCCGCACGACGACGGCCACGGAGTGACCGCATTGGCGCTCTGGGCGTCGAACCGCGACGACCTCATGATCACCCGGGACTACAGCGCCACGTGGCAGACGATTCCCGGCCCGGAAGCAGGGCTCGCCGGAGGCGCCGCGCCCCGGGTCGTGCAATGGACGAACGCGAACGACGTGATCGTGAACTGCAGCGGCCGGGTCTACGTGACCCACGATGCAGGCGCGACGTGGAAGCGCGTCCTCGGCAACGACCCGCGCGATGCCTACGCCTACTTTTCCGACATCTGGTTCAGCGACGCGACTCATGGCGTCATGGCCCGGAGCAGCGGCGCCGTCGAGACGACGAGCGATGGTGGACGCACCTGGACCCGCAAGGACTACGCCGCGAAATCCTACGTCGATCGCGTCGACCTGTGGTTCGCGTCCGCGTCCGATGGCTGGATGTTGCGCGACCGGTCGCTCTGGCAATCGACGGACGGCGGCGTCACCTGGAGCCAGGCGCCGGTGCCGGCCCCGATGAAGGAGACGGTCGCCTCCATGAGCTGGAACGACGCCTCGCACGGCTGGGCCGCGGCGCAGCCGACCTGCTGCGACGCCGTGCTCTACGCCACCCTGGACGGGGGCAGGAGCTGGACGACGCAAGCGATGCCGAACGACCATGGCCAGGTCGCCTCGGTGGCGTTCGAGGACGCGAAGAGCGGCGTGGTCGCGATGTCCGACGGTGGCGTCCTTCGCACCACCGATGGCGGCGCGTCCTGGAAGCCGGTGTCCGTTCCGTTCGCCGCGATGCGCGTGCAGCACACCGGCGCGCACACGTTCTGGGCGTTCGGGGACTGGGGCAGCGACACGCTGCTGCGCAGCGCCGACGATGGCGCGACCTGGTCGGCGCGCACCCTGCCGGGCGGCGTGTATGCCGCGAAGATGACCGCGCTGGACGATGCGCACGTGTGGCTCGCCTCGTGGAACCTGCGGGACATGGTCCTCGTGTCCGATGACAACGGCGACACGTGGGCGACGATCGACCTGCCGGACGACGGCTACCTGACGTCCCTCTTCGCCCTCGACGGCTCGACGCTCTGGGGCGTGACCGGCCACGGCCAGGTGCTCGCCACCGCGACCGGCGGCCGCTGAACAGTCCCATCCGCGAGAATCGTCGGCCATGAGCGCGCACGGCCGCTCCGAAGCGCTCATACCGGAGCGCGCAGCGCGAAGGGAAGTCCAATGAGCGCCGACAACCGCCCTCTCCTCCAGGCCGCCGCGATCGTCGCGATCCTCGCGGCCCTCACGGTCATCGCCTGGTCCGCGGTCGGCAAGTGGGCGGTGTTCGTCCCGATCGCGGGCCTGCCGCTCTGGGTCTTCGGCCGTCGCGCCGGCACCCGCGGCACGCTCGCGGCGAAGGGCTGGAGCGGCCGGCGCGTCAAGAACTACTGGGTCTACGAGGAGCAGCAGGGCAAGGACCGCCTGTCGCTCTCGATCCGCCTGCGCCTCGTCGATTCCGATCGCTACATCCTCGTCGTGCCGTCCGCCGCCGAATGGCGGCGCACGATGCCGCTGTGGGCGGCCGATCGGCGCGCGGAGATCATCGGCCGCGTGACGGAGTCCTGGGCGAAGGAGGACGTCGAATGGCCGCCCGAGGAGTTCGCCGGGGGCCGGCGCCGATAATCGCTCCCATGCATCTCGTGATCCCCTTCGCCTCGGCCCTGACCGAGGCCGCGCAGCACGCCCTCGGCACGCTCGCGTTGCCGAACCTCGAGCGGCTGCTGGGACGCTGGACGCCACGGGCGCAGGCCGCGGACGTGCCGGACGCCGACGAATACACGCTCTCGATGCCGCACGAGCGGCTGGTCGCGCGCCTGCGTGGCTGGCCCGTGGCCGACGGGCTGCTGCCCTTCGGCGCCGAGGCCGCGCGCGCCGACGGCCTCGCGCCCGCCACGGGCACGGGCTGGGCCCTGCTGACGCCGGCGCACTGGCACGTGGGGCGCGAGCAGATCAACCTGGTCGATCCCGCCTCGCTCGCGCTCGAGGAGGCCGAGGCGCGCACCTTCCACGAGACGCTCGCGCCGCTGTTCGAGGACCTGGGCTGGCGCTTCCACTGGGGCGGCGCGAGCCGCTGGTACGCGAGCCACCCGTCGCTCGCCAGCCTGCCCAGCGCCTCGATCGACCGCGTGATCGGCCGCAACGTCGACCTCTGGCTCAACGACCATCCCGACATCCTCCTCGTGCGCCGCCTCCAGAGCGAGGCGCAGATGCTCCTCTACGTGCACCCCCTGAACGACGAACGCGCCGCGCGCGGCGCCCTCACGATGAATTCCTTCTGGCTCAGCGGCAGCGGCCCCGCGGCCCCCGCCGATGCGACCCTCCCCGCCGACGTCATCGTCGACGACCGCCTGCGCGCCCCGGCGCTCGCCGAGGACTGGAGCGCCTGGGCCGAGGCCTGGCACGCGCTCGACGCCGGCCCGGTGCGCACCCTGGCCGATGCGGCCGCCGCGTCGCCCGGCGGCGGCCACGCGTTGAGCCTGGCCGGCGAACGCGCGGCCCGCACCTGGGAGCCCGCGGCACGTCCGTGGTGGAAGAGCCTGCTCGGCGCCCGCCCGGGGCACGCGCAACCGGTGCTGGCGGCGCTATGAGCGCGCACGGCCGCTCCGAAGCGCTCATACCCGGAGCGCGCAGTGCGGAGGGTAGTCCTATGAGCGCGCACGGCCGCTCCGAAGCGCTCATACCGGAGCGCGCAGCGCGGAGGGCAGCCCAATGAACAGCGGCGCCGGTCCCCGCCTGCACCTGCGCGACGTGCCCCCGCGCACGGCCTTCGCGCTGGAGCAGGCCGGTGTCCATCCCCTGCTCGCGCGCCTGTTCGCCGCGCGCGGCGTGCGCAGCCCTGAGGAGCTCGACGACACGCTCGGCCACCTGCTGCCGCCCACCGCGCTGCACGGCAGCGCCGAGGCCGCGCGCCTGCTCGCCGACGCGATCGAGGGCGGCCGGCGCATCGTCGTCGTGGCCGACTACGACTGCGACGGCGCGACCGCCTGCGCCGTCGCCCTGCGCGGCCTGCAGATGCTCGGCGCCGCGAGCACGCGCCTCAGCTATGTCGTGCCCGACCGCCAGCGCCACGGCTACGGCCTCACCCCCGCCATCGTCGACCTCGCCTGCGGCGACGACGCGGCCGAAGGCGGCCGCCCGCGCCCCGACCTGCTGATCACCGTCGACAACGGCATCGCCAGCCTCGCCGGCGTGGCGCATGCCCGCGCGCGCGGCCTCGCCGTGCTCGTGACCGACCACCACCTGCCCGCGCGCGACCCCGCGGCCGGCGACGCCGTGGTGCTGCCCGAGGCCGACGTCATCGTCAACCCGAACCAGCCGGCGTGCACCTTCGAGAGCAAGGCCCTCGCGGGCGTCGGCGTGATGTTCTACGTGCTGCTCGCCGCGCGCGCCGAGTTGCGCGCGCGCGGCCGCTTCGACACCGCCACGCAGCCGCGGCTGGACGCCCTGCTCGACCTCGTGGCGCTCGGCACGGTGGCCGACGTCGTGCGCCTCGATGCGAACAACCGCCGCCTCGTCGCGCAGGGCCTGCGGCGCATCCGCTCGGGCCGCATGCAGCCCGGCGTCGCGGCCCTGTTCCGCGCCGCCGCGCGCCGCCCCGAGATCGCGAGCACCTTCGATTTCGGCTTCGCCCTCGGCCCGCGCCTGAACGCCGCCGGCCGCCTCGCCGACATGACGCTCGGCATCGAGTGCCTGCTGACCGACGACCCCGCGCGCGCCGCGGAGCTCGCGGGCGAGCTCGATCGCATCAACCGCGAGCGCCGCGACGTCGAGAGCGGCATGCGCGAGCAGGCCGAGGCGCTGGCCGAGCAGTTGATGCCCGCGGGCGTCCCGCCGCCGGCCCTCACGCTGTTCGACGACGGCTTCCACGAGGGCGTGGTCGGCATCGTCGCCGGCCGCCTGAAGGACCGGCTGCACCGCCCGACCTTCGTCTTCGCGGTCGGCGCCGACGGCCTGCTCAAGGGCTCGGGCCGCTCGATCGCGGGCTTCCACCTGCGCGACGCGCTCGACCTCGTCAGCAAGCGGCACCCGGGCGTGCTGCGCAAGTTCGGCGGCCACGCGATGGCCGCGGGCGCCACGATCGCGCGCGAGGACGTCGAGACCTTCGCCCGCGCGCTCGCCGCGGTCGCCCAGGAGTGGCTGAGCCCCTCCGCGCTCTCGCGCGTCCTGGCCACCGACGGCCCCCTCGCGCCCGAGTGGTTCAACGCCGCGACCGTCGCCACCCTGGATTCCCAGGTCTGGGGCCAGGGCTTCGAGGCGCCGACCTTCTGCGACGAGGTCGACGTCGTGCAGCAGCGCCTCGTCGGCGAGAAGCACCTGCGCCTGCGCGTGCGCCACGCCGGCACCCTGCGTGACGCGATCTGGTTCGGGCACGCCGAGCCGGTCGGCGACCGGGTGCGCATCGCCTACCGGCTGTGCATCGACGAGTTCCAGGGGCAGCAGCGCTTGCAGATGGTGATCGAGGCGGCGGGCTGAAGAGGTGGACGGCACGGGATATCCCATCGGACCGGCAACGGGGCACGCACTTCGGTCCACGGCCGCGCTGCTGGCCCTGATCAGCGCGCTGTGCCTGTCGACGGACGCCCGCGCGGCGGAGCCGGCGGTCACGGATCCATCGATCGAGCCCTTCATCGCTGCCCCCTTGATCGATCGGCTCACGCTTTCGCCGGATGGCACCCGGGTCGCGGGCGTCGGTTACAACGGCGAGGCCTCCGCCCTCGCGGTCTACGACGTGGCCGGGAAGTCGACGAGCATCGTCGTGGCGCCGCGCGCGACGGGCCGCTGGGTCACCTCGCCGACGGCGATGTCCTGGGTCGGGAACGATTGTATCGCCGTGAGCTTCGACCGCCGGGGCGTCGAGCTGATCGACCTGCAGGGGCGGCGCCTGGAGGACCTGGGCGATGGACTCGTGCACCGCATCTCTCGCGAGGGCAAGCCGACGGACTGGGTGCTCGTGAAGACCGTCGAGTACGGCGATCGCGTCCGGTTCGAGCGCGTCGACATCCGCACGGGCGCGCGCGAGCGCCATCCCCTGGGCCTGTCGGACCGGATCGTCGACTGGACTTCCGACCGCGAGGGCGCCATCCGGATGGTCGCGACGGCCGACACGCCTTCCTGGAGGGCGGATTCCCGGGTCACGCGCTGGTACCGGGAGCGCGACGGCGCGCCCTGGCAGAACGTCGACGAGCGGCCGGCCCTCGTGGAGGGGTGGCAACCGCTCGTCGTGCCCCAGGAGCCCGGCAGGATCGTCGTGCTCGCGCGCAATGGCCAGGACACCCTGGGCGTCTGGTCCTATGACGTCGGCAAGCATGCCTTCGGCGAGTTGATGGCGGCGCACGACACCGACGACATCGTCGACGTGAGGGCCGACGGCGACGAAGTCCGCAGCGTCACCCTGGGCGGGCTGGTCACGCGGACGATCTGGTTCGACGCTCGCATGGGCGACCTGCAGGATGCGGTCGACAAGGCCCTTCCGGGGCGCGTCAACCTCCTCAGCGGCAACGTGCCGACGCTCCTGATCTTTTCGTATTCCGATCGCGACCCGGGGCGCTGGTACGTGCTGGACACGCGCACCTCGAAACTGGCGGATATCGGGGCGCGACGGCCGCAGGTCGATCCGGCGCGAATGCAGCCCATGCAGACGATGCGCTATCCGTCGTTCGACGGCCTGTCGATTCCCGCCTATCTCACGCTGCCCGCCGGGGCAACGCAGCCGGCGCCACTGGTCGTCCTGATCCACGGCGGACCGCGCGCGCGTGACCAGTGGGGATGGGATGCCGACGTGCAGGCGCTCGCGGCGCGCGGTTACGCGGTCTTCCAGCCGCAGTTCCGGGGGTCTTCCGGCTTCGGCAGGCGCTTCGAGGAAGCGGGCTTCGGCCAATGGGGGCTCGCCATGGAGGACGACATCTCGAGCGGCGTGAAGTACCTCGTCGACCATGGCATCGCCGATCCCGATCGCATCTGCATCGTCGGCGCGAGCTACGGCGGCTATGCCGCCCTCTGGGGATTGGCGAAGACGCCCGACCTGTACAAGTGCGGCGTCAGCTTCGCCGGGGTGAGCGACATCGGCGAACGGCTCGACGACGACTCCGACACGAACCTCCATCCGCTCGGACGTGCCCTGCAGGGCGTCAGCCTCGGCGTCCAGGAAGGCGGCGGCCAGGACTTCGACGGCGTGTCTCCCCTGAAGCACGCGGACCGCATCCGCGTGCCAGTGCTCATCGTTCACGGACGGCTCGACCGGCGCGTCCCGATCGCCCATGGCGAGCGCATGGCACGGGCCCTGGAGAAGCTGGGGCGGGACGTGCGCACGCTCTGGTTCGACAACGAAGGGCACGGCCTGGCGCATGTCGAGAATCGGCGCGCCTACTACGAGGCGTTGTTCGCGCTGCTCGATCGCACCATCGGGAAGGGTGCCGCCACGCGGGTCGCGCGGTCCCCGGGCCCCGAGCAGGCGGCCTCCGGCACCGCCCCGTAAGGGGGAGTGCGGCTCGCGCGACCAAGGCGTATCGTCGAGTCACGTCGTCCGAGGCCACGAACCTCCGCCGGAAATCGCCATGCCCGCGCTCCTTCGCACGCTGCTGCTGTATACCGCCGTCGCGGTCGTCGCGACGTTCGCCGCCGAGGTCCTGGCCGCGGATGCGGGCTGCCGCGCGGCCTCGGGCCCGCGGGCGCCCGCGGTCGTCGAGCTCTACACCTCGGAGGGCTGCAGCTCCTGCCCGCCCGCCGACGCCTGGCTGAGCGGGCTCAAGGGGCGGCCCGACGTGGTGCCGCTGGCCTTCCACGTCGACTACTGGGACAGCCTCGGCTGGAAGGATCGCTTCGCGCAGGCTCAGTTCTCGAAGCGCCAGGTCGCCTCGCAGCGCACGAGCGGGGCGAAGTTTCCCTACACGCCGCAGGTGATCGTCGACGGGCGCGACACTCCGCGCTGGTCGGCGCTGGCCGCCGCCTCGCTCGGCGGCGGCGCGCCGGCGTCCACCGCCGCGCCGCTGGCCCTCGCGCTCGAGCGGCAGGGCGAGGCGCTGCAGCTCACCGTCGCGCCGCAGCCCGGCGCGAAGCTGCCCTCGACCGTGGCCGGCTACGTCGCCGTCGTGGACGACGGGCTGCAGACGCGGGTCGGCGCCGGCGAGAACAAGGGGGCGACGCTGAAGCAGGATGCGGTCGTGCGCGAGCTGCTGCCCTGGAGCGCACCCGGCACCGGTGCGCAGACGCTGCGCCTCAGCCCGACCGCACCGGCGGAGGCCGGCGCGACGCGGCACTGGGTCGCGGTCGCCACCGATGCAGAGACGGGGCGCCCGCTGCAGGCGGTCAGCCTGGCCTGCGCGCGCTGAGTCTCGGCATCGGGTCTCCGACCTGAACCCGACATTTCTGCCAGGCCACATCGAACGCCGGGGTCAGGTCGGAGACCAGACCCCGAACCCTGTTCCCGCCGCCGGCGCTCGATGGCCGGCACGAGATTCAAGGGAGGGAGGGACAGGCTCCGCCTGTCCCGAACCGGCCGTCCCCCTCGGGGGGCAGGGAGCGCCAGCGACCGTGGGGGCTCCAAAATCGGATAACCTCTCGAATTGCAGGAAGCGCTCGCGGCGACCCCGTCGAGCGCTTCCTTTCTCCGGCCGCGGCCAGGTCACCCCTGCAGCACGCGAGCCGTTTCGCAGCAATCTTTGACGCCCGCCACCGCGGGCGCGGAGCTTCACGCCGATGACCGAGTACGACCCCTTGCGTCTGCACGTCCCGGAGCCCACGGGGCGGCCGGGCTGCGCGACCGATTTCTCCTACCTCCACGTCTCGCCCGCCGGGGCCGTGCGCCGTCCGCCGGTCGACACCGATCCCCGCGCCACGAGCGACCTCGCCTACGAGCTCATCCGCGTGCTCGACGAGGAAGGCAACGCCGTCGGGCCCTGGGCCCCCGAGATCAGCCGCGAGACCCTGCGGCTGGGCATGAAGGCGATGATGAAGACCCGCATCTTCGACGCCCGCATGCTGATCGCGCAGCGCCAGAAGAAGCTCTCGTTCTACATGCTGAGCCTCGGCGAGGAGGCCATCGGGTCGGCGCACGCGATCGCGCTCGAGGAAGGCGACATGTGCTTTCCCACCTATCGGCAGCAGAGCCTGCTGATGGCGCGCAACTACTCGATGGTGGACATGATCTGCCAGCTCCTGTCGAACGAGCACGACCCGATGAAGGGCCGGCAGCTCCCCGTGATGTACTCGGTGAAGGCCAAGGGCTTCTTCACGATCTCGGGCAACCTCGCCACGCAGTACATCCAGGCGGTGGGCTGGGGCATGGCCTCGGCGATCAAGGGCGACACCCGGATCGCATCCGCATGGATCGGCGACGGCGCCACCGCCGAGTCCGACTTCAACACCGCCCTCACCTTCGCGCACGTCTACCGCGCGCCGGTGATCCTCAACGTGGTCAACAACCAGTGGGCGATCTCGACGTTCCAGGCGATCGCCGGCGGCGAGCACACCACATTCGCCGCCCGCGGCGTCGGCTCGGGCATCGCCTCGCTGCGCGTGGACGGCAACGATTTCCTGGCCGTCTACGCCGCCTCGAGGTGGGCCGCCGAGCGCGCGCGCCGCGGCCTCGGGCCCACGCTGATCGAGTGGGTCACCTACCGCGCCGGCCCGCACTCCACTTCGGACGACCCGAGCAAGTACCGCCCCGCCGACGACTGGACGCACTTCCCCCTGGGCGACCCGATCGCGCGCCTCAAGAAGCACCTGATCAACCTCGGCGCGTGGAGCGACCAGGAGCACGACGAGGTGCACAAGGCGCTCGAGGCCGAAGTGGCCGCGGCCCAGAAGGAGGCCGAGTCGTACGGCACGCTGATCGACGGGCGCATCCCCAGCGCCGCCACCATGTTCGAGGACGTCTACGAAGAGATGCCCGAGCACCTGCGCCGCCAGCGCCAAGAGCTGGGAGTGTGAACGCCATGGAACGCATCCAGGACAGCAAGCAGGCCGGCATGGCCCATTCCGACACCACGGACGCCGGCCCGCGCACGCCGATGACGATGATCCAGGCCCTGCGCTCGGCGATGGACGTCATGCTCGAGCGCGACCCGAACGTGGTCATCTTCGGCCAGGACGTGGGCTACTTCGGCGGCGTCTTCCGCTGCACCGAGGGCCTGCAGAAGAAGTACGGCACCTCGCGCGTGTTCGACGCCCCCATCTCCGAGGGCGGCATCGTGGGCGCCGCGGTGGGCATGGGCGCCTACGGGCTGCGGCCGGTGGTCGAGATCCAGTTCGCCGACTACTTCTACCCCGCGTCCGACCAGATCGTCTCCGAGGCCGCGCGCCTGCGCTACCGCTCGGCCGGCGACTTCACCACGCCGATGACCATCCGCATGCCCTGCGGCGGCGGCATCTACGGCGGGCAGACGCACAGCCAGAGCCCGGAGGCGCTGTTCACGCACGTCTGCGGCCTGCGCACGGTGATGCCCTCGAACCCGTACGACGCCAAGGGCCTGCTGATCGCCTCGATCGAGAACAACGACCCGGTGATCTTCCTCGAGCCCAAGCGCCTGTACAACGGCCCGTTCGACGGCCACCACGACAAGCCCGTCGTGCCCTGGTCGAAGCACCCGCTCGGCGAGGTGCCCGAGGGCTACTACACGGTGCCCCTCACCTCCGCGGCCACGTACCGCGAGGGCAAGGAACTCACCGTGCTCACGTACGGCACGATGGTCTTCGTCAGCGAGGCCGCGGCGAACGAGACCGGCATCGACGCCGAGATCATCGACCTGCGCAGCATCTGGCCGCTCGACCTCGACGCGATCGTGCGCTCGGTGAAGAAGACGGGCCGCTGCGTCGTCGTGCACGAGGCGACGAAGACCTCGGGCTTCGGCGCCGAGCTCGTCTCGATCGTGCAGGAGCACTGCTTCTACCACCTCGAGGCGCCGATCGAGCGCGTCGCCGGCTGGGATACCCCCTACCCGCATGCGAACGAGTGGGCGTACTTCCCCGGCCCGGGCCGCGTCGGCGCGGCGTTCAAGCGAGCGATGGAGAAATAAGGACATGGGCATTCACGTCATCAAGATGCCGGACATCGGCGAGGGCATCGCGGAAGTCGAGCTGGTCGCCTGGAACGTCAAGGAAGGCGACACCGTCGTCGAGGACCAGAACCTGGCCGATGTCATGACCGACAAGGCGACGGTCGAGATCCCGTCGCCGGTCAAGGGCAAGGTGCTGGCGCTCGGCGGCAGCGTGGGCCAGGTGATGGCCGTCGGCTCGGAGCTGATCCGCATCGAGGTCGAGGGCGCGGGCAACCTCAAGGAAGGCGCCGCGGCGCCCTCGCCCGCCGCCGCCAAGGCCCCCGCCGCGGCCCCGGCGCCGGCGCCCGCCCCGGCCGCGAAGGCCACGCCATCTCCCGCGCCAGCGCCCGCACGCGCGCCGGCGCCCGCTCCCGCGCCCGCCCCCGCGATGGCTCATGCTGCGACGGGCGCAGCCGCCCGCGGCGCGAGCGGCGCCCCGACGCAGATCACGCGCGCGCCCAACGACAAGCCGATCGCCTCGCCCGCCGTGCGCGCCCGCGCGTGGGAGCTGGGCATCGAGCTGCAGTTCGTGCAGGGCACCGGCCCGGCCGGGCGCATCCTGCACGAGGACATCGAGCTGTATGCCGCCAAGGGCACCATCGGCGGCGTGCGCGACAACCGCTACGCCGAGCGCTCGGACGAAGAGGCCGTGCCCGTCATCGGCCTGCGCCGCAAGATCGCGCAGAAGATGCAGGACGCCAAGCGGCGCATCCCGCACTTCACCTACGTCGAGGAGATCGACGTCACCAACCTCGAAGGCCTGCGCGCGCGCCTGAACCAGAAGCACGGCGGCGAGCGCGGCAAGCTCACGCTGCTGCCCTTCCTGATCCGCGCGGTGGTCCTCGCGGTGCGCGAGTTCCCGCAGATGAACGCGCGCTTCGACGACGAGGCGGGCGTGGTCACGCGCCACGGCGCGGTGCACCTGGGCATGGCCACGCAGACCGAGGCCGGCCTCATGGTGCCCGTGATCCGCCACGCCGAGACGCTCGACCTCTGGGGCGCGGCCGCCGAGGTCTCGCGCCTCGCGAGCGCCTCGCGCACGGGCAAGGCCGCGCGCGAGGAGCTCTCGGGCTCGACGATCACGATCACGAGCCTCGGGCCTCTGGGCGGCATCGTCACCACGCCGGTGATCAACTCGCCCGAGGTCGCGATCGTCGGCGTCAACCGCGTCATCGAGCGGCCGGTGGTGCGCGATGGCCAGATCGTGATCCGCCAGTTGATGAACCTCTCGTCGTCGTTCGACCACCGCGTCGTCGACGGCATCCATGCCGCGGAGTTCGTCCAGTTGATTCGCAGCTACCTCGAGACCCCCGCGCTGATGTTCGTGGAATAAGAAACCGAGCCGAAGAAGAATGGATACACGACACACCACCCTCCTCGTGATCGGCGGCGGCCCCGGCGGCTACGTGGCCGCCATCCGGGCCGCGCAGCTCGGGATCGATACCACGCTGATCGAAGGCACCGCCCTCGGCGGCACCTGCCTGAACGTCGGCTGCATCCCGTCGAAGGCCATGATCCACGCGGCCGAGGCCTTCTCCGAGGCGACGCACTGGTCGGGCGACTCGAAGCTCGGCATCCGCGTCTCGCAACCCTCGATCGACCTCGCTCAGACGATGCGCTGGAAGGACGGCATCGTCGGCCGCCTGACCGGCGGCGTCGGCGCGCTGCTGAAGAAGAACGGCGTCCAGGTCATCAAGGGCTGGGCGCGCATCATCGACGGCAAGACCGTCGAGGTCACCGAAGCCGGCGCCAAGCCCGGCGAGGCGGGCGAAGCCGGCCAGGACGCGCTGCGCGTGGCGTGCGAGCACCTGCTGCTCGCCGCCGGCTCCGACGCCGTGGAGCTGCCCTTCATGCCCTTCGGCGGACGCGTCATCTCCTCCACGGAGGCGCTCGCGCTCACCGAGGTGCCCAGGCGCCTGGTCGTCGTCGGGGCCGGCTACATCGGCCTCGAGCTGGGCATGGCCTGGCGCAAGCTCGGCGCCGAGGTCGTCGTGGTCGAGGCGCTGGATCGCGTGCTGCCGGCCTACGACGAGGAGCTCGTCAAGCCGGTGGCCGCCGCGCTGCAGCGCCTCGGCGTGAGCGTGCACACGGGCCATCGCGTCAAGGGCCTCGCCGAGGCCGGCGACGCCCTGGTCGTGACCACGCCCGACGGCGAGGACATCACGGTGCCGGCCGACAAGATCCTCGTGGCCGTCGGCCGCAAGCCGCACACCGAGGGCTGGGGGCTGGAGTCGCTCCTGCTCGATCGCGCGGGCCGCGCCGTCAAGGTCGACGAGCAGTGCCGCACCTCGATGCGCAACGTCTGGGCCATCGGCGACCTCACCGGCGAGCCGATGCTCGCCCACCGCGCGATGGCGCAGGGCGAGATGGTCGCCGAGCTCATCGCGGGCAAGTCGCGCCGCTTCGCCCCGGCGGCGATCCCGGCCGTGTGCTTCACCGACCCGGAGATCGTCGTCGTCGGCATGAACCCGGCCGAGGCCGCCGCGAGCGGCCACGAGGTGATCACGGCGCAGTTCCCGTTCGCCGCGAACGGTCGCTCGATGACGCTCGAGTCGACCGACGGCTTCGTGCGGGTCGTCGCGCGCAAGGACAACCACCTCATCCTCGGCTGGCAGGCCGTCGGCAAGGGCGTGTCCGAGCTCTCGGCCGCTTTCTCGCAGTCGATGGAGATGGGCGCCCGCCTCGAAGACATCGGCGGCACCATCCATGCGCACCCGACGCTCGGCGAGGCGGTGCAGGAAGCGGCGCTGCGGGCGCTGGGGCACGCGTTGCACATCTGACGAGCCGCGTGCCTTCGGGGTCAGGTCTTCGACCTGACCCCGGCATCCGGTATTCGGTGCCAGGTCACCGACCTGGCGACGGCATTCACTTCGAAGCCGGCCACGAATGCCGTTGCCAGGTCGGTGACCTGGTACCGAACAGCCGTCACCACTTGCACCCCTTGCCCGTGATCGCATCCTTCGCGATCGGCAGGACGGCCAGCAGGCCGGCGGCCGCGTAGGCCTCGCTGCACTCCGGCTTGGCGGCCTTCTGGATGTCCTTCGACAACTGCGACGGGTGATCCGGCGGCGCCGACAGCATCGGCACGAGCCCGCTCTGCGAGCGGCTGGTGTTGCCCGGGCCCTGGCGGCGGCCGTGGAGGTCGAGGTTCAGCGGCGCGCTCGCGCTGGTCGCCGGCCCTTCCGGCGTGCCGGGGGTCGAGCCGTCGAGGTTGATCTTGCCGCTGTCGCTGCCCGTGCCGGCCGGGAGGTTCGGCGCCGTCGGTGACGTGCGGTCGGACGGGCTCGTCGGCGGCGCGCGCGAGGGCGTCCCGTTCGGCGGGGCCGAGGTGCGCGGGGCGGTCTCCGCGGCAGGGGCACGGCCCGCCGGGGCGGGAGACGTGGGCGCCGCGGCAGCGGGAGGCACCGGGCTCGCCGGCGCGGTCGTTGGCGGCGGCGCGGTGGTCGCGGGCGCCGGCGGCGCGGCCGTCGTGGCGGCCGGTGGTGGTGCGGCCGTCGTCGTCGGCGGCACCGTCGCGGGCGTCGGGCTCGCGGAGACGGGCGGAGTCGCCGGGGGCGCGGTGCGCGCCGCGGGCGGCTGAGGCGCGGCCGCGGGCGCGGGCGCGACGGTGACCGGCAAGGGCGTGAACTTCGGCGCCGCCACGGGCGCCGCCTGCGCGGGCAACTCGCGCACAGGCTGCGGGAGGGGCGTGGGAGCCGGCGCGGGAAGCGGCGGCGGTGGCGCCACGTTCACGGGCACGGGCGAGAAGCTCGGCGTGGCGAGAGGAGCAGCCTGCGCCGGGGTTTCGCGCAGCGGCTTCGGCAGCGGCGTCGGGACCGGGGCCGGAAGGGGCGCGGGCGGCGGAGTGACCTCGACGGGCACCGGCGTGAACCTCGGGCTGGCGACCGGCGCCTGCGCGGCGGGCGACTCGCGCACGGGAGCGGGCAGCGGGGTCGGCGCCGGAGTCGGCGGCGGCGTGACGGCGACGGGCAGCGGGGTGAACTTCGGCGCGATCGGCGGCGCCTTGGCCGCAGGCGCCTCGCGCACGGGCGCGGGCAGCGGGATCGGCGCCGGGGCGGGGGGCGTGACCGCGACGGGCAGCGGCGTGAACTGCGGCGCGGCCAGCGGCGCCTTGGCGGCGGGTGCCTCCCGGACGGGCGCGGGCAGTGGGATCGGCGCCGGGGCCGGGAGCGGCGTGACCGCGACGGGCAGCGGCGTGAACTGCGGTGCGGCCAGCGGCGCCTTCGCGGTGGGTGCCTCCCGGACGGCCGCGGGCAGTGGGATCGGCGCCGGGGCCGGGGGCGGCGTGACCGTCACGGGCAGCGGGGTGAACCGCGGCGCGGCCGGCAGTGCCTTGGCGGCGGGTGCCTCCCGGACGGGCGCGGGCAGCGGGATCGGCGCCGGGGCCGGGGCCGGCGTGACGGCGACGGGCAGCGGCGTGAACTTCGGCGCGGCCAGCGGCGCCGTCGCGGCGGGCGCCTCGCGCACGGGCGCGGGCAGCGGCGTGGGACCGAGGGGCGGCAGCGGCGCCACCGTCACCGGCAGCGGCGCGAACGACGGCGCGGGCAACGATTCCGGCACCTTCGGCGCTTCACGCAGCGGCGCCGGCAGCGGGGTGGGCTCGAGGGCGGACAGCGGCGGCAGCGAAGCCTCGGGCTCGGGCGCGGAGCCGGGTTGCGGCGCGAGGGGCGGGGCGCTCGCGGCAGGCACCGGGGGGAGCGCTCGCGGCGCCGAGGCCTGGCCGACGGTCGGCGCCGCGCGCGTCGGGTGCGTCGGCTTCGGGGCCAGCAGCAAGGGAAGCGGCGGCGTGGTCTCGACGCGCGGCGTCGTGGTCGTGGGCACGGGGAGAGGCGGGCCACGCCAAGGCTCGATCGTCAGCGTGCCCGCAGCGCTGGCCGGCGCGGCGGGCATGGGCGCGCGAGCAGAGGCCGCGGCGGACAGGCTCGCCTCCGAAGGCACGGCCGCCGCGGATGCCGTGGGCGTCGCGATCGCGGGCGTCGATGTCGCCGTCGTCGGCATGGCGGGCGCCGACGAGGTCGGCACGGGCGGCGCCGGCGTCGCCGGTGCGGTCGCGGCGGTCGTCGGAAGCGTGGAGGTGTCGGCCGGCGCCGCGGCCAGCGCAGAGGCGCCGGCGGACGCGGGTGTCTCAGGTTGCGCGGCTTCGCCCGTGGCGCGCAGGGCGCCCGGCGCGGGCGGCGCCGGCGCGGCATGCGGCTCGGTTCGCAGGCGCACGACCAGCGGGCCCCGGAACGCCTCGCCGCGGCGCGGGCTGCCGCCGGGCTCCGTGCCGACGATGATGAACACGAGGATGTGCAGCAGCACCGCCAGCAGCAGGCAACGCTCGAGCGAGGGCTCGGGCAGCGGCTTGCGGGGACTCCACGCGCCATCCGGCGACGGCCGCCGGGCCTTCGCTCGCCCGGCCGCGGGCGGCGCGACAGCGGCCGGCACGGGGACGAATCGTTCGAGGGGCGTGGACATCGAGGGCGAGGGCGGGATCCATGGGGAAGCCGGCCATGCGGGAGCCGCCCCAAACATGCATCCTAGTCGCTCGCCGGAAGGCCCGGCCATCGCATGCGTGCAGAACGCACGGGAA
>Ga0209051_1001399_pt1 | contig 20769 bp, 18 predicted proteins | sample AraplaCvi_mMS_r2_2_FD_184286 | JGI IMG/M metagenome (GOLD analysis project Ga0209051, IMG submission 184286) | Arabidopsis root microbial communities from North Carolina, USA - plate scrape MF_Cvi_mMS_r2 (SPAdes) (version 2) | ecosystem: Host-associated > Plants > Roots > Endosphere | place...
GGCGCAGGAAGCACTCGAAGCCGACGGCTCGTTGCAGGAATTGCGGCGCAAATGGCTCGGCAACCCGTACCGGGACCAGAGTCTGGCCGCCCACTGACCAGCCTTCGCGTTGCGTAGGGCGCACCACTAGGCTGATCCCCGAGCACGCGACTGAGCAAGATGCCGGAGCATCTTCGAGATCTAAGGAGCACGACAGTGACCGTTCGGGTAGGCGTTAACGGCTTCGGTCGAATTGGACGCAACTTCTTCAGGGCCCTGGACGCACAGAAGGCCCTCGGCAAGAACACCGACATCGAGATCATCGCCGTCAACGATCTGACCGACAACGCCACGCTGGCGCACCTTCTGAAGTTCGACTCGATCCTCGGCCGACTGCCCTACGACGTCAGCCTCGAGGGCGACGACACCATCGTCGTCGGCGACACCAAGATCAAGGCCCTCGCGGTCAAGGAGGGCCCCTCGGCGCTGCCCTGGGGCGATCTGGGCGTCGACGTGGTCGTCGAGTCGACCGGCATCTTCACCAAGCGCGACAAGGCCCAGGGCCACCTCGACTCGGGCGCCAAGAAGGTCATCATCTCCGCGCCGGCCACCGACGAGGACATCACCATCGTGCTGGGCGTCAACGACGACAAGTACGACGGCAGCCAGAACATCATCTCCAACGCGTCGTGCACGACGAACTGCCTCGGGCCGCTGGCCAAGGTCCTCAACGACGAGTTCGGCATCGTCAAGGGCCTGATGACCACGATCCACGCGTACACCCAGGATCAGAACCTGCAGGACGGCCCGCACAGCGACCTGCGTCGCGCCCGCGCCGCCGCGATCAACATCGTCCCGACCTCGACCGGTGCCGCCAAGGCCATCGGTCTTGTGCTCCCCGAACTCAAGGGCAAGCTCGACGGCTACGCGCTGCGGGTGCCGATCCCCACGGGTTCGGTCACCGACCTGACCGCGCAGCTGTCGAAGTCGGCCAGCGCCGCCGACATCAACGCCGCGTTCAAGGCCGCCGCCGACGGCAAGCTCAAGGGCATCCTGAAGTACTACGACGCGCCCATCGTGTCCAGCGACATCGTCACCGACCCGCACAGCTCGCTGTTCGACTCCGGCCTGACCAAGGTCATCGACGACCAGGCGAAGGTTGTGTCCTGGTACGACAACGAGTGGGGTTACTCCAACCGCCTCGTGGACCTGGTCGCGCTGGTCGGCAAGTCGCTGTAGAGCCGAATCCGTGGCCTCTTCCATCAAGTCACTGTCGGATCTGCTGGCCGAGGGCGTCGAAGGCCGGGGCGTGCTGGTGCGCTCCGACCTCAACGTCCCGCTGGACGACGAGGGCACCATCACCGACCCCGGACGCATCCTCGCGTCCGTCCCGACGCTGAAGGCGTTGTCGGACGCGGGGGCCAAGGTCGTGGTCACCGCCCATCTCGGCCGGCCCAAGGACGGACCCGATCCCAAGTTCTCCTTGGCGCCCGTCGCGGCCGCCCTCGGCGCCGAGTTGGGCAGGCACGTCCAGTTGGCCGGTGACGTGGTCGGCTCCGACGCCCTGGCCCGCGCCGAAGGCCTGACCGACGGCGACGTGCTGATGGTCGAGAACATCCGCTTCGACCCCCGTGAGACCAGCAAGGACGACGCCGAGCGGCTCGCCCTGGCCAAGGAGCTGGCCGAACTGGTCAGCGCCGCCGACGGCTCACCCGGGGCGTTCGTCTCCGACGGATTCGGCGTGGTGCACCGCAAGCAGGCGTCGGTGTACGACGTCGCGACGATCCTGCCGCACTACGCGGGCTCGTTGGTCGACACCGAGGTCCAGGTCCTCGAGCAGCTCACCAGCTCGACGGAGCGCCCGTACGCCGTGGTGCTCGGCGGCTCGAAGGTCTCCGACAAGCTGGCGGTCATCGAGAACCTGGCCACCAAGGCCGACAGCATCGTCATCGGCGGCGGCATGTGCTTCACCTTCCTTGCCGCACAAGGGGTTTCGGTCGGAACGTCTCTGTTGCAGCCGGAGATGATCGACACCTGCAAGAAGTTGCTCGAGGACTACGGCGACGTCATCCACCTACCGGTGGACGTCGTCGTCGCCGAGAAGTTCTCCGCCGACTCCCTGGCGGAGACCGTGGCCGTGACCGCGATCGCCGACGATCGGATGGGCCTCGACATCGGCCCCAAATCGGTCAAGCGGTTCACCGCGCTGCTGTCCAACGCCAAGACCGTGTTCTGGAACGGCCCGATGGGCGTCTTCGAGTTCCCGGAGTTCGCCGCGGGCACCAAGGGGGTCGCCGAGGCGGTCATCGCCGCGACGGCCAAGGGCGCGTTCAGCGTCGTCGGCGGCGGCGACTCGGCTGCCGCCGTACGGCAGCTCGGACTGCCCGAGGACGGCTTCTCGCACATCTCCACCGGCGGCGGCGCGTCGCTGGAATACCTCGAGGGCAAGACGCTGCCCGGCATCTCGATCCTCGCAACCTAGGAGACATCCGTGGCACGCAAGCCGCTCATCGCCGGCAACTGGAAGATGAACCTCAACCACTTCGAGGCCATCGCCCTGGTGCAGAAGATCGCCTTCTCGTTGCCCGAGAAGTACTTCGACAAAGTCGACGTGACGGTCATCCCGCCGTTCACCGACCTGCGCAGCGTGCAGACCCTCGTCGACGGCGACAAGCTGCGGCTCACCTACGGTGCGCAGGACGTCTCCAAGCACGACTCCGGCGCCTACACCGGCGAGATCAGCGGCTCCTTCCTGGCCAAGCTCGGTTGCACGTTCGCCGTCGTCGGCCACTCCGAGCGTCGCACCTATCACGCCGAGGACGACGCCCTGGTCGCCGCCAAGGCCGCCGCCGCGCTCAAGCACGGCCTGACCCCGATCGTCTGCATCGGCGAGGGGCTGGAGATCCGTGAGGCCGGCGATCACGTCGCCTACAACGTCAACCAGCTCAAGGGGTCGTTGGCAGGTCTCTCGGCCGAGCAGATCGGGGCCAGCGTCATCGCGTACGAGCCGGTCTGGGCCATCGGCACCGGCCGGGTGGCCAGTGCCGCCGACGCGCAGGAAGTGTGCGCCGCCATCCGTGCAGAGCTGGCGGAGCTGGCCTCACCCGCCGTCGCCGACACCGTGCGCGTGCTCTACGGCGGATCCGTCAACGCGAAGAACGTCGGCGAGATCGTCGGTCAGACCGACGTCGACGGTGCCCTCGTCGGCGGGGCGTCGCTGGACGGAGAGCAGTTCGCGATCCTCTCGGCGATCGCCGCCGGTGGACCTCTGCCCTGACCCGCCCCCAAACCCGTCGCCCTGACCCGCCCCGAAACCCGTCGCCCTGACCCCGATTCCGTGATCCGGCGGATGCGCCGGTAGTCTGACGACCATGATTTTCGCTCTGCAGATCACCCTCGTCGTCACCAGCGTCCTGGTGATCCTGTTGGTGCTCCTGCATCGGGCCAAGGGTGGCGGCCTGTCGACCTTGTTCGGTGGCGGCGTGCAGTCGAGCCTCTCCGGCTCGACGGTGGTCGAGAAGAACCTCGACCGGCTGACCTACTTCATCACCGGCATCTGGCTCGTCTCCATCGTCGCCGTCGCCCTGCAGATCAAGTACGGCTCCTGAGCCGCAGGATCGCCGCCGTCGCCTCGGCGTGACCGTGTTCGGCCCAGGCCAACGGGGTCGACCCGTGCTCGTCGTCGAGCGCGTCGGGATCCGCCCCGCACTCCAGTAGCGCCTCGACGAGTTCGACGTCCCCGATCCAGGCGGCGTGATGCAACAGCGTGTGGCCGTCGGTGCGGGCGTCGACGTCGCCACCCGCAGCCGCCACCGCGCGCACCCCGTCCGGTGTCGCCGCGGCGGCGATCGCAGCCGACGCCCGGCTCCGCCACGGGGACGGCGAGCTGGCCGGCCGCCCCTCGGTGAAACCGTGCGACGCGAGCAGCTCGAGGCGCTCGGCGAAGCCATGGTCGCGCGCCCAGTCGACCTGTCGCTGCACCATGTCCTCGGGCGTCTCCAGCGCCTCGCCCAGGCGCCGTTGCCACGGGCCGCCGTCGCCCCGGCCGAGCCCGGCGGGCAGTAGGATTCGCAGGTGGCCGTCGTCGCGCGCGAACATCCGGTTGTACAGCGTCTGCGCGTCGTTCGGATCGGCCCCCCGGTCCAGTAGCAGGCCGGCCAGCTCGTCGCCGGCCGGATGCCGCGGCTGTCGTCCTGGGCCCGCCTCGCCCTCGCCGAAGCACAGCGTCAGCACGGTGAACGGCGTCGGCAGCCCGAGCCACAGGTAGCCGGCGTTCGGATCCGCGCCGGCGTCGAGGAGTAGCCGTGCCGCCGCCACCGGGTCCCGTTGCGGCACCCGCGCCGCGGCGAGGTGGAACAGCGCCGTCCAGCCGTACGGGCCGCCCTCCTCGGTGGCGCCACCCGGGTGCTCGTCGAGGTGCCGTCGTAGCGCCGTCGCGTCGCCGACGACCGCCGCGGCATGCAGGCTGTGGGATGGCAGGTCGGGATGGGCCCGCAGCACGTCACCGGCCGCCGACCACCTGGCGGGGCCGTCGTCCTGGGAGTAGGTCAGGCACGCCAGCGATAGGAACCGTGCGAGCGGGTCGTCGCCCACGGTGGCCGTGGGGTCGCGCCGGAGTTGCTCGGCGGTCTGCAGGTAGGCATGTAGGCGGGGCCAACTGCTGAAACCGACCTGGCGGGCGACGACGTGTTGCGCCGCGGTCAACGCGAACGCGGCCGGGTCGGCCGGCGCACCGGCGGGATGATGACGCGACACCAGGGCGAGGGCCTCGGGGTCGTTCGCCCGGACGGCCCGCTGCAACCGGCGGGCGTCGCGACGGAACCATTCGAGGGAGGGATTGGCGGGCAGGGACGGGGCCACGATGGCCTCCTTTCGTCGTACCCGTGTCCGCTGTGCCGGGCCGAAAGGAGGTGGGCCAAGACGATCGTCATCCCAGGAGGGTTGAACCCGTTTCCGCGGACCGGAGGCGCCCTGGACACCACCGCCGACGCTACCGGATCAGCCGCCGGTGGGAAACCATCGACCCTCGAACACCGTGCCGAGAACCGGAATCTCGTTGAGGCGCTCCGGATTCACGGTGTACGGATCGTCGCCGAGCACGGTGAAGTTGGCCAGCTTGCCGACCGAGATGCTGCCGAGATCGTCCTCCATGCGCCAGGAGTACGCGGCCTCGACGGTCACCGCCCGCAGGGCGTCGTGCACCGAGATGCGTTGTTCGGGCCCGGCGACGCGGCCGGCGGGCGTCCGACGGTTGACCGCGCACCACGCCAGGGTCAGCGGCGCCGCCGGACCCATCGGCAGGTCCGAGTGGAAGGACAGGGGGATGCCACGGCGCAGGACCGACGCCGACCGCACCATGGCGTCCGCCCGGGCCGCGCCGAGGCCGTGGACGGCGTACTTGTCGGCGAAGCCAACCGGGTAGTAGGGGTTGGCCGAGACGATGGCGCCAAGCCGGGCGATTCGGTCGACCTGCTCCTCGGTGGAGTTGGCGAAGTGCACGATCACGGTACGGTGGTCGGCGCGCGGATGCCAGGTCATGCACTCCTCGACGGTGTCGAGCACCAGGTCCAGCCCGGCATCCCCGTTGACGTGAACGTGCAACTGCCAGTTGGCATTCCAGTACGCCGTCGCAAACGCCCGGAACACCTCGGGCTGCATCATCCACTCGCCATGATGGCAGAGGTCCGGGTGGCCGTCGTCGTCGAGATACGGCTCGCGCATCTGCATGAGCTGGCTGATGATCGCGCCGTCGGCGAACAGCTTGACCTGCTTCGGCAACAACCGGACCTTCCCCACGCTCGCCCGGGCGACCTGCCGTTCGGCATCGGCGACCGCGTCGGCGGGCGCCATCCCCGCGTCCGCCTGGCTGCGAGCGTCGACCAGGAACGTCGAGAGCATCGGGGTGTCGGGGTCGCCGAGGACGTCCAGGTAGAGCTGCCACGGCTCGACGTCCCACATGATGCCGGGCTCGTTGAACGCCGTCACGCCGTTGGCCCGCAGGTAGGCCACCATTTGCCGCAATCCCGCGGCGACGCGGTCCGGCGGCATGAAGTGCGGCGCCAGCTCGGGCAACAGCAGGTTCATGCCGGACTCCCACCAGTGCCCGGCCTCGACGTCGACCATGTCACTGGCGGGCCCATGCCCGGACATGCCGTCGGCCGTGATGCCAAGGACGTCGACGGCCGCCGTGTTCAGAAACCACTCGTGACAACTGCGCTGCCACACCGCAATTGGTCGAGTTCGGCTGATCCCGTCGAGCACCGTGCGGTCCAGTGGGCCGTGCCACAGCCGGTGATATCCCCACGAGATCAGCCACGCTGCGGGATCGTCGAGGGCGCGCTCGGCGTCGGTTAGCCGCGCCCGGTACTCCCGTTCGGTGGCCGCGGCGGGGCACCGCCGGCCGGGCAGGTTCCAATCCTCGGTGGCGATGACGTCGGTCATCAGGGTGGTGGCGCCGAGCACCGGGTGGAGGTGCTGGTCGATCAGCCCGGGCAGCAGAACCGCCTCGGCGAACCGGTCGTCGACGACGCCGGCGTCTCGCAGCGACTCGACCGATCCGACCGCGGTCACCCGGTCGCCGCCGACCATCACCGCGGTGGCGTCGGGCCGGTCGGGGTCCATCGTGATGATCCGCCGGGCCGGGAAGACCGTCTGATGCACCGCCACGTGGCGATCTTGCCGCACGCCGGGCAGGTCGGGGCGGGAACGGGCCGGCGACCGGGGCCTCGTACTGCGGCCCGATCGCGGTACGTCGATACTTGTCGTCATGGCCGATGCCCCAGACACCGCCCTCGCACCCATCGGCTCGGTGCGCCGAACCCAGGTCGGCCGCGAGGCCACCGAGCCGATGCGCGAGGACATCCGCCTCCTGGGCGCCATCCTGGGCGACACCGTGCGCGAACAGAACGGCGACCACGTCTTCGACCTGGTGGAGCAGGCTCGCGTCGGGTCCTTCCAGGTTCGGCGGTCCGAGATCGACAGGTCCGATCTGGCGAGTCTCTTCGACGGCATCGACGTGCACGAGGCGATTCCCGTCATCCGGGCCTTCACCCATTTCGCGCTGCTGGCCAACGTCGCGGAGGACATCCACCGCGAGCGGCGTCGCGCCATCCACGTCGAGGCGGGCGAGCCACCGCAGGACAGCAGCCTGGCCGCGACCTACCTCAAGCTCGAATCGGCCCAGCTGGACTCCGAGACCGTCGCCGACGCCCTGACCGGCGCGCTGGTGTCGCCGGTGATCACCGCGCACCCCACGGAGACCCGCCGCCGGACGGTGTTCGACACCCAGCACCGCATCACCGAGTTGATGCGGTTGCGCATGCACGGCCAGACGCGCACCGACGACGGTCGCAGCATCGACCTCGAACTGCGCCGCAACATCCTGGTGCTGTGGCAGACGGCACTGATTCGCTTGTCGCGGTTGAAGATTCAGGACGAGATCGAAACGGGCCTGCGGTACTACCCGGCAGCCTTCTTCGAGGTCATTCCCCGGGTCAACGCCGAGGTCCGTACCGCGCTGCAGGCGCGTTGGCCCGACGCCCACGTGCTCGAGCAGCCCATCCTGCGACCCGGGTCGTGGATCGGCGGCGACCGCGACGGCAACCCGAACGTCACCGCCGACGTGGTTCGGCTGGCCACCGGCAGCGCCGCGTACACGGCGCTGGCGCACTACTTCGTCGAGCTGAGCGCGCTCGAGGAGGAACTGTCGATGTCGGTGCGGTTGGTGCACATCAGCGACGAACTGCGGGCACTGGCCGACAGCTGCGGCGAACCGGCCCGCGCCGACGAGCCCTACCGGCGGGCCCTGAGGGTGATCCACGCGCGGTTGACGGCGACGGCGACGGCGATCCTGGACCGCCAACCCGAGTACCAGTTGGACCTGGGGCTGGAGCGCTACGAGACGCCCGAGCAGTTCCAGGCCGACCTCGACGTGCTCGACGCGTCCCTGCGGGCGAACGGCAGCTCCCTGCTGGCCGACGACCGACTCGCCCGGCTACGAGAAGCCGTGCACGTCTTCGGCTTTCACCTCTCCGGTCTCGACCTGCGGCAGAACTCCGACGTCCACGAAGAGGTGATGGCCGAACTCCTCGCCTGGGCCGGCGTGCACCCCGACTACGCGTCGCTGCCGGAGGCGGAGCGAGTGGACGTGCTGACCGCCGAGCTGGCCACCCGCCGGCCGCTGGTGAGTCCCGGTGCGGAGCTCTCCGAGTTGGCGCGCAAGGAACTCGACATCACCGCCGCGGCGGCTCGGGCGGTCCGGGTGTTCGGCCCGGAGGCGGTGCCCAACTACATCATCTCGATGTGTCAGTCGGTGTCGGACATGCTCGAGGCCGCGGTGTTCCTTAAGGAGGCGGGGCTGCTCGACGTCTCGGGGGACCGTCCGTACGCCCCGGTCGGCGTCGTGCCGCTGTTCGAGACCATCGACGACCTGCAGCGTGGGTCGTCGATCCTGGAAGCGGTGCTGGACATTCCGCTGTATCGGGCAATGGTGCACGCGCGCGGCGAGCAGCAGGAGGTCATGCTCGGCTATTCCGACTCCAACAAGGACGGCGGCTACCTCGCGGCGAACTGGGCGCTCTACCGCGCCGAACTCGAGCTCGTCGAATCGGCGCGCACGACCGGAATTCGCTTGCGGCTCTTCCACGGTCGCGGCGGCACCGTGGGCCGTGGTGGCGGGCCGAGTTACGACGCCATCCTGGCGCAACCCCCCGGCGCGGTGAAGGGCTCGCTGCGCATCACCGAGCAGGGTGAGGTGATCGCAGCCAAGTACGCCGAACCGACCATCGCGCACCGCAATCTGGAGACGCTGCTGGCCGCCACGCTCGAGTCGACGCTGCTCGACACCGAAGGGCTCGGGGAACTCGCCACGAGCGCCTACGAGGTGCTCGACGACCTGGCCGCCCGCGCCCAGCGGGCGTACTCCGAATTGGTGCACGAGACACCGGGGTTCGTCGACTACTTCAAGGCGTCGACGCCGGTCAGCGAGATCGGCGCGCTGAACATCGGCAGCCGCCCCGCCTCCCGCAAGCCCACCACGGCGATCTCCGACCTGCGCGCGATCCCGTGGGTGCTGGCCTGGAGCCAGTCGCGGGTCATGCTGCCCGGCTGGTACGGCACCGGAACGGCCTTCGAGGAATTCATCGCCGATGGCGAGGAGGAGGCGCGGCTCGCCGTGCTGCACGACCTCTACGAGAAGTGGCCGTTCTTCCGCTCGGTGCTGTCCAACATGGCGCAGGTGCTGGCCAAGGCCGACATGGGCCTGGCGGCCCGGTACTCCGAGCTCGTCGAGGACGAGGCGTTGCGGCACCGGGTGTTCGACAAGATCGTCGCCGAGCACGACCGGACGATCACGATGCTGCGGCTCATCACCGGCCACGACGACCTGCTGGCCGACAACCCGGCCCTGGCCCGCTCGGTGTTCAACCGGTTCCCCTACCTCGAACCGCTCAACCACCTTCAGGTCGAACTGCTGCGCCGATACCGCTCCGGCGACGAGGACGAACTGGTCCAGCGGGGCATCCTGCTCACCATGAGCGGGTTGGCGACCGCGCTGCGCAACAGCGGCTAACCCAGCTCGATCGGCGCGCCGTGCGGGGTGCGGCGCGCCGCGTCCGCCCACGCGGTGCGGCACTCCGACAGCGCGCCGTCGGTGGTCAGCTCGCGGGTCACGACGAGGGCTTCGAGGGCGGTCAGCCAGTGGTCGTAGTAGGTGCTTCCGTCGTCGGGGTCACCGGCGGCGCGACCGCGTCGGATCGCGGCCGCGAGGGCGTCGGCCCATTCGCCGGCGGTGATCACGCCGGCGTCCTGAAGCGCGCGCACCATGGCGAAGGCGCGCGCCTGCCAGGGTGCTCCGAAGGCCGGCTCCGTCACGGGACGGCCTCCAGATACGGCTCGAAGGCGTCGACCGACACGGCGGTACCCGGTTCGGCGTCCTCGCCCCACAGCTCGCGCCCGTCGAAGCGAACGGTGTACAGCCACTGCGGATCCTCGCCGGTGCCGTCGACCACGGAGTCCGGGAAGACGTGCGCGCCGTGCAGCCGTTCGACGACGCCCAGGCGTCCGCGCACGTACCGCGGCAACCGGGTGTGGGAGGGCGGGTGGTCGTTGCGGGTGCGCACCCGCTGGCCCACCTCGAAGCGCCGTGGCGCCTGCGGTTCGCGGGTGAACGTGCCGCGCTGCCGCACGGCCGGCACCCGTGCCGCCGTGAACGTCCCGCGCGGCAGTGGGCGTCCGATCCTGGCCGACGAGCCGGTCGTCAGCTCGGCCTCGTCGACGAGGCCGTATTCGACGAGCAGCATCTCGAGTCGCCGCAGCCACCGCTCGTAGTAGGAGCTGGACAGGTAGACCACCGGCGCCAGGCGCTCGATCCCGTACCGACCCACGTCGATGTTCCAGACGCCGGCCGCACCCATCGTCATGCTCGCGGCGAACGCCCGGCCCTCCCACCGCTGATGGAATCGGGGTTCGTCGGCCTCGACGAGCACCGGGCCGAAGCCGTCCATGCCGCCGAGGTCGTGGATGCCGTCCATCAGTGCGTCCCGCCGGGAGGTGTGGGCACGCCGACGCCGATCATGCAGTCGCGGTTGACCAGGGCGGCGAGCTGCGCCTCGTCGAAGTCGTCGGTGCCCTCGGGCCGCATCGGCACCACCAGGTAGCGCGTCTCGGCCGTCGAATCCCACACGCGCACGGCGACGTCCGCGTCCAGGTGCAGGCCGAACTCCGCGAGCGCGGCGCGGGGTCGTTTGACCGTTCGCGACCGGTAGGCAAACGACTTGTACCACGTGGGCGGCAAGCCCAGGACGTCCCACGGATAGCACGAGCACAACGTGCACACCACGACGTTGTGGACCAGGGGCGTGTTCTCCACCGCGATCAGGAGTTCTCCGACGTGACCGTCGTCGGCGTACTCGGCGACGGCCGTCGTCGCGTCGGCCAGCAGCGCCTCCCGGAACGCCGCGTCGACCCAGGCGCGCGCGACGGCCCGGGCCCCGATGTGCGGGCCGATCCGGGTCTCGTGGGCCTCGACGATCGCGTCGAGCGCCTCGGAGGTGACGTACTCCTTTTGCGTCAGCACGGTTTCCAGCGCGCGTACCCGCAGATCCAGCTCGGACAGGGACGACCCCGTCGGTTCGTCGTGCGTGGCCACCAACCGACGATACCCAGGATCAGCGCGCGCGGTAGCCGACCCGACAAAGGTCCGCCGACCGCGCGACGCCGCCTATCTGCGCAGGCACCGGACGGGGGTGGCGGTCCCATTCCGGCGTCATGTCGTACCGGCCGAGCAGGCGGGTCGTCGCGGTCGTCATCGCCGCCAGCGAGAACGGCTGCGCCGGGCACGTGTGCCTGCCGTGCCCAAAGGCCGTCACCAGCAGGGGCGACGCCAAGGCGGTCACCTCGGCCAGCCGGTGCCGGTGCCATCGACCCGGCTCCCAGCTCTGCAACCCGGGAGCCGACGAGGTGTTGAGCACCGGAAGCAGCGTGGCGATGGTCCAGCCCGCCGGCACGTCGACCACCCCTGCGCCGGTGTCGAAGGCGATCGGCTCGAGCACGGCCCTGGCCATGATCGACCGTTGCGCCATTCGGGTGCTCTCCAAGGCGCAGCGCTGCCCCAGGTCGGCGTCGCCGTCGGCGACGAGGCGCGCCTGGTCCGGGTGCTCGACGAGGTCCACCAACGCCCAGCCCAATGCGGCCATCAGGTTCGACATCGAGGCGACGTGGATCAGCGCGACGTCGAGCGCGACGCCGCGGTGGCGCACGTCGACGGGCTCCGCCGCCCACGCCGCGACGATCCGGCCGAACAGCCCGTCCCCGCGGACGCTTCCCGAATCGACCTGCCGCGCAACGGCCCCGACGACGTCGACGATCTCGTCGAGCGCCTCGCGCTCGGCCCGCTTGTCCGACGCGGCGACCGCCGCCATGGCGTCGGGATGCACGAATGCCTCCGACCCGTCGAGCGCGTCGAACGCGCGAACCAGGCGTTCGAAGGTGTTGCCGTCGGCGCTGCCCGGTCCCGCCCAGGACGCCAACCCCATCCGGTGCCCCAGCCGTCGCGTCATCGCGAACAGCTCGACGGAGCCCCGATCGCCCAGTTCGGCCTCCGTCGCGTCGAGGGCGTGGTCCAAGTGGGCGAGGTAGGACGTGACGTCGTCGCGCCGGAACAACGAGTCCGGCAGCAACCGCCGGCCCACGAACACCTCGTCGGGAAGCTTGCGCCGCAACATCAGATAGTCGGCGACCCCCTTGCTGGCCGTCTCCTCCGGCAGCGCATAGAACGACTCCACGCCGGTCGGGGAGAACGTGAACAGGTGATCGTGGCCGCCGCTCTGCACGACGAACGAGTCACCGTACGTCGCACGTGCCTCGGCCACGACGGCCACCGCGTCGTCGACCGCGACGTCCCACGGCAGGCCGACGCCGACGGCCAACGGGAGGACCTCGAGTGGTCCGGGCACGTCGCCCGCTACAGACCGGCGCTCTTGCGCATGGCGTTGAGCGCGCCCCGCACCACGTGTTCGGTCGCAGCCAAGGGCGCCACCACCGACTCCCCGACACTGACGATGCGCTCGACCCGGCCGACGATGGACTCGAGACGGTCGACCACGCCGAACAGCCGTGGTGCCAGTTCGTCGATGCGGGTGATGGTGGCGTTGAACCGCTCGAGGGTCTCGTCCAAGCCGCTCGTCGACGAGTCGAGGTCGGCGAGCGTCTGCCCGAGGTCGGCCAGGATCGCCTCCACCTGCTCGACGGTGGCGTCGGCGTTCAACGCGGCGTGCGTCAACGTCCTGATCCGCTGTCGCGCTGGTGCCTGCCGTCGCCGGCCGTCGCCCTTGTCTGCCATGGCGAACAGTATGGGGGCCGCTACAGGTTCGCCGCGGCCGCTTCGTCGAGCAGCCACACCGTGGCCTCGTTCCCGACCGCACCCGCCGCGGGAACGTCGTCCGGTGCTGCGCCGCCGATGGCCGCGGCCACCGCCTCGGCCTTCTCCGCCCCGGAGACCACCAACCACACCTCGCGCGAGCGGGTGACGGCGGGCAGCGTCAGGGTGATGCGCACCGGCGGCGGCTTGGGGGAGTCGGTGACGCCCACGACCATTCGCTCGGTCTCGCCGGTCGCCTCGGAATGCGGGAAGAGCGAGTTGACGTGTCCTTCGCCGCCCATGCCGAGCAGGTGCACGTCGAAGGCGGGGGTGGGGGAGCCAGCGGGGGCGTTGGCGGCCAGCACCTGCTCGTAGGCCAGGGCCGCGGCGTCGACGTCGTCACCGAACTCGCCGTCGCTGGCGGGCATCGCATGCACGTTGGCGGCCGGAATGGAGACGTGGTCCAGTAGCGCTTCGCGCGCCTGCTTGTCGTTGCGCTCGTCGTCGTCGGCGGGGACGTAGCGCTCGTCGCCCCAGAACAGGTGCACCTTCGACCAGTCGACCGCCTCGTCGTTGGCGCCGAGGTGCTTGAGCAGCTTGATGCCGGTGCCGCCACCGGTCAGCGCGACGTAGGCGGCGTCCCGCTCGGCGATTGCCGCGACGATCGCGAGGACCAGCCGATCACCGGCTGCGGTGACCAGCGCGTCGGTGTCGGCGTAGGTCTCGATCACGGTCTCAGACATAGTCCACCTCGGCGATTCCCTTCAGCGCCGCCAAGTAGATCTCGTCGGCGTCGAGCCTGCGCATGTCCTCCGCCAGGCAGTCGCGGGTCTCCCTGCGCGCCAACGGAAGTTTCGCCTCGGGCTTGGCGGTGCGGGCCAGGGTGGCGGTCACGCCCTCCTGCGGTCGGCTCAGCGTGATCGTCTCGCTCTTGCGGACCAGCTCCACCTTCAGTTCCCCGACCGTCCGTTGCACCGGCCCGTTGATCCGGCTGGCGAGCCAGCCCGCGAGGATGTCGAGCGCGGGTTCTTCCTTGCGTCCGGAGACCACGGCGGACTCGATGTCCTCGTGCGGGCCTTGATCCAGCGCCGAGGTGAGCATCGCCCGCCAGTACGTGATCCGGCTCCAGGCCAGATCGGTGTCGCCGGGGGTGTAACCCTCGAGTCTGCTCTTGATGCAGGCGAGCGGGTCGTCACCGTAGGTCGCGTCAGTGATGCGTCGAATGGCCAACTGGCCCAACGGGTCCTGCGCAGGCACCCGCGGCGCCACGTCGGGCCACCAGGCGACCACCGGGGTGTCGGGCAGCAGGAAGGGCGTCACGACGCTGCTGGCGTGCACCGCCAGCGGGCCGTGCAGCTTGAGCACCACGACCTCACCGGCGCCCGCATCGTGACCGACGCGGATCTGGGCGTCCAGCTTGGCCTCGGCGGCGTCGCGGTCCACGGGAAGCACCACGATCACCCGGCAGGGATGCTCGCGGCTGGCCGCGTTGGCCGCCTCGATGGACTCCTCCAGGACGGTTTCGCTGTCGGGTGCGATGACGAGGGTCAAGACCCGCGCCATGGTGAACGCGCCGCCCTCTTCTCGCAGTCCGTCGAGCTTCTTGTTGACCGCCGTGGTGGTGGTGTCTTCCAGATCGACGATCACGTCAGGGCCTCCGCCATTCCCGGCCGGTCCGAGCCAGCATCTCCGTTGCCGACGCCGGGCCCCAGCCGCCCGATTCGTAGGGGTCGGGCTTGCCGCCCTTGGCGTCGACGGACGCCCAATGCGTCAGCGCGGGATCCAGTATCTCCCAGGACAATTCGACCTCTTGGTTCACCGGGAACAGGGACGGCTCGCCGAGCAGGACGTCGAGGATGAGCCGTTCGTAGGCCTCGGGCGAGTCCTCGGCGAACGCCGACCCGTAGGAGAAGTCCATGTTCACGTCGCGGACCTCCATGGCGTGCCCCGGGACCTTGGACCCGAAGCGCAACGTGATGCCCTCGTCGGGCTGCACCCGGATCACCAACGCGTTCTTGCCGAGCTCGTCGGTCATGGTCGCGTCGAAGGGCAGGTGCGGAGCGCGCTTGAACACCAGGGCGATCTCGGTGACCCTGCGGCCCAACCGCTTTCCCGTGCGCAGGTAGAACGGCACCCCGGCCCACCGCCGGGTGTCGACTTCGAGGGCGATCGCGGCGTAGGTCTCGGTGGTGGAGGTGGGGGAGAAGCCCTCCTCCTGCAGCAGGCCGACGACCTTCTCACCGCCCTGCCAGCCCTCCGTGTACTGACCGCGAGACGTGTTCTCGTCCAACGGCTCTGCGAGTCGGGTCGCCGACAGCACCTTGATCTTCTCGGACTGCAATTCCGCGGGGCTGAAGCTGACCGGCTCCTCCATGGCGGTCAACGCCAGGAGTTGGGTGAGGTGATTCTGGATGACGTCGCGGGCCGCGCCGACACCGTCGTAGTAACCGCCCCGACCACCCAGCCCGATGTCCTCGGCCATGGTGATCTGCACGTGGTCGACGTAGTGGGCGTTCCAAATCGGGTCGAACAGCTGGTTGGCGAAGCGCAGCGCCAGGATGTTCTGCACCGTCTCCTTGCCCAGGTAGTGGTCGATGCGGAACACCGACGACTCCGGGAAGACGCTGTTGACGACCCGGTTGAGGGAGCGGGCGCTCTCGAGGTCGTGTCCGAACGGCTTCTCGATGACCACCCGACTCCACCGGTCGCCGTCGGGCCGGGCCAACCCCGAGCTCGACAGCTGCTCGCACACCGTCGGGAACGCCTTCGGCGGAATCGACAGATAGAACGCGTGGTTGCCGCCGGTACCGCGCTCGGCGTCCAGCTTCTCCAGGGTCTCCTTCAGTCGCGCGAAGGAGTCGGCGTCGTCGAAGGTGCCCTGGACGAACCGGATGCCCTCGTTTAGTCGGTCCCAGACCTCTTGCCGGAAGGGCGTTCTGGCATGCGCCCGTACCGCGTCGAGGACGATGTTGCCGAAGTCCTCGTCCTGCCAGTCACGCCGGGCGAACCCGACCAACGAGAAGGTGGGCGGCAACAGGCCTCGGTTGGCGAGGTCGTAGATCGCCGGCATCAACTTCTTGGTGGCCAGGTCTCCGGTGACGCCGAAGATGACCACTGCGCACGGTCCAGCAATGCGCGGCAAGCGCTTGTCGAGCTTGTCGCGTAACGGGTTCTGCCACTCGTCGCCCACGGCAGTGCTACTCAATTCAGGACTTCTTCTGATCCAACTGTTCCTGAGTGGCCTCGAGGAGCTCGGTCCAGGACTTCTCGAACTTCTCGACACCCTCGTTCTCCAGGGTGAGGAAGACGTCGGTGAGGTCCACGCCGACGTTCACCAGCCGGTCGAACAGCATCTGCGCGGCGCCGGAGGTGCCCGTGATGGTGTCGCCCTTGATCTCGCCGTGGTCGGCGACGGCGTCCATCGTCTTCTCGGGCATGGTGTTGACCGTGTTCTTCGCGACCAGCTCGGTGACGTAGAGCGTGTCGGAGTAGTCGGGGTTCTTCACGCCAGTCGACGCCCACAGCGGTCGCTGCACGCGGGCACCATCGGCTGCGAGTGCCTCGAACCGCTCACCACCCACGAACACCTGCTGGTAGGCGGCGTAGGCCAGGCGCGCGTTGGCGACACCCGCCTGTCCGCGCAGCTCCATGGCCTCGTCGGAGCCGATGGCCTCCAGGCGCGAGTCGATCTCGGAGTCCACGCGGGAGACGAAGAACGACGCCACCGAGTGGATCTTCGACAGGTCGTGCCCGGCCTCCTTGGCCTTCTCCAGGCCCTCGAGATAGGCGTCCATGACCAGACGGTGCCGCTCCACCGAGAAGATCAGCGTGACGTTGACGGAGATGCCCTCGGCGATCACCGCGGTGATCGCGGGCAGACCCTGCTCGGTGGCGGGGATCTTGATCAGTACGTTCGGCCGGTCGACGATCTTCCACAGCTCGATCGCCTGCAGGATCGTCTTGTCGGCGTCGCGCGCCATCCGCGGGTCGACCTCGATGGACACCCGACCGTCGACGCCGTCGGAGGCCTCGTAGGTCTTGGCCAGCAGGTCACACGCGTTGCGGACGTCGTCGGTGGTCACCGTGCGGATGGTGGCCTCGACGTCGGCGCCACGATCGGCCAGTTCGGCGATCTGACCGTCGTAGGCGTCGCCCTTGGACAGCGCGGCCTGGAAGATCGACGGGTTGGTGGTGACACCCACGACGCTCTTGGTGTTGATCAGGTCGGCCAGGTTGCCCGACTGCAACCGCTCGCGCGACAGGTCGTCGAGCCATACGGAGACGCCTTCGGCGCTGAGCGCCGCCAGGTTCTTGTTCTGAGACATGTTTCTCCTAGTTGTCTAGTGATCGCTCTGCAGCGGCTGCCACGGCTTCCGCCGTGAAGCCGAACTCGCGGAACAACGTCTTGTCGTCCGCCGACTCGCCGTAGTGCTCGATGGAGACGATCTCGCCGGTGTCGCCGACCAGCTTGTGCCAGCTCTGCGCCACCGCGGCTTCGACCGCGACCCGTGCCGACACCTCGGGGGGCAGCACGCTGTCGCGGTACTCCTTCGGCTGGCTCTCGAACCACTCGACACACGGCATCGAGACGACGTAGGCGGTGATGTCCTTCTCCGCCAACAGCTTCTTCGCCTCGACCGCCAACTGCAGCTCCGAACCGGTGCCGATGATGATGACGTCGGCGTCGTCGGCAGGCGTACCGCCGCCGAGGACGTAGCCGCCCTTGCTCACACCCTCGAAGCTGGTGCCCTCCAATACCGGGATGCCCTGCCGGGTCAGGATGAAACCGACCGGGCCGCTGCCGTTGCCGCGGGCGATGATGCTGCGCCAGGCGTAGGCGGTCTCATTGGGGTCGCCCGGCCGGACCACCGACAGGTTCGGGATCGCCCGAAGCGCGGCGAGGTGCTCGATCGGCTGGTGTGTCGGGCCGTCCTCACCGAGACCGATCGAGTCGTGGGTCCAGATGTAGATCGTGTCGATGTCCATCAGCGACGCCAGCCGGACCGCGGGGCGCATGTAATCGGAGAACTGCAGGAACGTGCCGCCGAACGCGCGGGTCGGGCCGTGCAGCACGATGCCGGACAGGATCGACCCCATGGCGTGTTCGCGGATGCCGAAGTGCAGGACGCGGCCGTACCAGTCGGCCGTGAAGTCCTCGGTGGAGATCGACGGCGGACCGAAGGACTTCACGTCCTTGATCGTGGTGTTGTTGCTGCCCGCGAGGTCGGCCGAACCGCCCCACAACTCGGGCAGGTGCGGGGCCACGTCATTGAGCACCTGGCCGAAGGCGGCGCGGGTGGCGACCGCCTTGGAACCCGGCTCCCAGTACGTGATGTCGGCGTCCCAGCCGTCGGGCAGCTCCTCCGCGGTCAGTCGGTCGAGCAGCTTCTTGCGTTCGGGCTCGCGCTCGGCCCACGCGTCGAACTCGGGCTGCCACTTCTCGTGGGCTTCCCGGCCGCGGTCGACCAGCTTGCGGGTGTGCTCGATGACCTCGTCGCGCACCTCGAACGTCTTCTCGGGGTCGAAGCCGAGGATCTTCTTGGTGGCCGCGACTTCCTCGTCGCCGAGCGCCGCGCCGTGCACGCCGCCGGTGTTCATCTTCGTCGGGGCGGGATAGCCGATGATCGTGCGCACCGAGATGAAGGACGGCTTGTCGGTCACCGACTTGGCGGCCTTGATCGCCTCTTCGATGCCGGTGACGTTCTCGCCGCCCTCGACCTCCTGGACGTGCCAGCCGTACGCGCGGTAGCGGGCCGGAACGTCCTCCGAAAGCGCGATGTTGGTGTCGTGCTCGATCGAGATCTGGTTGTGGTCGTAGAACACGATCAGGTTGCCGAGCTGCTGGGTGCCGGCGAGCGAGCTGGCCTCGCTGGTGACGCCTTCCTCCATGTCGCCGTCGGAGGCGATCACGTAGATGAAGTGGTCGAACGGGCTGGTGCCCGGCGCCGCGTCGGGATCGAACAGACCGCGCTCGTAGCGGGCCGCCATCGCCATGCCCACGGCCGACGCCAAGCCCTGGCCCAGCGGTCCCGTGGTGATCTCGACGCCCTTGGTGTGGCGGAACTCGGGGTGGCCCGGGGTCTTCGACTTCCAGGTGCGCAGCGACTCGATGTCGGACAGTTCCAGTCCGAAGCCACCCAGGTACAGCTGGATGTAGAGCGTCAGGCTGCTGTGGCCGCAGGACAGGATGAAACGGTCCCTGCCGAGCCAGTGGACGTCCGAGGGGTCGTGGCGCATCTGACGCTGAAACAGCGTGTACGCCAACGGCGCCAAGCTCATTGCGGTGCCGGGATGGCCGTTGCCGACCTTTTGTACGGCGTCCGCCGCCAGGACCCGAACCGTGTCGACGGCGACCGAGTCGACGTCAGCCCAGTCTCCTGGGTGGTGGGGGCGGGTGAGGGCGGAAATGTCTTCCGTGGTGGTCACGATGGAGCTCCTCGTGTCGTCAAGCAGTCACCCACCACCCTAGTGCGGACCGTGACATCGCCGCAGGCCGCGTCGCCCAAGTTGGTCGCGCGTTCACCTAGGGCCACCCCGTATTGGTGGGCGGGCGGTTCCACGGTCTACCATCGCCTGTAGTAGAAGCCAGCGTGCTGCCGCGAATTCGAGGAGAACAACTGCGTGAGCATTCGCGAGCGCCGTATTTCCCGCGAGGCGCAGGGCCCGACGCCGTCGGGCAAGCGGCTCGGTGCACGCATCAAGACCAGCCTGCTGGCCTACCTCGCGTTGACCAAGCCCCGCGTCATCGAACTGCTGCTGGTCACGACGATCCCCGCGATGCTGCTCGCCGATCGCGGCACGGTTGACCCGCTCCTCATCCTGAACACGTTGTTCGGCGGCATGCTCGCGGCCGCCGGGGCCAACACGTTGAACTGCGTGGCCGACGCCGACATCGACAAGGTGATGAAGCGGACGGCGCTGCGACCCCTGGCGCGCGCCGCGGTACCCACCCGACACGCGCTGATCTTCGGCCTGGTGCTGACCGTCGGGTCCTTCGCGTGGCTGTGGCGGACCACCAACCTGCTCTCCGGTGTCCTGGCCGTGGCGACCATCGCCTTCTACGTCTTCGTCTACACATTGCTCCTGAAGCGCAGGACCTCGCAGAACGTCGTGTGGGGCGGCGCCGCGGGGTGCATGCCGGTGATGATCGGCTGGTCCGCCGTCACAGGGACCATTCAGTGGCCGGCGCTGGTCATGTTCGGGATCATCTTCTTCTGGACGCCGCCGCACACCTGGGCCTTGGCGATGCGCTACAAGGACGACTACAAGGCCGCAGGCGTCCCGATGCTGCCCGTGGTCGCGACCGAGCGCCAGGTCACCAGGCAGATCCTGATCTACACCTGGCTGACGGTGCTGACGACGCTGGCGCTCGCGCTGGCCACGGGGTGGCTCTACGCAGCCGTCGCGCTGGTGGCCGGTGCCTGGTTCCTGACGATGGCCCATCAGCTGTACGCCGGGGTCAAGCGAGGTGAGCCGGTGAAGCCGCTGCGGTTGTTCCTGCAGTCCAACAACTACCTCGCCGTGGTGTTCTGCGCACTCGCCGTCGACTCGGCGCTGGCGCTGCCCAAGCTGTTCGGCTAGGTCGCGTCCCAGCCCCCGCGCCGCCCTTCCTTGACCCCACCTCGCCGCTTCTTGTCGGCCAGTCGCCGTTCCTTGGCGCCCCTGGACGGCTTCGTCGGCCTGCGAGTCGGCGGGGGAGCCGCCGCGGCGGCGCGCAGCAGTCGTGCCATCCGCTCGCGTGCCGCCGCCCGGTTCTGCAGCTGGCTGCGATGCTCACTGGCCGTCACGGTCAGCACGCCGTCGGTCAACCGGGTACGCAGCCGGCAGAGCATCTGATACCGCAGCCGCTCCGGCACCGCCGACGAGCGCGCCAGGTCGAAGGACAGCTCGACGCGACTGTCGGTGGTGTTGACCCCCTGCCCGCCCGGACCCGA
>Ga0209051_1001401_pt1 | contig 20760 bp, 20 predicted proteins | sample AraplaCvi_mMS_r2_2_FD_184286 | JGI IMG/M metagenome (GOLD analysis project Ga0209051, IMG submission 184286) | Arabidopsis root microbial communities from North Carolina, USA - plate scrape MF_Cvi_mMS_r2 (SPAdes) (version 2) | ecosystem: Host-associated > Plants > Roots > Endosphere | place...
CGGCGAGTGCGGCGAGCTCGACGCGACTGATCGAGCCTTGGAGCAAGGCGATGAATTCGTCGCCCCCGAATCGGGCGATGAGGTCCCCAGAACGGACCGCGCGTCGCAGACGCTGCGCGGTGATTCGCAGGACCTCGTCCCCGGCGTCGTGGCCGAGCTTGTCGTTGACCTGCTTCAGGTTGTCCACGTCGATGAACAGCACTGCGGCCAACCCGGGGCCGCCATCGCTCGGGAGTGCGTCGGCAAGCAGGGCCAGGCCATGGGCGCGGTTGGGCAGCCCGGTCAGCGAGTCGTGAGTGGCCTGATGGATCAGGCGTTCGGTGGCAAGCCGCTGAGCGGTGACGTCGGCGAACGAAACGAGCACCGCCGAACCAGTTGGGTCACCGGGATCGAGAAGGCCAAAGTTTCCCGACAACCAGACCCGCTGGCCGTCGTCGATGCGATCCACCCCGAAGACGAAGCCGCTGATGGGGGCCCCGGTGTAGAGGACCTGGACGTACGGATGCTCCTGAGCAACAATCCGCCGACCGTCGGGGTAGTAAAGGGGAAAATCCAGCCCCGGGTGGGTGGCGCGGCTCGCCACGACTTCGGCGGTGACGCCGACGATGCGTCGGGCCGCAGGGTTGAAGGATGCGACGCGGCCGTCGCGCTTCAAGACGACAACCCCGTGATCGAGGGAGGCCACCACCGTCGCGAAGTGCTGCTCGGCGCGTCGTAGCTCGGCTTGCGCGGCTTTCTGTGCGGTCAGATCCCGAAAGACGACTTGGTAGGCAGGTTCACCGCCCCACTCGGTCAGCACCGATACCGCCTCCACGTCGAGGAGTGTGCCGTCGAAGCGCAGCATCACGGCCTCCGAGGGCTGCGAGGCGTCCCCGTCCTGGCGAAGATCGCCGATGCGGGCAAGCATCGGCCCAATCGAGTCGGGATGGACGAACTCGGTGATGACATGTCCCACCAATTGATCGCTGGACTGCGCCGCCATCCAGCGGACACCGGCCGGGTTGACGTACATCACTCGCCCGCCGACGTGCACGACGATCGCATCGGGGCTGAGATCGACCAACCGCCGGTAACGCTGTTCGACGACGAAGTCGGAACCCGGCGCGCGCCCGTCGGGGTCGTCGCCGGCGTTGCCAGCACCATGACTCACGGCGTTCACATTGGGTTCTCCTCTTTGCTGCCTAGCCCACCACAGCCTCCACCGAATCGCAATCGCACAGTCACAGCAGGTGACGTGCGGTTTTGGGGTGGTCGCCCGTCGCGGCTTCGACGTTAATTGAATGCGGGAGAGACCCCGACACGCAGGCAAATCGAACGACGAAGGGCACGACATGACAATTGGACGAATGGGCGTCATCGGCATTGGTGCTGTCACCGGCTACGGCTGGGGTACCAGCCACCTGTGGGACGGATTGCTCAGCGGCAAATCCGCAGCCACCCTGGTGCCCGGGTACGGCCGTGACCGCGACGAAAGCGTCTGGCTTGCTCAGGTGCCGCCCGGTGGCGATCCCGCCGACGGTGCTAGCCGATCCGCCCGCGCCATGCGAGCCGCCGCCCGCGAAGCCATCAACGACGCCCGCGCACGGGGGTGGGCGCCGGGACGCCGAGTGGGCCTGCTGCACGCCGTGGTGCTGCCCGAAGCCGAGGAATGGCGACAGTTCTACCTCACCGACGCCGGCCGCCGCCGGGTCCGCGACTACCTAGCCCTGATGCCGTCGACCCCGGTCTCGATGCTGATGCAGGAGCACGGCTTCCACGGCCCCGCCATGAACGTCTCGGCCATGTGCGCCTCGGGCAACGCCGGGCTGCTCACCGCGAAGATGTGGCTGGACGCCGACGTCGTCGACGACGTGATCTTCCTCGCCACCGACCTGTCCTTGACCCCGGAGAACGTCGATCACTTCGTCCGACTGGGGGTCGGCGTGGTCGACTCCGAACCTCTGGACGCGTGCCGACCCTTCCAACAGGGCAGCCGAGGATTCGCCGTCGGCGAAGCCGCGGTCGGATTCGTGCTCACCCACCGGACGGGCGATCCCTACGTCACGGTGCTGGGCGGCGCAATGACCCATGACGCCCACCACTTGACCTCGGTCGACCCGGCCCTGACTCACGTCGTCGACTGCGTGGACGAGGCGCTGCGCCGCGCCGGTGTGGAGCCTGAGCAGATCCGCTACATCAACGCCCACGGGCCTGGCACCCAACAGTGCGACACCGCCGAGATCACCCTCCTGGAGCAGATATTCGCCGGCCGACCCGGGATCTACTCCGTCAAACCGCTGGCGGGACATTGCCAAGGAGCCGCCGCTGCGGTCGAGGTCGCCGCCACGGCCCTGGGTTATCACCACGGCGTCATTCCCGCACCGCCCGTTGTCGCCCCCGGGCACCGGCGACTTCTTGACGGCGCCACACCGATCACCGGCGGTATGACCCTGAAGACCTCACTCGGAATGGGCGGCCACAACTCCGCCGTCGTCCTCGCCCCACCTGACCTCCACTGACGATCGGCCGGCCCGCGATGTCGGCTGGCAGCATGCGGGCGGTTCAACATGGTCCGCTGCCGTCCCGCCGGTGCGGCTGGCTTGCGCCGCTTCATCGCGCTCGCTCAGGCGGCCGAACCGCCGGAACGTGAATGGCAGACGCAGCACGACGCGCGATCGTCGTTCAACGGGTAGATGGATACGGCCAAGGGGACGCCGCAGCCATATCCATAGTTCCCGGCGCCCCATCAGGGCTGAGGTGGCGACTGGCGTTGACTGCTCGAATCCCCGCGCACCGCTACTCGGACTTCTGCGGCGCCAGTTCGCAGTCAATGCAAATGACTTTTGCGACGCCGGCATACGTGACCCGCCGATAGGCTGGCTTCACCGTGTTTGTCAGCGAGGGGGACGCATGACGTATCCGCAGGGGCCGTACGGCCATGGGATTCCGGGGCACCCCGGGAACCCACAGCCGCCGGGGTATCCACAGGGGAATCCGGCCCAGCCCTACTACCAACAGGGACACCCGCAACCGGGAGGTTATTCGGGCGGGTATCCGCCGCTGATGCAGTCGGCGCCGCCCAGCGGTGGCACGGCAATCACTGCGGGTGTACTGGCGCTGCTCGGTGGCTTGGCGCACTTCTTTGGCGGCGCTGCCCAAGCGCTCGGACTGTCCGCAATGATGCACGACTCGCCTGCCGGCGATTGGGGAAGTCTGGTCGCCGTCGTGACGCTCAACATCATCGCCGGGGCACTGATGTTGCCCGGAGCATTGGCCCTGCTCCTTCGCAAGCGGGTCGGCCGCTGGCTGATCGCCGCAGGTTGCGGTATTTCCATTTTCAGCGCCTTGATCAACATCATGTTGACGCCCGATTCGTTCGGCGAATACTCCTATGCCCGCGGAGTCGGCGCCGACCTGGTCGGGGTGTTCTTCGCCATCGTGACCATCACGCTGGCCCTGGCGCCGTCAACGACGACGTGGCTGGCCGCCAAGAAGAACGCCGTTGCGCCGCAGTACTTTGCGCAGTACCCGCCGTATCGGGGCTGAGTGGACCGACCTGGCGTCGAAGGGGAAACATGACGTATCCGCTAGGACCCGCAGCCAGGCGCGCCTACGTAGCGCCGTAGGAAGGAATCGGTTGACCGGTATCGGTGTCGCCGTGGGAGCGATGTCGCCGATTCGTCCGAATGTGATCTGGGCGATGGACTTTCAATTTGACACGACCGCCGATGGCCGCACCATCAAGATGCTCAACGTGGTCGACGAGTTCGCCCGCGAAGCACTCGCGATCGACATCGATCGCAGCATTGACGCCCACGGCGTCGTCGATGTGTTGGACTGTCTGGTCCTCCGCTCATGGGGCGCCGCAGCACGTGCGCTTCGGCAACGGCCCCGAGTTCGTGGCGCACGCCATACATGATTGGTGCCGATTCAACAGTGCTGGTTCACTTTTCATCGATCCAGGATCACCGTGGCAGAACGCCTGGATCGAATCGTTCAACGGCAGGCTCCGTGATGAACTGCTCAACTCATGGCGCTTCGACTCACTACGGGAAGCCCGGGTGATCATCGAGGACTGGCGCCGCTACTACAACGCCAACCGGCCCCACTCCGCCCACGGTGAGCTCACCCCCGACCGCGTTCGCTCTACAGTGGACTACGACCTATCAACCCCAAGCCGCATAGCGACTGGACCACCAAACGGGTCCCCCTCAATGGCCGCCGTCGTGGCGCTGCACCCGATGGCCGGATGTACTACGGCGATAGTGCAGTGGCGAACGTCGGCGCGCGTCGGCTCAGCTCCCACCTCATGATGGGCTGGTTTTTTTCAGATCGTCTCGACGACGTACTTGCCGCGAACGCCGCCACGTTCGAGTGCTTCGTGTGCCTCGTCGACACGGCCCAGTGGGAAGTACTGCTCGACGATCGGCTTCACGGCTTCGGCCTCGACCAAAGTTGTCAGTGCGGCGAGCGTGTCGTCCGTGGGGTTGTTGCTGAACGGGAGAAACGAGCGCGGGTGCACGGCCATCGATCCCACAGTGGAGAGGAGCGAGCGGCCAAGGTGCGCCGCGTCGAACGCCAGCGGCACCATGCGCCCCCCGCGGGCCAAGAGGTGTCGGTAGGCGCTGAGGTCGGTGCCCACCGCGTCAACGATGACGTCGTAGCGTCCTAACTGACCAGGGCCGGCCGTGCGGTGGTCCAATGATTCATCAGCCCCGATACTGCGAACGAATTCCAGACTGGACGCGCCGGCAAGGGCGGTGACATGCGCGCCCAGTGCCTTGCCAAGTTGCACAAGAACAGACCCGACACCGCCACTGGCTCCCCGAACCAGCAGCCGTTCCCCCTCGCGCAAGCCCGCCTTGTCTTGCAGGGCGGTGATAGCCGTCGTTCCCGCTGCGGGCAGAGCCGCGGCCTCTCGGAGATCCACGTTCATCGGCGCCGGAGCTAGTCGCCGCACAGGAACGCTTACGAATTCTGCCACGCTGCCAAACATGAAGTGCGGCAACACACCCCATACCGCATCGCCAGGATTGAAAGTGTCGCTGTCCGAGTATTCGACGACACCCGCGAAGTCGTTCCCGGTGCGTTGCGGAAACTTGCGGCCGGTCACCATCCGCATCGAGCCAGAACGCGCCGTCACGTCTCCACCGCTGACGCTGGCGGCGTGCACACGCACCAGGGCCTCACCGGACTTAGGGGTCGGGACGGCGGCCGCAGCGACGTGGAGAACCGAGGGTGGCCCGTACCGGTGGTACTGGGCCACGCGCTGTTCAATCTTCATCTTCGCCTCGGAGGTGTCGTCGAGCAAAATGGGGGGACGCCCCATTTCTGGTATCCGTTACGATACGGGGGGACGCACCCACTTCGCAATGTCTCGGAGCCGAGATCAATGACCAGCTCACGGAGCCCGGCACCTCGCTCCTCGCGGGCCGATGCCCAACGCAGCTATCGGCGAATCGTCGACGCGGCAACCGAGGTGTTCCTGCGGGACGGTGCCGACGCGTCGTTGGAGGAGATAGCCCGCACGGCTGGCGTCGGCTCGGCCACATTGCACCGGCACTTTCCCTCACGCTGGATCCTGTTGGACGCCGTCTTCGCGGGCGGAATCGATGGCCTCCGTGCACAAGCCGACCAACTCTCACGCAGCGAGGGCGCCGACGCACTGTTCTGCTGGCTGCAGTCGGTCAGTGACTACTGCACGGCGACCCGCGGTCTGGCCGCCGCACTTTTACGGTTCAACGATCGGGAGCAGCGAACCAGCAGCGTGTGCCACCAGGCGCTCGTCGATGCGGGCACAGTCCTACTGGCCGACGCTCGGGACGCGGGGAAGGTGCGATCCGAGGTCACCATAACCGAGCTGCTCACCCTCGTCAGCGCCATCGCACTGGCCACCGAATGCACCCCTACCGACGGCGCCCGACTGTTAAACCTCGCCCTCGACGGCGTCCGCCGCAGCCCTGCGCTCAGCGACGACGCCGGCCACCCACGCCTTTCTCCGGGTGTGGGGTGAGGCCGCCGCGAACGACGATAGCGTCCGCGACGTCTACGTCGAACGGAACTAGTGGTTCCGCGATCTCGTCTCCGCCGCGGTCACAGAGGGAATCGATCGCGGCGCGATCCGCCGAGACGCCACGGCGTTCGCCTACCTCGTGGTGGGCATGGTTCGCGGGGTCTCCCTGCAGCTCTTGCTGAAACCGGACCGGTTGCCGCAGTAGGAACTTGAAGGATGCGCGCCGTGGTCCGTCGACACCTCACTACCAGCTGAGTTCGGCATACCTGTCGACGAAGCGTCCCGATCCGTTCCCCGGGCCCTCAGTGGCCAGTGCCACGATTGCGTCAGTTCCCTCGGTGACGGTTTGGGGACCGGAGTTGCCGTTGAGATCGGTTGCCGTGTAACCAGGGTCCGCCGCATTGACGCGAATGTCATTGAACGCTTTAGCATACTGGGTGGTCAGCATGGTGACGGCCGCCTTGGAGGCGCAGTACACGGGTGCGAGCACCGACGACTCGACCCGCGCCGGGTCATGGGTGAACTCGAGCGAACCCATGCCGCTGCTGACGTTGACGATGACGGGATCCGACGACTGGCGCAGCAGCTCGAGGAACGCAGTGGTGGTCCTTACGACGCCGGCCACGTTGACGTTCATGACGTCGAGGACGTCGTCACCGGTCAAGTCGGCCGGATCGGCGTACGGTCCGCTGATGCCTGCGTTGTTGATCAGGACGTCGAGCACGCCTTCGTGGCGCTCGACGTCGGCGACCGCGGCGCGAACCGAGTCGTCGTCGGTGACGTCGATCTGGACGAATCGCGCGCCAACGTGATCGGCTGCCGTCCGGCCCCGGGTCTCGTCGCGGGCGCCCAGCAACACGGTGTGCCCAGCTTCGACGAGGCGGCGGGCGGTTTCCTGGCCGAGGCCCTTGTTGGCCCCGGTGATCAATGTGACTGTCATGTCTCCACTCTGGCCGCGCTGGGCACCGCGGGCCAGGGACCGTGCGACGGTAGGACATCGGTTACTACCTTCGCCGGCCTGGCGTGCGGGACAATGCGTACATGGGAGCTGCCGCCGCGACCGAACTTGGGGCCACTCTGCGTGCCTGGCGGGACCGGCTTACCCCCGCTGCGGTGGGCCTGCCGAGCCGGCCCGGGCGGCGGGCGGCGGGACTGCGCCGGGAGGAACTGGCGGACTTGACGGGGATCTCGGTGGATTACCTCGTTCGGCTGGAACAGGCGAGGTCGGCGACACCGTCGGCTCAGGTGGTCGCCGCGCTCGCGCGGTCGCTGCAGCTCTCGAGGGCCGAACGCGACCATCTCTACTACCTCGCGCGCCTTGTGCCACCGGTCGACCAGGAGATCTCCGACCATATTCCGCCGGGTGTGTACCGGGTGTTGAGCCGACTGGGCGACGTCGCCGTCGCCGTCTTCGCCGCGGACTGGCAACTCATCTGGTGGAGCCGCAGCTGGGCTGCCCTGCTGGGCGACCCGTCCCGGGTGCCGCCGGCGTTACGCAACTTCGCCAGGGACAGCTTCGGCGTCGACGGCGCCGCTCCGCGGCTCTCGCAGTGGCCCGTGACCTCTCTCGACGGCGGTACCGCGCACGCGGCGATCGTGTCCGACCTGCGGCGCGCGACGGGACGCTTTCCGAACAGCGCCCGCCTCAGAACGTTGATCGAGGAGTTGATCGCGACCAGCGAGGTCTTCGCCGAGCTGTGGGCAAACGGCGTCGTGGGCGCCCACCGCGCCGACCACAAGATCGTCGAACACAAGGTGGTCGGCACGATCGAGGTCGACTGCGACGTACTGACCGACGGTGACGCCGAAGTCAAGATCGTGATCTTGACGGCCGCTCCGGGGAGCGAGGACGACACCAAACTTCAGTTGGCCAAGGCGGTCGGTGTGGCGACGCCATATTCCGGTAGTGGGCTGAACCCGGTCTAGGGCGGGCACGTGTCGCGCGACCTGATCATGCGCGCGGCGCGCTCCGCGATGGCCAGCACGGTGGCGGTGGTGTCGGCGGACACGATCGCCGGCATCATCGAGGCAGATGGGGTGACTACACCGTTGGTTCGGCGCTGGGCCTCGTTCCTGACGAGGCTCGATGGGTGGCCGAGCGTGGGATCGCGCCGTTGGCCGCCGCAACGTGGGGAACGGAGGTGCGCCCAAACGACACACCGACACACCGACACCAGCGGTAGCGCGAACAGCTCGGTCGGTCTCGGGCAGTTTCTCGGCGCTGTCGCTGCCGGGCGTCGCGGTGAAGGCGAGCAGGGTTCGGGGCTGGTCGACGTCGAAGACGCGTTGTCCAACAAAAGGTTTCCCAGTGTGGCTGCTGGATCCGCTTACCGCGGTCATGCCCGACTTTCACGATATGGGTGCCCCATGCCCGCGGCACCCCGCCGATCCCCAACGTTTTATGCTGCAGAACGTTGTCGGCCGTACTGCAAAAATCTCACTTCATGTTCATTTGGATATTTCGGTTGGGATTGGACATCAAACTCGAGAACCACAATGACACTTCGAGCGCTGCAGCGCGCGGTCTAACTGATGATTACTCCTCCGTCGACGACGATGGTCTCGCCGGTGACATAGCCGCCCGCAGCGGACGCGAGCCACACCAGGGTGGACGCCAGTTCTACAGGATCGCCCATGCGACCCAAGATTTGGCGGTTGGCCACCTGGTCGAGATATCCCGGTGGGGCGCTGTCAGTAATCTCCGATTTGAAGAATCCAGGAGCGAGAGCGTTGACCCGAATGCCCCTACGAGATCCCCATTGTCGGGCCAGGTCGCGTGTCAATCCGAGCAAAGCTGCCTTGCTGGCACTGTAGGCGGCTTGCGGTAAGGGACCCGTGGTGAGGGCCAAGATGCTGGAGACATTGATGATGGAGCCCCCAGGACTCATGATCGCGGCGCACTGCTGGGCGGTCCAGTAGGCGCCGAACAGGTTGACGTCGAACACTCGGCGGAACTGCTCGGGTGTCTCGCGGCTGGCAGGGACGGCAGTGGCGATGCCTGCGTTGTTGACCAACACGTCGAGGCGGCTGAACTCGTTCATTGTTGCGTTAGCTAGGCGGGCGCACTGAGCTACGTCGGACACGTCGGTCTGGATCGTCAGCGCACGTCGGCCCAGATCGCGCACCAATTCGGCGGTCTGCTCGAGTCCGTCGACCCGCCGGGCCGCGAGTACGACGTCCGCCCCCGCTTCCGCACACGCCTGAGCGAACGCGACGCCGAGTCCCGACGACGCACCGGTGATGACGACCACGCGGTCGTCAAGTCGAAACAAATCGAGGATAGCCATCAAGAATCTTCTTTCCATTTCCGCTGCGAGGTGTGTGATCAGGCTGGCGCACGGTCCCGAGACCCCATGAGGGCGCGCAGTCCGATGCGGGTGCGTTGTGCTGTTATCCGCCAGCGGGCGTCGGTCTCACATGAGCGCCATGCCCGTCGACACCGGTACCTCGACGAGTGCCGGCCCCGCGGAGCTGAGCGCCGCCAGCAGCTTTGTGCGAAGGTCCTCGGACCCGCCACCGGCGCGTTGTCCTGGCACACCGTAAGACGCCGCCGTAGCCAGCACGTCGAGGTTGGGTAGGTCCAGACCCGGTGCGCCAGTGACAGATTCGATATCGGCAAACCACTTCAGGATGCCGTATTCGTCGTTGCGCAGCACGAGGAACGTGACGGGCACCTGGTAAATCGCTGCGGTCCAGAAGGCGGTGATCGCGTACTGGGCGGAACCTTCACCGAGCACACACACCACCGGCCGCGACGGTTGGGCCAACTGCACACCGACCGCCGCGCTCAGTCCGAAGCCCAGTCCGCCGCCCGCGCCGAAGTAGTACGAGCCGGGCCGTGAGATGCGTAGCCGGTTGCGCAGCGCACCAGTGGAGGACGGGGACTCCAGGACGACGATCGCGTCGACGGGCAGTATCTCTGCCAGCACGTCGTACACCCGGGCCGACGACAGCGGAGTGGTGTCGGTGGCCGGTACCGGCGCAGCCAACGCCGCGGGTACCGGCCGATCCGTCCCGTCCACCTCCACAAGAACTGCCTGCAGCGTGATCCCGACGTCGGCGACGATCGCGTCGCCCGCTGGGGCGCGGGCCGCCTCGGCGGGGTCGTCGGTGATCGCCACCAGCGTGGTGGTGGCCGCGAGCGGTCGGCCGGGCAGGTAGGGGTAGTAGGGAAAGATCGACGTACCCGCACAGACGACGAGGTCGTAGGGTGCCAGCGCCGCTGCCAGCGGTGCGATCGCCGGCGGCAGAACGCCGTGGAACTGCGGATGATTCTCCGGAAATCCCAACCGCCCGCCGCCAGTGGCGGGCGTGGCGAACACCGTCATCCGGCACCGCTCGACCAGGGCAACGGCCTGGCGCCAGGCATTGGAGACGTCGATGCCGGGCCCGGCCACGAAGCACGGGTTCGTGGCACCTTCGATGCGGCGCGCCAGCGCGGCCACTACTTCTGGTGCCGCGCCCGCCCGGCCGGTGACGGTGCGCCTCAGTGCCATGTCGCGGTCGTCGGCGACCTGCGCATTCCAGTCATCCATGGGCACCGAGATGAACGATGGACCCGCCGGCGCCAGTGCGGAGCAGTGAATTGCGCGCGCCAACGCGGCCGGAACGTCCTGGGCGCGCGGCGGTTCGAAGGCCCATTTGACGAACGGGCGAGGAACTGTGGTGGATTCGGCGTTGGTGAGATTGGCCCCCATGGTGATGTGCGCGCGCACCTGCTGACCGGCGGTGACCAGTAAGGGGGTTTTGTTGGCATGAGCGTTGAACAGCGCACCCATCGCATTTCCTACCCCGGGGGCGGTGTGCAGGTTGACGTGGCCGACGGTCGCCGAGGCCTGCGCAAAACCGTCGGCCATGCCAACCGCGACGGCCTCCTGCAGGGCCAGCACGTAGCGGAACTCCGATGGAAAATCATGCAGCATAGGCAGTTCCGTCGATCCGGGATTGCCGAACATCGTTGTCATGCCGTGGCGCCGCAGCAGCTCGAAGCTAGCCTCCCGGACGTTGGTCACTGGGGCGCGCCGCGTTCCGCGGTCCGCGCCAGGTTGTCGACCCACAACTGATGCATGCGGCGCATTCGCGGTGCCAGGACGACGCCGAGCAGCTCCAGTAGTGCTCCGTGCTGGGTTTCTTCGGTGTGGATGTCGGTGCCGCCATCGTCGCGAGCGGTCAGAACCCAGGCGTGGTGACCACGTGCACCCAACCCCTTGCCGGTCCAAGCCAGCTGTTCATTTCGTTGATACTCGGTGATCTCGGTGGTGACCGGGACGTTGAAGGTCAACCAGGAGAAGACGGAGCCCATGGCAACCTCGGGCCACGGCCCGCCAACGTGGCGCACCCGCGAGACGTTGGAGTAAAAGTCGCTCCAGCGGTCGGGCCGCACTAGCCACGCCCACACTGCCTCGGGTGGAGCAAGACTGCTGCCGGTGGTCACTTCGTGGATCGCGGCGCCGGCCGGCTCGTGGCCGTGGGGCCAGTGGACGTGGGTCATTTCAATGTCCTTCCGAATTGATTGGTCAGCGTGCCGATGGTCGGCACGGTCAGCGTCACGGTGGCGCCAGGCGGTGGGAGACGGCCCAGCTCGATGCCACTACAGCCGGCGAGCGTCCCAGTGGAGAACAGCTCACCGGCATAGACGGTTTCGCCCGCACACGCCCGAGCTGCGCATGCCTCTAGGGAATGTGCGAAGTCGTCGGCTCGTCCGCTGCACCAGTACTCGCCGTTGACCTCGACGGTGCCCGTGATGACGCTCAGGTCGTCAAGCACCTCGTCGGCGGTGAGCACGTCACTCGACATCGCGGTGGCGAACGACTTGCACTTGTTGATCGGTCCGAGCGGGCTGCCGAGCACCTCTTCCAACTGGGTGTCGCGTAGTGAGACGTCGTTGAGTATCACCAGTCCACCTATTGCGTTGCGGCATTCGGCTTCGCTGGCGTCACGGACATCGCGGCAGATCACGAAACCAATTTCCAATTCAAAGTCGAGATCGCGGCCGTAGGGTGGCGTCACGATCGGTGTGCCATCCGGCACCAACGCATTGTGATTGCCTTGATAGAGCAATGGCGTGCGCAGCATCAGCGGCCGGGCCTCGGACTCTGCGTCGTGGACGCGGCGCGCACCGCCGCCACCGGGGGCGTAGCGGGCGGTCATCCCGCGCACGACGCCGTCGGAGTGGCTGGGCGACAACAGAAATGGTCGCAACGAGCGCGCCACGAACGGCAACCTTGGTGTCAGATCCGTTGCGAACGACTCGTCGGCCAGGCGGTCGGCAAGTGCCAAGACCGCCTCCTGGGCACGAGCCCCGGCAGCCAGGAAGGCGACGATGTCCGCCGAGAGGCCGGCAAGAACCGTGTGCTGGGTCGGCTGTGTCGCCGGATGCGACAGGGCGTCCGCGATCGGCAGCCACCGCTCACGCGGGATGTCCCACATGGCTACGGTGTCGGCCACCGCTCCACCGACCAGCCTTAGCCTCATAACTTGCGGGCCTGTCGGTGGCCTTCGTACACCGCTTCGTAGGTGCCGCGCGGCGCGACGGCGTCGCCGATCACTTCGAATGAGACGCCCCGCCGGCGAAGGGGTTCGGCCAGCGCATCCTGCGATCTGCGCGCGGTGGCCATCACCACCCAGTCGGCGGATAATTCCCGGGTGGTCTGACCGGTATGGTCGTGGACGAGGGAGAGATGCACGCGGTCGCCGGTGATGCCAGTGATCCAGTGGTCGCGGATCATCTCGACTCCGGCCGCGTAGATCTGTGGATAAATCCATTCGAGGTAGACATCTGCGATGGTCTCCATGCCGATCATGGGCCACCGAGTGACGAGGGTGACCTGCGCGCCGCGTTGGGCCAGCAACACCGCGGTGAGCGGCGCGACGATATCGGATTGGTCGTCCACGACCACCACCCGACCGCTGGGCGTCACGCTCCCTTCGGCGACCTCGTCCCAGCCGGCGGTCCGCCCGCTTTCCCATCCGGGCACCGGCTGGCCGGTCCAGCCCTGCAGCCCATCCCGAGCGGCGCGTGATCCGGTCGCCACCACCACGTGATCTGGGGTCAGTTCGGTCAGTAGGTCGTCGAGACCGGCGAGATCGACCCGCACGCCGGTGCGAATGTCCGCGCCGTTGCCGGCGGCCTGATCGCCGAGCCACGACGCGATGCGGCCGTACTCCTCACGGCTGGGCAGCCGCGACTGCAGCAGTGCATGACCACCGACCTGGTCGGTCGCTTCGACCACCGTGATGGTGTGGCCGCGGGCGGCCGCAACCCGTGCGTACTCCAAACCGGCTGGACCCCCGCCGATCACCAGCACTCGCCGCGGCACGTCCGACGGGGTCAGAGTGCCTCGCCCCCAGATCGATTCACGACCCATCGCCGGGTTGTAGACGCACTGAACACGTCGTCCCTGCATGGCTGTCTTCCAGCACAGGTTCGCTGCCACACAGCGCCGGATGTCATGTGCCCGGTTCTCCTGTGCTTTGAGAACCCAGTCCGGATCGGCGAACAATTGGCGGGCCAGACAGATGGCATCGCCGTGGCCTTCGACCAGTAGCCGTTCGGCGACTTCGGGTTCAGTGATGCGACCGACGATGAGCACTGGCTTGGTGGAGACCGCCTTAATCGGCGAGGCCAGGTCGCGCTCCCAGCCCTGCTCGAAGTGCATGGGCGCGTGGATGAACGCGTGGTGCACACCGGCCGAGACGGACACGTAGTCCACGTCGCACTGCGCCTCGAGTGCCTGGACCACCTCGACCACGTCCGGCGTTTCGAGGTCCCCAGGCCAGAACGACGTCGAGTTGATCCGGTAGCCGACGAAGGGTGCCTCACCGACGGCAGAGCGCATCTCCTGCAGGCATCGCACCGGGAACCGCAGTCGGCGCTCGAAGTCCCCGCCCCATTCGTCGTCGCGGTGGTTGTACAGCGGCGAGAGGAATTGCCAGGGCAGATAGCCGTGTGACAGGTGAAATTCCACGCCATCGAGGCCTGCTGCGATCGCGCGGGCCGCGGCCGTGCCGAAGGCGGCGATGATCTCTTCGATCTCGTCGTCGTCCATAGCCTTAGGAGTGTGCGCGCCGGGCGCTTCGCCCAGTGGTATCTGCGACGGGGCACGCGAGAACCACTCCGCGTCGGGATCGAAGCGAGTGTCCTGTTTGAACGCAAGCATTGACCGAACACCGGTGTGCAGCAATTGAATAGCGAGCTTGGCACCTTCGGCGTGCACCGCCTCCGCGACCCGGGCCAACGGCTCGATCGCGCGGTCGTCGTAGATCGAGCCGATCGCCAACGGCGCAGCCAATGACGAGGGATGGACGTGCGTCGCGCCGATGATCACCAGGCCGACGCCGCCGGCCGCACGCTCGCGGTAGTAGGCCACCGCTTGTTCCGTGAAACGGCCCGACCATGGGTCGTCGACCCAGGTCGGGCACGTCGGCGGGAAGACCACGCGGTTGCGCATCTCACTTCCGCGGATCTTCCACGGTGACAGCAGTGTCGGGTACGGAAACTTTACGTTCATGCGCTGATCGTTAACTTTTTTGGGGGATGTGTCAAGTTATGTTTCGCCCCCGTTAGGATTCGTCTGTGTCGACATCGAGTGGTCAGCTGCGAGGCGCCCGCGCGCGAGAGGCGATCCTCACCGCGGCGGGGCACGAGTTCCGCGAGGCGGGTTTTCGGCGGGCGTCCATCGAATCGATCTCTGCCGCTGCGGGAGTTTCCCGGCCGACGGTCTACGCGCATTTCGCTTCCAAAGAGGACATCTTCCGCACAATCGTCGCCGCGCTGCACGACGAACAAGTCGACGCCATGCACAAGGCAGTGCAGCCCGATGCCCCGATCGCCGATCAGCTCTATGCGGTGCTGGCCGCTCGATTCATACCGTTCGTCACTATCACCTCGTCACCGCATGGCGCTGAGCTGCTCGACGAGAACAGCAGGATCTGCAGTGACATCACCCGCAATTCGCGGCAGCGCTCTACGCGCCTGCTCCGCGACCTCCTCAGCGCGGCCGACCGAGCAGGAGCGCTATCGCTGCGCGATGCCGGACTCAGCGCAGCGACCGCCGCAGACCTCGTCTACGACGCCGCCCGCGGCGCGAAGGAAGACGCGACCATTACTCCCGAGGTGTACCGCCGTCAGTTACGCCGACTCGTCAACGTCCTTGCCAGAGGCCTGGGCCCGCAGCATCTTTCAGCCGGATCGTATTCCGGCGACCAACAGACCCAGTAAAGACAGCTCGGTTCCGTCATCGAGCTTCAGTGCTGCGAAATTGCGCCTGCCGTTGACGTAGAGAACGCATCCAGCTTCGAGAAACCCCTTGGAGTTCATGTGTAAATCGTCGGTTTACATGCCGGCCGCGATTGCTGATGCACTGGAACACGTTGCAGAATAGTGGCGCGGAGTAAGAGCGGGTTGTCGCGAGGGTGTCGTCGCCGACATGGGGCTTTCAAGTTTGATGTCTACTTCTCAGATCGTCTCCCCGGTGCGAGGCGCGCCCTGGGGGCTGTCTCATTTCGTTGCTCCATCGCCGGATACTGGGATGTCCGTGCTCGTCAACGGCGGCAATCGGCAATCTAGGGAGCCACACCCTCGACCGAAGCAACATCGGTGATGCCGTTCGACGGGCCGGAGCCGCACCGGCGGCGGATCCCTGCCGCACCGGCGGCGGATCCCTGCCGCCAGCTCCCCCAGACGGGCCGAGATTCTTAACGGGGCCGCGGGCCGTCGCCGTTGCGCACCCACTATCGAAGAATGTCATATACGCATGCCGATTGGTTCAAACCCGAAAGTCCCGTCCTGCACGGATGGAAGCGCGCCATGGACAGCATGCTGTCCGGCGATCGCACCATGGCCCAGGATTGTTCCACCGAGGACGCCCTTTGGTACGACACGTTCACTGGAACGCTAAGCGGCGCTGCCGTCATCGCCGAACATCTCGCCGGCATGGTCGGGCGAGACTTCGGCCGATCGACTATCGAGGTCGTTCGTGCGCTCGCCGACACGGAAACCGGGGCCGTCGAATGGGTTCAAAAGATTCACACGGGGGAGCGATCGGCGACGGTGGAGGGCACCACCTGGGTGACGCTCACCGACGGACGCTTGAGTCGGCTGTGGGACTACATCCAGCCGCTGAAGAACCGGAAACCGTGATGGGGATAGCGCACGACCTCTTTCTACAAGTCAAACGTGCACAGGCGGCCGCAGACGTTACGACGATGCGGACACTATTCGCCGCTGACGCGACGATGTACGAGCCGTACGTCAGCGGAACGGTCCACGGGGCCGCGGTGGCCGAATACCTCGGCACCATCTGTGGAACGGAGTTTGCCGCGCTCGACTACGTCGTCCTCGGGTCGATCGACGATGGTGAACGGGCGGCGGTCGAGCTCGACGAAGCGGTCACCCTTCTCGACGAAAACGGTCCGCCTGCGCAACTGCACGATCGTGGAGTGTCGTGACGGCGTGATCACACGGTGGTACGAGTATTTGCAACCGATGAAACGTCGGGACTAGGTGGCGCACCGGCCAAAACTGCCGCGCGCCTGCGGGTTACACCAAAGTTCGGACCGTCCGTTGTCTTCTGCGCGCGCTGTGCGTTTCTTCTCCCAGGACATCCCCCCACTCGGGTGTGCTTCGGGTCGAGGGCAGAATATGACACTGGCCACAGCACAAAATCTGAGTCCCCACCGGCGGGCACGATCGTCCAGTGCGGCAGTCGGCGGCAGACCCAGAGCGAGGAATGGAAGCCATGACCGTAGCTGACCCCCCACACCAGGCGAAGACGTCGACAAACGCACCGAGCCACCGCCTCCGCGGTGACATGAACACGTTCAAGCTGTTGTTCACCGTCCTGGCATTCAACGGTCCGATCATCGCTGTAGTCGCCTTTCTCCCTGTGGTGATCGGGTACGGCAACGGGCTCGGCGGCGCCGGGAGTGAGCCGTCGTTCCGCGGTCGCCCGGGCGGCGGTTACGCGGGTTCGGGCCGCAAACCGTCGGTGCACGGTTGCCCAAAGGCAGCGTTCGTCTCACCGTCGGAGACACCGGGAGGGGACGCCGAGAGTACCTTCGTCGACGTACCGGAGAATTCGAAGAGGGCTGAACGGACGCGTTGTGGCTGCGGACGCCTCGTCGACTGACTTGAGCTACGGCTCGCCCGGCGCCACCAGGCCGGCGTGCGAATCCTGGACCGAGCCTGCACCTGCGGGGTTCCGCAGATTCGAAGGAACAGTCGTCCTCGGGCATGGAGACGAGGTGTGGGCCGACGCCGCGAGCGAGGTGCTGAGTTGGGGGATCAAGCGTCGCAGCGGATTTCGCGTTTCGCCGGCGAACACCGTCGTCGAGGGCAGCGTGTACCAGATCACCGCAAGCTGGGGGCCGTTCGCCGTGCACGAGCCCGTACAGGTAGTCGCCGTGGTCGAATACCCCGACCGGTGCGGCTTTGCCTACGGCACCTCGTGGGGCCACCCCGTGTCGGGTGAAGAGGCATTCATCGTGCACCGAAGTCCCGACGGCGCAGTGATTCTCACCTTGCGTTCCTTGACCCGCCCGGCACCCACGGGCCTCTGGCGACCTGCCTTCCCCCTCCTGTTGGTGGCGCAGCGCTTCTACCGGCGCCGGTACCAGCGCGCGCTGATCTCTGGCGCGTAGCTGGGGCACGTGTGGGGACCGCTTTGGCCGCGGTGCGCCGAGCCGGTGGACGAGGCTCGGGGCAGTTCCTCTGGTGCCTCAATTCAGCGCGGCGAAACGGGAACATGCTGAGAGTCACGCACCGCCTTGGCCACCGAAGGGCCGCACGCCCCGACCACAGGGGGATGCCGCGACCGCAGAATCGCGAGGGATCAGACACCGTTGCATGCTACGGTTGAAGTGCATATTAAACATAGCGCTACAACTAGGAGGCATTCATGGTCGCCGTGCGGCCCGAACTGGGCACCCTTCCGCGCCCAGGAGTAGTCCGGGCGCTGACCATCGACGTCGCCACCGCGACGTACACGGTGCTCGCCGACGACGGGCCCGTCATCGTGGGTAGACGATTCCCGGCCCAGGTGCGCGTCGACGACGACCGCGTATCCCGCACCCATCTGTTGGTCGAGGCCGGCGAGCACGGTTGGACCGGTACCGACCAGAGCCGCAACGGCGTGTTCGTCGGCGGGCAGCCCCGCCCGCGCTTCGCGGTCACCGACGGGCTGACGGTGCGACTAGGGCATCCCGACGGCGTGCCCGTCACCTTCGGTTTCACCGATGATCCCGACTTCGAGGACGAGGCGGAGGACGCCGAGTCGCGAAGCTGGACCGACGGGGACGATGTCGACCCCGTCCTCCTGCGGGTCGGCGAGGCCGTTGCAGCCCGGCGACGAGAACTGGATCTGGCTCAACGAACCCTGGCGCGGGACAAGGTGATCAACGCCGGCACCCTGATCGACTTCGAGAAGGGCCGCCGTTGGCCTCGGGAACGCACTCGGGCGCGGCTGGAGCACGCGTTGGGCTGGCCCGCCGGCGCCATCGCACGGCTGCGCTCCGGAGTCGCACCTTCGTCCGGTGAGGACGTCGAACGAACCGAGGTACTGGGCAGCTCCACCACCGTGTCGGCCGAATACATGGCCCAGGCCGTCGAGTTGGCCTTGGACACCATCAACCAAACCGTCGGCGAACTGCCGGCACCGTCGGCACCGGACTTCTCCGCCCGGGCCGCCGCGGCACTGCGCGACCTTCGTCGGCTTGAGGTGATGGCGACCAACGCCTCACGCAGCGCCGCTGGTGCATCCCAGGTGGTCATGACCCTGAGCGGGATCCGTCAGACCTACCGTGAGCTGATGCTGCGAGTGGCGCGCTCTCCGACCGCGACTCTCGGGCAGGCGCTCTACGCCGCGCGGCAGCGCGCCGAACTGACCGTGGAGGAGGCTGCCGGCGCCGCCGGGGTGACCCCTGCGGCCGTCGTCGCGGCCGAAGGCGACGATCCGCTGACCAAGGACGACCGGCGCGCGGTCGAAGACCTGCTTCGCGCGCTCGCCGGTCACTGAGGCATCGACGCTCGTTCGGGTACGGGCCGCCGGCGCCGTCGGACGGGTGCAAGGGGTGGCCCGGTGGTGTCAGGGCCTGACACTGGGCGACCCGTCACCCGAACACACCGGGATTGCAGGGACGATGCACACCTCCTAGACGGGGTCGCCGCGCCGTCTGTTTACGGGAAACCTCAGACCTGGACCATCCGGTATGCCGGCGGTCGTGCCTTCCAGGGCGACCCTGATGGGCGATGCGCCGCCGGCCGCGGCGGGCGGCCTCTGGTCATCGGTCTCCGTTGATCTTCGCGGCGATGTCGCGGGCGATGTTTCCCGCGGTGTCGCCGACGTCGGGACTACACGAGCGGATGTCGACCACGACGTTGCCGGCCACGGTCAGCGCCCGCTCGCACACCACTCCCGGCGGTCCACCCACCTGGGTGACCTGCAGGGTCGCGACGCCGTCGGCTTCGGCGGCGGTGCCGACGGTGGCCTTCGTGTCGACGTCCTTCAGGTTGGAGGTGATGGTCTGGAGCTGGCAATCTCCCCAGTTCTCGAACTGCTCGTCGAAGGACTTCTTGGCTGCGGCGGCGTCGGGGAAGGCCAGGACCGCTTGCACGACTGCATGGTTGGCCGTGGGCTGTTCGGTCAGCAGCTGCCGGGCCATCCCGATGAAGCCGGAGTTGACGTAGGTCATGATCTTGCCCGGTCCCCAGACGGTGGCGCAGCCCATCGGGATGACGAAGCTGTCGTTCAGCCAGTCAGTCCTGGGCTCCACGTCGCCGGGCACCATGCCGGGGCTGTTGAGGGTGGCGCTGATGGCCTCGGCCGGAAGCAGGAACTGGGGGAGTCGCGCCGGGTCGACGCTCACCGGGGGCGGCGTCGTGGAGGTGGTGATCCGGCTCGTCGACGTCGACGGGGCGGCGGCCGTGCTGGTTGGGCCGGTGGAGGCGTCGTCGTGGCGCGTCCACAGCACTGCCACGACGGCGACGGCGACCGCGACCGCGACCGCCGCCGGGCCGGCGACCATCCACCACCTGCGTGACGGACGCCTGGTCGGGGAACTGACCTCCGCGGCGGGCCACTGGTGACCGGGATACGGCGAAAACCCGTGCGGCGGAGGGTATCCGGGTGGGGGTTGCTGCCAGCCCGGTCCGGGTGGGGGCTGCTGCCAGCCCGGTCCAGGCACCGACGGCGGGGGCATTGACGGCCCGGTGACCCACGGCTGAGGTTGAGGTGGTCCCGAGTAGGGCGGCCGCGGAGGCGGGGGGCCGGGCGAGGGCGGGCGCGCCGGTGGGACCTGGCCGACCCGGGTGGTCGCTTCGCCGTCGTCGTCGGAGGGGGCGTCCGGTGGCGGGGTGATCGGCCAGTCGGCGGTCAGGTCGTCCCGGTCGCGGGGGTCGTCTGTACTCATCGGTGAAAGTGTCCCTTGTGATCGGGTTTCGGTGAAAGCTCGCGTGCATCCGGTGTGTCTTGGTCCACGAGGCCGTGGGGGCCGTCAGGACTGGCGTGGTCGGATGTCCCGGAACCACGGGGGCGCCGTCGATCCGTGCCCGGCGCCGGTGACGGGACGGCTGGGGCTGGGCGACGCGCCGGGTGCGATCGGTGCGCGGCAGAGGTAGCCGGGCAGGCGCAGCTGCCAGCGTACGAAGGCAGCGGCGATGGCGCCGAGCAGGATGAGAAGCATCATGTCGAACAACCACCACGCCGGGTGGTGTGACCAGAGCCGTTCGGCGGCGGGCACCAGCGGGGTGACGTTGCGAAGGTCGACGGTCG
>Ga0209051_1001402_pt1 | contig 20758 bp, 26 predicted proteins | sample AraplaCvi_mMS_r2_2_FD_184286 | JGI IMG/M metagenome (GOLD analysis project Ga0209051, IMG submission 184286) | Arabidopsis root microbial communities from North Carolina, USA - plate scrape MF_Cvi_mMS_r2 (SPAdes) (version 2) | ecosystem: Host-associated > Plants > Roots > Endosphere | place...
CGCCGAGGCGGTGACGCCCTTCTCGAGGTCGCGGACGGCCCACAGCCGGTCGGCGTGCACGCCGCGCCGGTCGACGTGGACCTCGTCGACCCGCTGGCCGCCCATGGACTTCACCGGGAAGCGCCACAGTTGCGACACCGCGACGTCGGCCATGGGCACTCCTAGCGGGACGAGACGAGTTGGCGTAGTTCGGATACCGCGTCGGACTCGGTGTCGTACACCCGCACGATGGCCTCGTCCCCTGGCTGCAGGAACGTCGACTCGCCGAGCGTGGTGTACCGAGTGGCACCGATGCCGATGAGGACCGTCGACGGATGACCGGCGGCGACCATCAGCGCCCCGACGTCCTCCAGCGGCGTCTCGGCGGCGCCCTTCTGATTGGCCAGCCGCTCGGTGACCCAGTCGAGGAGCACCTCGCCGTAGTACGAGTAACCCAGCAGCGGGCTGTCGACGCCGTAACCGTGCTCGTTGCCGTCGGCGGTACGCAGGTTGCACACCAGCCGCAGCGTCGACGTCGGACCGTCGGGAGTCAGGTCGCCGACGTCGAAGAACTGCGCGGCCACCCCCTTGGAGGCCGGCCCCCAGTTCTTCTTGTCACTGATCTTGCGGGCACCCGGCCTGCGGATCGAGCAGTCGTTGAACGCGCCGAGGGCGAACGGCCGCAACTCCGCGACGGTGTCCCCCTGCCAGCTCACGTGGCACGCCAACCCGACCTCGGGCTCGATCTGCAGGTTGAAGGGGGTGCTGGCCGTTTCGGGGCTCTCGGGCAACAGGATCGCGTCGTGCGACAACGGGAACTGCCCGAGGGGGCCGTCGGAACCCGGTGCGTACCAGGGGAAGATGCCCTTGGGCGCCTCGCCCTCGCTGGTGACGTTGACGAAGTCGGCGGCCTCGCCGGCCTGTTCGAGGTGTCCGGCGAAGTTGCCGGCCACCCCGAAGCCGAACCACGACCGCATGTCGTCGAGGTCGAGGTCGACCGTCTTGAGATCCGTCACTGTGTCATCACGGTGTGAGCACCGACCTTCCGACGTAGGGCACCAATGCCTCGGGGACGCGGACGCTGCCGTCCGGCTGTTGGTGATTCTCCAGGATGGCGACGAGCCAGCGGGTGGTTCCGAGCGTTCCGTTGAGGGTGGCGGCGATCTGCGGCTTGCCGTTCTCGTCTCGGTAGCGGGTGGCCAGTCGCCGTGCCTGGAACGTGGTGCAGTTCGAGGTGGACGTCAGTTCCCGGTAGGTGTTCTGCGTGGGCACCCAGGCCTCGCAGTCGAACTTGCGGGCCGCCGAGGAACCAAGATCGCCTGCCGCGGTGTCGATCACCCGGTAGGGCACCTCGATCAGCGCCAGCATCCGACGCTCGAGGTCCAGCAGGCGCTGGTGCTCGGCTTCGGCATCCTCCGGCTTGCAGTAGACGAAGGCCTCGACCTTGTCGAACTGGTGCACCCGGATGATCCCGCGGGTGTCCTTGCCGTAACTGCCTGCCTCACGGCGGAAGCACGACGACCAGCCCGCGTAGCGCAACGGCCCGTCGGACAGGTCGAGGATCTCGTCGGCGCGGTACCCGGCCAACGGCACCTCGGAGGTGCCGACGAGGTACATGTCGTCGGCCTCGAGGTGGTAGATCTCGTCGGCGTGGGCGCCCAGGAATCCGGTGCCCGACATCACTTCCGGGCGCACCAGCACCGGCGGGATGACCAGGGTGTGTTGATTCTCGGTCGCGAGCTTGACCGCGAGTTGCATGATGCCGAGTTGCAGCAGGGCGCCGTATCCGGTGAGGAAGTAGAAACGCGAGCCGGAGACCTTGGCCCCGCGCTCCATGTCCAGCAGCCCCAGCGCCTCGCCGAGTTCCAGGTGGTCCTTGGGATTGGCGATGACGGGCGGTTCCCCGACGGTGTCGAGCACGACGTAATCGCTCTCGCCGCCGGGCGGGACCCCGTCGAGGATGACGTTGGAGATGGCCCGGTGGGCCGCGGCGAACTGCGTCTCGGCGGCCGCCTGTTCGGCCTCGGCGGCCTTGACCGCCTCGGCGAGCTCCTTGGCGCGCGCCAGCAGTGCGGGTCGTTCGTCGGCCGAGGCCGCTCCGACGGCCTTGCTCGCCGCCTTCTGCTCGGCCCGCAGGTCGTCGGCGGCGGAGATCGACGAGCGCCTCGTGGCGTCGGCGGCGAGCAGCACGTCGACGAGGGCGGGATCCTCACCCCGCGCCCGTTGCGACGCGCGAACCCGGTCGGGGTCTTCACGTAGCAGCTTCAGGTCGATCACGAAGGAAACCCTACGTTTGGCGATCGGCCGTAGCGAGGCCGGGGCACAACCACATAACTTTACAATTGCATCTCTTGTCACACGACTTGGCTCGCCTGTCACAATGGTCGAGATGTTGGATGCACCCCACGACGCCGAACCGCGCGCAGAGCAGGCCGCCACGCCGTCGCGCCGCCCGGCGTGGTGGCAAAGCCTGCAGGCTGAGTCCACGCGTCGCGCCCTGCTCCTGACCGCCCTCGGCGGCCTCCTGATCGCCGGCGTCATCACCGCGATCCCCGGTGGTGAGCGCAGCGGTCTCCCCGTCGGCCTCAACGCCGGGGCCACCGCACTCGGCGGTGGTTCCCGCGGCAACGCGACCTTCGACGACGCCGTCCGCGGCACCTGCCTGAACTGGCCCGAGCAGGTTCCCGACGCCGCCCAAATCGTGGACTGCAAGGACGAGCACCGCTTCGAGGTCGCCGACCGGATCGACATGCGGACCTTCCCCGGCACCGAATACGGCCCCGACGCCCCGCCCCCGTCCGAGGCCCGCATCCGGCAGATCAGCCAGGAGCAATGCCAGGCGGCGGCGCGGCAGTACCTCGGGGCGAAGTACGACCCCAACGGTCGATTCAGCGTCAGCCTGGTGTGGTCCGGCGACAAGGCGTGGCGTCAAGCCGGCGAACGCCGCATGCTGTGCGGCCTGCAGCTTGCCGGCCCCGACGGCCACCAGCTCGCATTCACGGGGAAGGTCGCCGACAACGACCAATCGAAGGTGTGGCCCGCCGGGACGTGCCTGGGCATCGACCCGGCCACCAACCAGCCGACCGACATTCCGGTCGACTGCGCCAAGCCGCACGCGATGGAGGTGACCGGCGCGGTCGACCTCGCCGCGAAGTTCCCCGGGCCCGTCCCGCCGGACGGCGACCAGGACCAGTTCGTCAAGGACTCGTGCACCAAGATGACCGATGCGTACCTCGCACCGGTCGCGCTGCGCAAGACCACCCTCACCCTGATCTACAGCACGATCTCGCTGCCCAGTTGGACCGCAGGCAGCAAGCAGGTGTCCTGCAGCATCGGTGCGACGCTCGGCAACGGCGGCTGGTCCACGCTGCTGAACAGCGCCAAGGGGCCGTTGCTCATCAACGGGCAGCCCCCGGTCGCCGTGCCCGACATTCCGGAGGAGCGGCTCGACATGCCGCCGATTCCGCTGCCGTCGGTGGACACCTCGTCGCAGACGTCGTCGCAGATCGACCTCAGTGACCAGAGCGGGTCGAGCAGCAGCTCGAGCGGCACGGGCAACCAGGGCAACGACCACCTGCCCAATCAGCAGCAGGCGACCCCCACCCAAACGCAGAGCCAGAGCCCGTCGAGCTCGGACACGGCGCCTCCGCCGCAAGGCAACACCTTCCTCAACGGTCCGCCGCCCGCACCCGGACCCCAGGGCGACGGCGGTCTGCCGCCGCAAGACGGCGTCGCGCCACCGCCCCCGCCCGCGGGGGATCCGGCCGCGCCGCCTCCGCCCGTCCTACCGGTCGTCCCGGGCCCGCCGCCCGGGCAGTAGCGGCGATGGCCGTCCAGATGAGCTCGCGCCGGTTCGACGAGCTGGTGTCCGACGCGCTCGACGAGATTCCGCCCGCGTTGGCCAAGGCGATCGACAACGTCGTGGTGTTGGTTCGGGACCGTCACCCCGAGGAGCCCGACCTGCTGGGTCTCTACGAGGGTGTCGCACTGACCGAACGGGATTCGACGTACTTCGGCTCGCTGCCGGACACCATCACGATCTACCGCGCGGCATTGCTGGACATCTGCGACACCGAGGCCGACGTGGTCGACGAGGTGACCGTGACCGTGATTCACGAGATCGCCCACCACTTCGGCATCGACGACGACAGGCTGCACGAACTCGGTTGGGCCTGAACCACTTCCGGAGCGGGCGGAGGGGTTTTCGGGCGCGTTGACCGGGCGTCGTCGGTGGGCGGTGCTACAACTGAGACATGTCCGACGTCTGTCGCGAGTGCCGAGAGGACCTCGAGCACTGCCATGGCACCCTCGTGCACCACTTTCCGTCCGCCGGCTCGGTCTTCGTGGAGTGCACCGAGGACTGTGCCAGGCCCGACGGCCTGCACTCCTTCAGCGTCGACTGTGACGCCGTCGGATGTGCATGCAGCGTGACGATCGTCGCGACCGCGGTCTCCTAACCCATCGGGTCGGGTTCGTGCGCCACGTCGTCGACCGGGTGCTCGACGGGTTCGAACGGCGGTGTGTGCGGACCCCACTGCAGACAACTCCACCGGCCGTCGGTGATCGGGCTCAACACCACGCACTCGGTGTTGGCGAGGTGGTGTTCGATGGCGAAGCCGGGGTCGACGCCCGCGAGGACCGCGCCCACCAGGCGGATGGCGGCGCCGTGACTGACCACCAAGATGTCGCCGACCCAGGCGTGGTCGTCGAGGAAGCGCAGCCGTAGCTCCGTGAGCATCGGCACGTAGCGGTCCAGGACCTGCTGCCCGGTCTCGCCGCCGGGGACGGGAATGTCGAGCTGGCCGTTCTGCCACAGCTGGTAAATGGCGTTGAACTCTTCGTGGGCGGCGTCGTCGCTGCGGTCCTCGAGGTCGCCGGCCTGCACCTCGTGAATGCCGTCCAGCTCGACGGCGTCCATACCCAGGTGGTCGCCGATCTCGGCGGCCGTCTCGACTGCGCGCAGCGCCGTGGAACGGGCCAGCAGTCCCACGGGACGTTCGAGGGATCGGGCGAAGTTCCGCGCCTGCTCGTGGCCCAGGTCGGTGAGCGCGGCGCCGGGCGGGCGGGTGTCGAGGCGCCGGGCCACGTTGCCGTGTGACTGTCCGTGGCGGACGAGTATCAGTCGACCGGTCATCGGGCGCGCCCCTCTCGCAGTGCGGCCAACCACTCGGACGCCTCGTCGGTGACCGGTGGCGTCGCACCGACTGCCGTGCCCGTCGCCCATGAACCCAGATATCTCACGTCCGCACAACGTCTGTGGAGCGCGCGAAGTGCCTCGGCGACCGGATCGTCGTCGACGTGCCCAACACAGTCGAGGAAGAAGAAGTACGTGCCCAGTTCGACGCGGGTGGGCCGCGACTCGATGCGCACCAGGTCGATGTCGCGGATCGCGAATTCGGTCATCGCGGCGACGAGCGCACCGGGCACGTTGTCGAGTCGCAGCACCACCGACGTGCGGTCGGCGCCGGTGCGCGCCGGCGGCGGCCCGGGGGGTCCGGCGAGGACGAATCGGGTTCGGGCGTTGGGTTCGTCGACGACGCCGTCGGCCAGGCTGTCCAATCCGAGTCTGCGGGCGGCGAGCGCCGTGCTGACACCGGCGTCTGCCCGTCCCGCGACGACGTCGTGCGCCGCGGCGGCGTTGGAGGTGGTCGGCACGATCACGGCACCGGGGAGACGTGTGGTGAGCCACCGCTTGACCTGCGCCGCGGCGACCGGGAAGGCCGCGACGGTCCGCACGTCCGAGGCGGCGGTGCCGGGGCGTACGGCGATGCTGAACGACACGTCCAGGGCGTGCTCGGCGAAGATCTGCAGCGCCGTGCCCGCGGCCAGGCTGTCCATCGTCGGCACGACCGACCCCTCGATGGAGCTCTCGATCGGGACGCAGGCGTAATCGGCGGCCCCGCTCCGAACGGCGGCCAGAGAACCGTCGGCGCTGTCGCATGCCACGGGCTCGAGCCGGGACGGATCCGGGATGACGCCGGCCTGCGCCATCTGCAGCAACGCCGCCTCGGTGAAGGTCCCCTCTGGACCCAGGTAGGCGACGCGTGGCACGGGTCAACCCTATCGGCAGCCGGCCCAACGCCAGGGAAAGCGCTCGGTAACGGTTGCACCATTCGGTGAGGCTAGCCTAAGTTAGGGTGACCTCACCGACAGAAGGCAGGCGTGATGATCGGCGACGCGACGACAGAGACCACCCCGACCGCACCGACGACGGCCGAACGCATCCGCAGCGCGTGTGCCCGCGGTGGCGACGCGATCCTGGCCACCGACGGCGTCGACCCCACCCCGACACCGGTACACCACCTGCTCGACGACGGATCCTTTGCCGTCACGGTGCCCAGCGCGGGACCGCTGGCCGCCATGTCGCTCGTCGCGGGCACCGCGGGCATCCAGGCGGTGCTGGAGATGACCGACTACGCGCCGCTCCCCCTGCGCGAGCCGGTGCGCTCCCTCGTGTGGATCAGCGGCAGGCTGTTCCACGTTCCACCGCCGGGCCTCGCGGGACTGCTCGACCTCATCGCCCAGACGAACCCCAATCCCGCCCTGCTGCAGGTGAACACCGACGGCGTCGACGACGCCTACGTGCTGATGCGGCTGGAGGTCGACTCGGTGGTGGTGGCCGACTCGACCGGCGCCGAGTCGGTGGGGGTCGGCGCGCTGCTCGACGCCCAGCCCGATCCGTTCTGCGCCATGGAGTCGGGTTGGTTGCAACACCTCGAGTCCGCCCATCGCGAGGTGGTCGACCGCCTGGCCAACCGGCTGCCCGCCCCGCTGCGACGCGGCCACGTGCGCCCGCTGGGGCTGGACCGCTACGGCGTGCAGCTGCGCGTCGAGGCCGAGGACGGCGACCATGACGTGCGGCTGCCGTTCGCCAAGCCCGTCGACGACGCCACCGGACTCAGTCAGGCCATCCGCATCCTGATGGGCTGCCCCTTCCTCAACGGCTTGCGCGCGCGGCGGATCTGACGCCGCGACCCACGTTGGGGCGGGCGGCTACCGTAGCTCCGGTGACGGGCCCGACCGACGACCTCCTGCCCGACCCCGGCAAACGGGCGATGCGCCTCGAGATCGCCGTCGTCCTGGCAGTCACGTTCGGGTTGTCCGCCTACACCGCACTGGTCAGCCTCGTCGAAGCCGTCCTGCTCGGCCTCGCGGGCCAGAAGGTGACGCTCAACCGCAGGCTCTCCCCGATCGACCTGATCAACTTCGCCCTCAACCTGGCCTCGGTCTTCCAGCTGATCGCCTGGGGACTGCTGGGCCTCTACCTGTTGTGGCGCAGCGGTTACGGACCCAGCCGCATCGGACTCGGCCGGTTTCGCTGGCGCCCGGACCTGCTGGGCGGTCTCGGTCTGGCCGCCCTCATCGGCATCCCCGGGCTCGCCCTGTACGTCGCGGGCCGCGCGCTGGGCATCGGAGTGGCCGTCGTCCCGTCCGAACTCGGCGACACGTGGTGGCGCATCCCGGTGCTGCTGGCGGTGGCCTTCGCCAACGGCTGGGCCGAGGAGGTGATCGTCGTCGCGTTCCTGATGACACGGCTGCGCCAGCTCGGCTTCTCTCCGACGGCCGTGCTGGTGGCCTCGAGCCTGCTGCGCGGCGCCTATCACCTCTATCAGGGCTTCGGCGCGGGCATCGGAAACGTCGCGATGGGCCTCGTCTTCGGCTACGCGTGGCGGCGAACCGGGCGGTTGTGGCCGCTGATCGTGGCTCACGGCCTCATCGACGCCGTCGCCTACGTCGGGTACGCCTTGCTCGCCGGGCACCTCGGCTGGCTGGGGATCAAGCCCTGACCTCGGACGTCACCGGGCACGTACATTCAGACGCGTGAGCGAGAACCGGCCGCCGGATCCGCGGCGCCCCCGGCCGCCGCGGGAGGCGTCGCAGGTCATCCGGCGCGACCCCAACTACCGGCCGCCCGACGCCACCCAGCCGATCGCCCCGCCGCGGCGCACCCCGCCGCCCGCGACACCACCGCCTCCGCCTCCTCCGCCGAGGAACCGGTCGGCGCCCCCCGCCCCTCCGAGATACCGGTCGGCGCCGCCCGCGCCGCCGCGCCGACCTCCCCCGCCGCGCAGACCCGCGCCCGCGACCCCTGCTCCGGCGCCAGCGCCTGCGGTGCGCGCACCCAGACGCACGCGGCACTGGGGCCGCATCCTGATGGCCGTCGTACTGCTCGTCGTCGCGGCAACGGTCGGCACCGCCGTCTGGATCGACACGTCGCTCGAGCGCGTACCCGCCCTGACCGCCCTGCCCGACCGTCCCCCCGCCGACAGCGGCACGACGTGGCTGCTGGTCGGCTCCGACAGCCGTCAGGGACTGACCGACGAACAGCAGTCCGAGCTGGCCACCGGCGGAGACCTCGGCAACGGCAGGACCGACACGATCCTCCTGGTCCACGTGCCGGGCCTGGGCTCCGACGTCCCCACCACGATGGTGTCGATCCCGCGCGACTCCTACCTGCCGATTCCCGGGTACGGCGAGGACAAGGTCAACGCGGCGTTCTCGCTCGGCGGCGCGCCGCTGCTGGCCCAGACTGTCGAACAGGCCACCGGGCTGCGTCTGGACCGCTACGCCGAGATCGGCTTCGACGGTTTCGCGACCATGGTCGACGCCGTCGGCGGAGTGACCATGTGCCCGTCCGAGCCGGTCGACGACCCGCTGGCCGGGGTCGACCTGGCCGCCGGCTGCCAGAAACTGAACGGCCGCAACGCCCTTGGCTACGTCCGGTCCCGGGCGACGCCGCGCGCCGACCTCGACCGCATGACCCACCAGAGGGAGTTCATGGCGGCGCTGATGCAGCGCGCGACGAGTCCGGCCGTGCTGTTGAACCCCTTGCGCTGGTACCCGATGACGCATGCAGCCTCCGGCGCGGTCACGGTCGACTCCGGCGCTCACGTGTGGGATCTGGCGCGGCTCGCGTGGGCGTTGCACGGCGACGTCACCACCACCACCGTGCCGATCGGCGAGTTCACCGACAGCGACTCGGGAGCGGTCGTGGTGTGGAATGCCGACGCCGCCAACCGCCTGTTCCACGCGATGGCCACCGACGCCGCAGTGCCCCAGGACGTGCTCGACGCGGGCACCGGTTAGCCGACCCTGTGTTTGCCAGCCGGGGTAGCAAACCCCTACTGGCCCCTGCGACGGGCAGCTCCTGGTTTAGGACAACCTCGCCTTAATTAGTCAGACCTTTGATGACAATGGCCGCTGACCTGCACTAGCGTTCACAGCATGAGCGAAGCCACCACTCAAGAGACGAAGTTCCACCACCTGCTCCAGGAGCAGATCCGCATGGAGTTCACCGCGTCGCAGCAATACACCGCAATCGCCGTGCACTTCGACGCCGCCGATCTGCCGCAGCTGGCGAAGCACTTCTACGCTCAGGCCCTCGACGAGCGCAACCACGCGATGATGATCGTGCAGTATCTCGTCGACCGCGACGTCGAGGTGGAGATCCCCGGCGTCGACGCCGTGCGGAACTCGTTCACCACCCCGACGGAGGCGCTGCGCCTCGCACTCGAGCAGGAGCGGACCGTCACCGACCACATCAGCCGCTTGGCCGCCGTCGCCCGCGACGAGGGCGACTATCTCGGCGAGCAGTTCATGCAGTGGTTCCTCAAGGAACAGGTCGAGGAGGTCGCGCTGATGACCACGCTGGTTCGGGTCAGCGAGCGCGCCGGGGCCGACCTGTTCCACCTGGAGGACTTCGTCGCCCGCGAGATCAGCGCCGACGAGGCCGACGCGACCGCCCCCAAGGCCGCCGGCGGCAGGCTCTAAGCGCCGTCTGGTCGGACCTCGGACAGGCCGTTCTGCAGCCAATCCTTGGTCCGGCCAGGGTGATTGGTGGCCACCCACGCCACTCCAACGTCGCGGCAATAGCGCACGTCCTCGTAGTGGTCCACCGTCCAGCAATACAGCGCCCTGCCGTGCGCAGCGGCGCGGTCGACGAGTTCGGGATGCTCACGCAGCGTGGCGATCGACGGTCCCACCGCGGTGGCGCCAACCGTCGTGGCCGCGCTGCCCCCCAGATAGCGGGACGTGTCGCCCAGCAGCACCGTCGGCAGCATCGGCGCCGCGCGGCGAATTCGCCAGACCGCGGCCGCGGAGAAGGAGATCACCACGGCCCGGGACAGATCGGCCGACGCCGGCGAAGCGATGCCGTAGCGGTGCAGCAGCGCCAGCACCTTGCTCTCCACCAGCGCGCCGTAGCGGACCGGATGCTTGGTCTCGATGAAGATCTTCACCGGGCGGTTCCAGTCCAGCACCAACCCGAGCAGCTCGTCGAGGGTGAGCAGCCCGGTCTCGCCCTGTCCACCTTCGATGGTGGCGCTGGAATGCCAGGCGCCGTAATCGAATTCGCGCAGTTCGGCGAGCGTCATGTCGCTCACCAGACCCGTGCCGTTCGACGTTCGGTCCACCCGTCGGTCGTGCACGCACACCAGGTGACCGTCACGCGTCAGGCGCACGTCGCACTCGACGCCGTCGGCCCCCTCGCGGAGGGCCAGCTCATAGGCCGCGACGGTGTGCTCGGGCCGCTCTGCCGACGCGCCCCGGTGCGCCACCACGAACGGATGGCCCCCCAGTGCCCCGTCGGCCGACGTCATGCGCTGATGATGCCCGATGTCGCCGGTTGCCCGTGGTCTCGCTCGGCGCGAGTCGCGGAATCGGTCTCCCGATCATCCGGCTCGCGGCCCGGGTCCGGGTCCGGGTCCCCCGCGGGCTCCGGCGACGGCGGTGCGTCGGGCGGCGTGCCGTCGGCGACGACGACCCAGCGCTTCGTGGGCCGCTGCTCTACGCCATGGGAGTGTTCGAATCCCTGATACATCCGGACCGTCAACAACAGGGCGGCCAGAGCGGCCAGGTACGCGATGGTGATGGCGACCGTGTTGTTGGCGATGCCTTGGGAATCAGTGGTGAAACTCGTCGCGAACGAGAACGCCGACACCAGGCAGCTGACCCACCAGGCACACCACCACACCACGATCGGTGTGCGCAGCCACGACAGCCGTCCCTCCACCCTGGCCAGTTCCAGGACGAACACCGGCGCCCAGAACAGGTTGACCAGGGGTATCAGGCAGCCCACCCAGAGCTGCCACGCCGGACGCGGATCCTCGACCCCGTGCGCGGCGTAGGTGCTCGCCCGGCGGACGATCAACCAGTTCGTCAACACCACGGTGGTCGCGATCAGCGCGAAGAACACCAGCACGCTGGCCGCCACCCCGGCCCACGTGGCCGCGCCGGCGACGATCGGGTTGAGCAGCCGGGACCGATTCCACAGCAGCAGCGCGTAGTTGGCGATGTGCACCACCACCGCGAACGCCAGGGCCAGCAGGGTGATCAGCATGGTCGTCTGCACCAAGCGCGTGGCCGCCCTCGGCGGCTCGACCGTCGCCGCGGGCGGGGGCGGCTCCAACCGGTCCTGCAGGCCCCATCGCGGGATGACCGCATATCTCGGCGTGGGCCCGAGCGGACGTGGCGGGCGACGCGGCGGCGGCGGCGCGCCGGGACGAACCGCGATCCAGCGAAAGCCGGCCGGGAGACGCTGCGGCGGACCGGCGGCACCGGGACTGGTCGCATCCGGACGCGGCGTCCACTGCGGCGACTGCTCGGCCGACGGTGGCAGCAGCGATCCCTGACAACGAGGGCACCAAGCGCGCTGGCGGTCGCGGACGTTCCACCGCGTACCGCACCGCGAACAGACCTGGATCACGCGACCAGCCTACGGTTCCTCAGACGCTGCCCGCCGAGCCGTCGTCGGTCACGACCGCTCGCCCGGCCCCGGCCCACGCCAGCATTCCTCCGGTCACGTTCTGCGGCTCGTAGCCGTTGCGTGCCAACCACTGCGCCACGCGCATCGACCGCCCGCCGGCGTGGCACACGACGTAGAGCGTCGCGTCGGGGTCGATCTCGTCGACGCGCGCGGGCACGTCCCCCATGGGGATGTGCCGGGCCCCGGCGGCATGCCCACGTTGCCACTCGTCGTCCTCACGGACGTCGAGGAGCACCACCGACTCGTCGAAGGTCTCCGGGACGTCGGCGATCTGGACCTCGCCGACCGTGTCGTCAGTCACTGTCCGCTCCTTGCTCTGAGGCGTCGCGTACGCCCCAATGCTGGCACGGCGACGACAGCAATCCGGGGCCTATCCACAGTTTCCACAGGTTCATGCACAGGGGTGGAAAGTCCCCGACCCCGGCTGACCCGGAGTGTTGGCCAGCGAACCGACTCCGCCTGTGGACTACTCGCGTCGATGCTGCGCAACGATCAACAGGCCGCGACGGAGCGAGCGAAAAAGCACGCCGAGCTAACGATCCGTCACCGGTGGCCGACGGGACCAATGGTGATTTTTCGAGGCTCCGTCCTAGGGGCTATGATCGCCATCACCAACTGCCGTTGTGACTGATCTCACTGAGGGAACGACGGCGATCGCGCAGGATCAGGAGCTGTCGATGGCATCGCATCCAATGGGGCCACGAGCCGTACCACCGTCGGAATGGCACACGTCGGCTCACGTGTACACCCACAGTCATCTCATGGCATGCCTGCGGGCCGGGCTGATCGCGCTCGCCCTGCTCGGCGTGCTCGCCCTCATCGTCTTGACCTGACCGACCCCGCCAACGAAGAGGCCGGCCCCGCGCACTGCGCGGGGCCGGCCTTCGTCGTAGGGGGTGATCAGGCGGGCGGGTACACGCCCATGTCCTTGGCCTTCTCGGTCTGCCAGAAGATGTCGGAGATCTCGTCGATCGTCTTGAGCAGCTTCTCGGCGACGGCCACGTCGGTGGACTTCTTCACGTCGCCCGCGCCGTGCACGCCGTCCCAGAAGAGCTGGTGCAGGTTCGGGAACTGCTCGAAGTGGTCCTTGGTGAAGAAGTCGGCCCACAGCACCATCAGGTGATGCTTGACCTCTTCGGCACGCTGCTCCTTGATGATGATCGCGCGCGTCTTGAAGTGCTCGTCGTCGGAGTCGTGGAACTTCTTCAGCGTCTTCAGGCAGGACAACGCCTCGATCTTGGCCTGGGCCGGATCGTAGACACCGCAGTAGAGGTCGCAGTGGGCGTGGGCGGAAGTTGCGTTGGGTAGGAGTCGAGGAAGCATGTGTCCAACTTACCCTTTGGGCATGAGCGGCAATCAAGCTCCGCGAAGCTGGCCCCTACGAATCTTCCGGGTGGACGGCGAGTCGATGCACCCCACGCTCCGTCCCGGACAGCTGCTGCTGGCGCTGCGCGACGGTCGCGACCCAGAGCGTGGCCAGATCCGGGTGTTCCGCGATCCGACGAAGTCCAGCCGCTGGCTCGTCAAGAGGGTCGGCGAGGTACTTCCGTCCTCGTACGGCACCAGCTTCGAGGCCCGCTCGGACAACCCGCGAGCCCGGTTCGCCTCCGATTCTCACGACTTCGGCCCGGTCAAGGCCGAAGGCTCCTACCGCGTCCTGTGGTCTCCCTCCGCGCGTCGGAGGCCCTGACGGGCTTCGGTGTCGGTTGTGTTACTGGCAGTCGTGTCCTCTTGCGTGCCAACCGCCCCCTGCCGCAAACTTCCGTGATCGACCCACAGCCGTGTCGGGCGGCAACCCTGCGCACCGATCGGAGGCGAGGATGGACACCGGATCTCATGGGGCCATCGAAGTCGCACCCTTCCACTCGGGTGGATCCCTGAAGGGTTTCGTCGTCTCGGGCCGGTGGCCGGACTCGACGAAGGAATGGGCCCAACTGCTGATGGTGGCGGTGCGGGTCGCGTCGCTGCCCGGATTGCTGTCCACCACGACGATCTTCGGAGTTCGCGAGGAACTGCCCGACGAGCCGGCACCGGGCACCGTCGGCCTCGTCATGGCCGAGGGCACCGTCGTCGGTGACGCGGCCGTCCCGCCCGGTTACTTCGCCAGTCGCCAGCCACCGGCATTGTTGATGCTGCACCCCCCGTCGGAGACCATGCCGTCGCTTCCCGAGTGCGCGGGCGCCGCGTCGGGCTGCGTGCTGCTGCCCGGGCTGCCGCACCTGGGTCTCGACCACCGCGCCGCGTGGGTCGAGGCCGAATCCGACGGCACGATCACCTCGATGGTGAGCAGGGTCGGGGTCGACCCGATCACGCATCCCGACACCGCCGTGTTGGCCATGCTGCTTGCGGCTTGACCCCGTCGCGACGCCCTGAGGGACCGTTCCGCAGCCTCCCCGGTACGCGATTCGTCGACCCGCCGGCCGGAACCGACCATTGGCTACTGTCAGTCCGACGAATCGCGCCGCGGAGCCCGTCCGACTCCGTCGGGGAATGACGTGGGCGAAAGCGGCGTTGGTAGCTGCGTCTGCATGGGTCGGTCGATTTCTCGAGCAAATCACCGATGCCGTCGATACCACGCGAACGCCAGATTGCTCGGGCTCTCGGCCGACTCACGAGACGGGGTGGCGAGCGGCCCGGAACGCAGGGCAAAACAACTCGCGCGTCATTTTTGGCTTAGCGGCGATGCAGTTCACGGCGGTGGGGCCCTGAGATAACCGCTGCTGACCACACAGGAAACCGTAGTACCGTGGGCAGGGACGGACTCTAGGGTGGTTTGCACTTGGCTCTCGGCGCAAGTCTCGCTACGATGATCAGCAAATACGCCTCAATGGACGCCCGCTCGTAACGCTTAGTGGAGGACAGATCTATGAGCATGACTTTTTCGGCCAGGCTGAACCGCCTCTTCGACACCGTCTACCCCCCTGGACGCGGCCCCCATACGTCGGCCGAAGTCATTGCCGCGTTGAAGGCCGAGGGGGTGACGATGTCCGCGCCGTATCTGTCGCAGCTGCGTTCGGGCAACCGCACCAACCCCTCGGTGGCCACCATGGCGGCGCTGGCCAACTTCTTCCGCATCAAGCCCGCGTACTTCACCGACGACGAGTACTACGAGAAGCTGGACAAGGAACTCACCTGGCTGGCCAGCATGCGTGACGAGGGCATCCGTCGCATCGCGGCCCGCACCGTGGGGCTCTCGCCCGAGGCTCAGCAGGACATCGTGCAGAAGGTCGACGAGCTGCGTCGCCAAGAGCACCTCGACGACTGAGTCCGCTCAGCTCGACGGAACGCTGACCCTGTTCTCCAGCGTCCGATACTGATCGGCGATCGCGAGAATCCACTCACGGTCCGAATACGACGGCGGCTGGCGTAGCCAATGCGGTCCGGGAAACGTGTCGTCCGCGTCGTCCCCGGGCTGCTCCCGGCCCGCGTCGATCCATTCGGCGATGCGCCGCGCCTGTTCCTCGGGTTCCACGTCGGGTGTGCCGTCGTCGTCGGAGTCCTCCCCGACGGCCTGGCCACCCAGTGCCCGGGTGGCCTCGAGGTACAGCGCGTCGGAGATCATCGACATCTGCTCGGCGACCCGGAACAGCAGGGGTCCCCGGGGCCGCACCCCGATGCCGACGTTGGGGTGCCGACGGCTGAGCTCCTCGAGCAAGGGCTGGATCACGCGCAGCTCGTGGCGCGCGCCGAACCAGTCCTCCACGCTCGGCAGCAGCGATCCGCTGGCGACGACGAGCATCGCGCAGCCGAGCAGTGTCGCCGCGGCGCCGACACCGATGAACTCCGTGGTGCCGACGGCACGCAGCAGGAAGAACGCGCTGGCCAGGACCATCAGTGCGATGCCGACGGTGAAGACGAACAGCGCCCGGCCGCGTCGTGTGCGATTGGAATGACGCATGCCGGCCCAGGCGACCAGGGTCAGCGCGAGCATGACGTAGAGCAGGGGCAACAACCACGACACCGTCATCGCCCCCGACCCGAGATTGCGCCGTAGATACTCCTGCGGCGCCATCTCCGGCTGCTGCGGAGCGGTGAAGAACGCCACCAAGGTCAACGCGGCGATCAGGGCGGCTATCCCGTACTGCACGACCGCGATCCGACGGATCACCGCCGGAGCGCGGTCTGAGGCAGCCGAGGTGATCATGACGCAACTCCCGGCGGCGCACGAGATGAGCGCGACCTGGCTGAGCACGGTGGAGACGTTGGGCCACCGAACCAGGGTGTCGATCAGCAGGGTCAGCGGCTCCCAGTTGAGGGCGGCCACCAGCCCGAGACTGCCTAGAGCGAGGATCATGGCCGCGCTGACCAGGGATTGCTTGTTGACCAGCGCCCAGCCGATGCGCAAGCCGGTGGCCAGTCCGAGCAGACCGGCGATCACCCAGACGATCAACCAAACGCCTCTCCGAGGCGCACCTGCACGATGGACGCACGGTCCGAGGGCAGTCGGCCCAGCCGGTAGATGAGCAGCGCCGCGAAGTCCTCGGCCTCCTGCTCCAGGTCTTCCCCGCTGGGCCCCATGCACCCGGTCCGCTGGTTCAGCATGTAGCCGATCAGGTCGGAGCTCGCGAACTCGGTGTGGTCGCGAGCCGCCTCCACCACGGAGATGCCCTCGTGGCCGAGGACGAGATGCCCCAACTCGTGGGCAAGTGTCCGGTCCCCCGCGGGCAGACCCTGCTGAATAAGGAAGACGTCGCGGTCGGCGTACTGGCGCCATTGGCCGCACACCCCCGACGGCAGTTCCGCCATCTTCAGCTCGATGGGCCGACCGCGGCTCTCCGACACCGATTCCACGAGGCGCGCGAGCGACACTTCTCCACGCCGAGGCGCGAGGTCGAGGACCTCATTGACGGCGCGTGTGACGCGACGACTTGCTGGCATGCGAACCCCCTCTCGATGACTCCACTATCCCCGTCCTTTCGCTTCGCGGCTCTGCAAATCGGTCAACCGACGAATCGAAGATGCGTGGCCTCCGGTCCCATTCCGGATGGTCCTCGGGTTCGTCGTCCGTGGCGGTGCACGTGGGCGCAACCACGGCTGAATTCTCCCATGAGCGCGGGCCACGGTTTGCTGAGTCCGATCGAGCACGCGTCCCGGACCGGGGGCGGACCGGGACGATCGGGTCATCGGCATTAGTGTTGGCGGCACCGGCGCACCCAGGGGCGCCAGATCACGACGAAATGACCGGGAGGCAGCCGGGATGGGCCTGTTCAGACGGCGGAAGAGCCGAGCGACTCGGCGTGCCGAGGCCAAGGCCATCAAGGCCAAGGCAAAGCTGGAGGCGCGCCTCTCCGCGAAGAACGAGGCGCGGCGCATCAAGGCCGACGCCCGGCGTCAGGTCAAGACGATGAAGGCCAGCCTCAAGGCGCAGCGGGCCAGCGACCGCACCGCCCTCAGGGTCGCCGAGACCCAGCTGAAGGCGGCCCGCGAGGGCAAGCTGCTCTCGGCGTCGCGGATCAGGCGGGCGCTCACGGTGTCGCGGATGCTGGCGCCAGTCGTGGTGCCGATCGCCTACCGCGCCGCCATCGCCGCGCGCGGATTCATCGACGAGCGGCGCGCCGACCGGCTGGGCGTCCCGCTGAGCCAGGTGGGCCAATTCTCCGGTGCGGGTGGAGCGTTGTCGGCCCGCATCGTCACCGCTGAGCACACGTTGGAGCAGCTCGCGGCCAAGAAGCCCAAGGATGCCGAGACCAAGCAATTCGTCAGCGCGGTGACCGACCGGCTGCGCGACCTCTCCGCCGCGGTGACCGCTGCGGAGAACATGCCGACCCCTCGACGCAAGGCCGCGCACGCCGCGATCGGCGAGCAGTTGGACGGAGTCGACGCGGATCTGATGGCGCGTCTCGGAGTGCTCTGATCGAGCGCCCGCCCCGTCGTCGACGCACTCCTGCCGCCACGCGCCTTCCTGGCGCGGCGGCCGGGGCGCTGACGGCGGCGCTGGCGGTAGCCGCCCACGGATTCGCCGGTGGCGGCCTGCCGTCGGGACCGACCGCCGCCATGCTGGCGTTGCTGTCGACCATCCTGGGGACGCTGGTGACCACCATCGGCGTCGCCGTCGAGTTCCGGGTGCTCGTCGCGGTCCTTTCCTTGGGCCAACTGCTGGGCCACGTGCTGTTGAGCGCCGGTGGGCACGCCCACACCGCCGGCGGGGCTCCGCCACTGCCGATGCTTGGTGCCCACGTGGTGGCGGTGGCGCTCGGCGCCGCCTTGATCTCCGTCGGGGGACGGCTGGCCGCCGCGTTGTCGCGGGTCGTGGTCGCCGCCGTGCGGCTCGTCGGTCGCGTCGTCGACGCACCGACCACGACGTCGGTCGACGGTGCCGATCAACCCCTGCAGTCCGTACGCCTGCTGTCGGCGTCGTTGTCGCATCGCGGTCCGCCGGTCGTCGTCGCCTCCTGACCGACACGACCCTCCGACCAACGAAGGCAAGACCACATGAGATCCATACATCGGGCGTCCTCGCACGCCCTCATCACGACCGCCGCCACCGCGGTGGTCCTGTCGGTTGCACTCGCAACCGGTGCGGCCACCGCGTCCGCGCACGTCCACGTCGACGCCGACGGGGCGTCACCGGGCAGCACCTCGGTGCTGACGTTCCGCGTCCCGGGGGAATCCGAAACGGGGGCGCTGACGACGCAATTCAGCGTCGCCCTGCCCAACGTCGCCTCGGCGCGGACCGAGGTGATGCCCGGGTGGACCGCCCGGCTGGACCGCGACGCGGCGGCCGGCACGGTCCGGTCGGTCACCTGGACCGCGGCGCCGTCGGTCGGCATCTCGTCCGATCAGTTCGCGTTGTTCCACGTGTCGGTGACGCTGCCGAACCAACCGACGGTGACGCTGCCTGCCACGCAGACCTACTCGGATGGAACGGTCGTGCGCTGGGACCAGCCGCCCCTGCCCGGGGGCGGCGAGCCCGAGCACCCCGCACCGGAGCTGACGCTGACCGGCGCACCGGCCGGCGACGACGACCACCACGGCCAACCGATGGCGCCGACGGCGACGGCGACTCCGGAGCCCGCCGCCACGGCCGCGCCGCCCGCCGCGACCGGGCCCGACGACACCGCTCGCTGGTTGGCCGGCGGTGCGTTGGTGCTCGCCGCCGTGGGGTTGGTCGTGGCGCTGGCCGGACGCCGCCGGACGTGATCCGCCGGTTGGCGGCCACCGTCCTGGTCGGCGTGGCGCTCGCGACGGCTGCGCTGGCCGGGGCCGGTGTCGCGTCCGCCCACGCCATCCGGGTGTCGGCCGACCCGGCACCCGACAGCTCCGTCGGCACCGGCCCGGCGCGCGTCAGCGCGACGTTCAACGAGAAGCTGCAGACCGACTTCGCGGCGATGACCGTCGTGGGACCGGACGGCAACCTCTGGTCGACGGGGCAGGTGCAGGTGCAGGGTCCGGTGGCCAGCATCGCGGTGCTGCCACTCGGGCCCACGGGCAGCTACACCGTCAACTACCGCGTCACCTCCGCCGACGGCCACGTCGTCAGCGGCGCGTGGTCGTTCACGCTGACGGTGGCCGGCACCGGCTCACCAGGGCCGAAGGCGGGGGGATCCTCCGACGCGTCGGACGGCTTGCCGGTATGGCCGTTCGTGGCGTTGGCGGCGGCCATCGTCGCTGCCGGCGCGTGGCTGGCGGTGCGGCGGCGCGCGTGACTCGATCTCGAGCGGTGGCCCTCGGCGCCCTGTGCGTCGGGGGTGCCGCCGGGTTGGCCTGGGCGCTGGCGTACCCCCAGAACTCACCGGCCGACAGTGCGGTTCGGGCCGTGTGCGATCTGGCGGCGGTGGCCACCCTCGGGCTGGTCGTCGTGCCGGCGCTCGACGTCGGGCGGCACCGAGCGGAGCTGGCCGGGCGCGCCGCCCGGCCCCTCGTCGTGGTGTCCGCGCTGTGGGCGGTCGCCGAACTCGTCCGGCTGTTCCTCGGCGCGGTAGAGGCGGCAGGTTCGTCGGCGGCCCGGGTGGGCGTGCGCACCACCGTGGTGTTCGCCGTCGACACCGCCGTGGGTCGCGCCGGTCTGGTGTGCCTGATCGCCGCCGTGGTGGTGTGTGGCCTCGCGTTCGCCGCGCCCGGTAGCGCCCTGCCGTCGTCCACCACGGGGGTGGTCGCCGTCGGCGCAGCGGCCATCGGGATGGCGGGCCGCAGCCTGGTGGGTCACCTCTCCGAGGACCCGCTCGGCGGCCTGGCGGTGGCGGTTCACGCGTTGGCGGCGGCGCTGTGGTGCGGCGTGCTGGCGGCGTTGGTGCTGGTGGTGACCCATCGTGGGCAGTGGGCCCGGGTGCTTCCGCGGTTCTCCCGGATGTCGCTGTGGTGCGTGGTCGCGCTGCTGGTCTTCGGCGTGGTGGGGGCAGTCGAGACGCTCCGGTCACCCGCCGACCTCTACGGGACGGCCTACGGGCGCGTGCTGGCGGCGAAGCTGGTCGTGACGGTCGTCCTGGTGGTGCTGGCGGCGCGCAACCGTGCCGGGTGGTTGCCCGCGGCGCGGTCGCACCGCGTGACCGTCGACGTGTCGCGGGGCAAGTCCCGGTTCGAGCTCGCGGTGATGGCGATTGCCGTGACGCTGGCGGCCGCGCTGGCGGTGACCGGATAGTCGGCTTTCGCCAACTGGCATGATGGTCAGCGCTGCCGATTACCCATCGCACGCCGACTCTTTGACGCAACACCGCAAAGGAGCAGCCTCCATGGCCGACGAGCAGGATCGACAGGGCCTGACGCCCGACGACCGGTCGCCGGACGCTGGCGCCGACCCGGCCCAGAAGCCACCGGCGAAGACGCCTGCCAAGACGCCGCCTGCCAAGGCCGCCAAGAAGGCGCCGGCGAAGAAGGCTCCGGCCAAGAAGGCCGCGCCTGTACAGAAGGCCGCACCGGCTCAGAAGGCCAATCCCGCTCGGAAGGCCACCCCTGCGAAGAAGGCACCCGCCAAGAAGACCGCTCCCCCACCACCTGCGGCGCCGACGCCCGCACCGCCCGTTGCGGTGGCGCCTCCCACGTCTGCGGCGAAAGTAGTTGCGGCCGAGGCAAAGTCGA
>Ga0209051_1001403_pt1 | contig 20724 bp, 16 predicted proteins | sample AraplaCvi_mMS_r2_2_FD_184286 | JGI IMG/M metagenome (GOLD analysis project Ga0209051, IMG submission 184286) | Arabidopsis root microbial communities from North Carolina, USA - plate scrape MF_Cvi_mMS_r2 (SPAdes) (version 2) | ecosystem: Host-associated > Plants > Roots > Endosphere | place...
CAGCGGGCGGTCGCGCTCGGCGTGACGTTGGGCGAGCACGTCGAGCAGGGGGTCGGACAGGTCGGCGAGTTCCTTGGACGCGTCGGCCGCGGTGCGGTCGCACAAGGCGGACAGCTCGAAGGTGAGGGCGGCGACGTCGCCGGGGTCGAGTGCCAGCAGGCGCTGGGCGGCCGTGGCCGATCCCGTCATCGTCGTGTAGACCACCGAGGTGGCCGTCTGTTCCGGGAGCAGTCCGCTGGCCGCGCCGACGGCACCGGCCGCGACACCCAGGTGCGGCCGGGTCCCCACGGCGTCCCAGTCACCGTCGGGCCACACCCTGCGCGCCAGCCGGACGAGACCGCGGCCCTGCGCCCGCGAGGCGCTGCGCGCAGCGGGAGCCGGTGTGCGCGCGTCGGTTTCGAGATCGGCGGCCGCCAGGCCCAGCGTGCCACCGTGAACGGCGGCCGCGACCGATGCGGTGACCAATCCGCTGGTGCGGATGCGGCGACACAGGAACGCGCGCAGCGTCCCCAGGTCGACGACCAGACCGCTGGTCACGGCCTCCTCCACGCCACCGGAGTGGACGTGACCGCCGGTCGGCAACCGGGAGTCCGCGAGGACCAGCAGGGTGGAGAGGTTGGACATCTCAGAACAGGAAGTATCTCTGTGCCATCGGCAATTCCACGGCCGGCTGCTCGGCCCAGACGTCGCCGTCGACGGTGACGGTGAAGGTGTCTGGGTCGACCTCGATGCGCGGCAGCGCGTCGTTGAGCGGCATGTCGGCCTTGCCCACCTTGCGAACGTCGCCCACGGGAACGAGCCGCCGGTTGACGGCCAGCCGGTCAGCCAGACCGTCCTCGACGGCCTGGGGTGCGACGAAGTGCACCGACGTGGCGGCGGCCGCCGCAGGCGAGGCACCGAACATCGGTCGGGGCAGCACGGGCTGCGGAGTCGGAATCGACGCGTTGGCGTCGCCCATCGCCGCCCAGGCGATCATGCCGCCCTTGACGACGGCGTGCGGCCGCACCCCGAAGAACGCCGGCTCCCACAGCACCAGGTCGGCGAGCTTGCCGACCTCGACGGAGCCGATCTCGTGGTCGACGCCGTGGGCGACCGCCGGGCAGATCGTGTACTTCGCGACGTAGCGGCGGACCCGGTTGTTGTCGGCCGCGCCGTCGCCCTCCAGCGCACCGCGGCGCTTCTTCATCACGTGCGCCGTCTGCCAGGTGCGCAGTACCACCTCGCCGATGCGGCCCATGGCCTGGGCGTCGCTGCCGATCATCGAGATCGCGCCGATGTCGTGCAGCAGGTCCTCCGCGGCAATGGTCGACGGCCGGATCCGGCTCTCGGCGAACGCGAGATCCTCTGGCACGCTTGGATTCAGGTGGTGGCACACCATGAGCATGTCGAGGTGTTCGTCGAGGGTGTTGACGGTGTGCGGCCGCGTCGGGTTGGTCGAACTGGGCAGCACGTTGGCCTGTGAGACCACCGTGATGATGTCGGGCGCGTGGCCGCCGCCGGCACCCTCGGTGTGATAGGCGTGGATCGCGCGACCGTTGATCGCGGCCAGCGTGTCCTCGACGAAGCCCGCCTCGTTGAGGGTGTCGGAGTGCAGGTTGACCTGCACGCCCGCGGCGTCGGCCACGGTCAAGCAGGCGTCGATCGCGGCGGGTGTGGTGCCCCAGTCCTCGTGCAGCTTGAATCCGGCTGCGCCGCCGCGCAATTGTTCCCACATCGACTCGGCGCTGACGGTGTTGCCCTTGCCAAGGAGCAACACGTTCAGCGGCCAGTGGTCGAGCGCCTCCAGCATGCGGGCCAGGTGCCAGGAGCCCGGGGTGACGGTCGTGGCCTTGCTGCCCTCCGCGGGACCGGTGCCGCCGGCGACGATCGTGGTGATGCCACCGCCGAGAGCTTCGGCCATGATCTGCGGGCAGATGAGGTGGACGTGACAGTCGATCGCGCCCGCGGTGAGGATGCGACCGTTGCCCGCGATGATCTCGGTGGACGGTCCGACGACCAGGTCGGGGTGCACGCCGGACATGATGTCGGGGTTGCCGGCCTTGCCGATGGCGGTGATGCGGCCGTCGCGAATTCCGACGTCCGCCTTGATGATTCCCCAGTAGTCGACGATCACCGCACCGGTGATGACGGTGTCGGGCGCCCCGTCGGCCCTGGTGGCCCTGGACTGGCCCATCGATTCCCGCAGCACCTTGCCCCCGCCGAAGACCGCCTCGTCACCCGCTCGCCCGGGACCGCCGCTGCGGTCCTCGGTGATCTCGATGAACAGGTCGGTGTCGGCCAGCCGAATCCGGTCCCCCGTGGTGGGGCCGAAGAGTGCGGCGTAGCGGCTCCGCGAGAGATCGCTCACGTGTCCAGCCTTCCGGGCGGGTTCAGGGACAATCCGTGGACCTCGCGATTGCCACTGAGCGGCACGAGCGAGACATCTTGGGAGATACCGGGTTCGAAGCGCACCGCGGTGCCGGCCGGGATGTCGAGTCGGAAGCCGTGGGCGGCGTCGCGGTCGAATTGCAGCGCAGCGTTGGACTGCGGCAGGTGTACGTGGCTGCCGACCTGCACGGGCCGGTCGCCGGTGTTGACTATCGCCATCTCGAGGCGCTCGGCACCGTCGTTGATCGCGATGTCGCCGTCGCCGTACAGAATTTCGCCTGGAATCACTGGTGCCCTCTGCTCTTCGCGCAAGCGCTCATCTCGCACCTCAGGAGATCGGATGGTGGACGGTGACGAGCTTGGTGCCGTCCGGGAAGGTTGCCTCCGCCTGGACGTCCTCGAGCATCTCCGGAACGCCCTCCATGACGTCGTCACGGCCGAGCACCTCGCGCCCGCTGTTCATCAACTCCGCGACGGTGCGGCCGTCACGGGCGCCCTCGAGGATGTGGTCGGTGATCAGCGCGACCGCTTCTGGATGGTTCAGCCGCAGGCCGCGCGCCTGACGGCGGCGGGCCAGTTCGGCCGCGTAGGAGACGAGCAGTCGCTCCTGCTCGTGCGGTGACAGACGCATAGGTCGCGATCCTGCCACGGCCGGGCGCGCTCAGCAGCGCACGCGCGGACGCTCTCGCGTCTAGGCCTCGTTGGGAAGGTTCTGCAGACGTACCTGGCCGCGGGCGACCATCTTGTCGTTGGTGTCGGTGATCTCGATGAGCCAGATCTGCTGCCGGCGACCGCGGTGGATCGGGGTGGACACCGCGGTGACCATGCCCGCGGTGATCGCACGCAGGAAGTCGGTGTTGTTGTTCACCCCGACGACATTGCTGCCGGCGCCCTTGGCCTGCAACCACGTTGCCGCAGACACGCTGGCGACGCTCTCGACGATCGCGCAGTAGACGCCGCCGTGCACGATGCCGTGTGGCTGGAGGTGCCTGGCGTCGACGGTCAGCTGCGCCTTCGCGCCATCGGGCGTCACGTCCAAGTAGGTGAGGCCGATCTCGTCGTCGAAGCCGCCACCCACACCGTTGGGCATCCAAGTCGTCACACCGAATTGTCTACACGCTCGGAGTTCCGCGGGGACACACACCCCGGAAAAACGGGTGGGCCCCGCGCACGATTCGTGCGCGGGGCCCACCCTCGAATGGACCGGGGATCTCTGCAGCCCTCAGGATTCCGCGGCGGTCCGGTGGTCGTGTGGAGTTGTCTTCGTGCTCCGTCAGCATAGGCAAGGCTGCCCTAATTTAGCAAGGCCTTCCCGACGCAGGTGCGGCGAACGCCCCGCACGGGGGCGCCGAACCCGACGAGCGCGTCGAGAACCGCCTGCCCTCTGCGCATGCTCGTCAGCTCACTGCACCCGGCGAGCAACGGGACCTGGGTGGCCGCGCTCACGACCGCGGTGCCGACCACGTGCCACATCGCCGCCGTCGACGTCGCCCCGCCACTGACCTGCGCCAGCTTGTCGAACAACGGTTCCAGGGATCGGTGGCTCCGATGCGCCACCCACGTCGTCAACGCGGCCTCGTTCGGAAGTGCGACGATCCGGTCGCCGGCAGCCGCCGGACCCGAACGGAAGTGCGCATCGTCGGGCAGCGCCCGCAGCGTGGGGTCGACGACGCCGACCCAGTCGATGGCGCCGTCCGAGTCGACGTGCACCCACAGGTTCTCCAGACCGGTGTCCCAGGCCCTGCCCTCGAGCACCAGCAGCGGCACCACCCGTCCGATGACGACGTGCGCCAGCGTCGCGGCGAGCTGGTGGGCCACCGCAACCCAGTTGTCGGTCTCGGCGGCCGCGGCGTCGAACATGACCTGCAGTCGGTCGGTGGCCAGCGCATCGCTCAACGGCCACCACCGCCGCCGGGACAGGTCGCCCATGACGGCGACGCCGTAGACGCGCGGACATTCGGGGTACAGCTCGCGCAGACGCCGGCTGGATTCGTGAAGCGGCAGCGTCCGGTCGATCGCCATCCGTGCGATGAGTGGATCGTCGATCACGACTGTCATGGGCACCTCCTGCAGTTAGGTTAGCCTTACTATAGTGGTGCCGACGGGCTGGGAAACCCCTAGTGACTCGACTCACAGACCGTGCGGGCAGCGTCGCCCCACGACTCATACGACGCTCGGTAGTAAGCGCGTAGTACCCTGATTCCATTGCTCAGGAGAGTGAACGAAACATGGCCAAACAGACGCGACTCGGGGAACTCGAACGCGAAGTGATGGATCACCTGTGGTCCTCGCGCGAGCCCCAGACCGTCCGCCAGGTGCACGAAGCACTGGCGGCGCGGCGAGACCTGGCCTACACGACGATCATGACCGTCCTCCAGCGCCTCGCCAAGAAGAACCTCGTCGTCCAACATCGCGACGACAGAGCACACCGCTACGCACCGACGCACGGCCGCGACGAGCTGGTCGCCGGCCTCATGGTCGACGCCCTCGACCAGGCCTCGGACTCCGGCAGCAGACAGGCCGCACTGGTCCACTTCGTCGAACGAGTGGGCGCCGACGAGGCCGCCGCACTGCGACGCGCCCTGGCCGAATTGGAGGTCAAGGACGGTCTTGGCTCGGCGGCTGGCAATCCGGGTACCGCCTGAGGGACACTGACAGTGTGTCCGCGCTGGCCTTCGCCGCAGTCGCGCTGCTCCTCATAGGACCAGTGCCAGCGTTGCTGGCGCGTTCGTCCTGGCCGCTTCGCGCGCCGCGGGCCGCGGTCGTGCTGTGGCAGTCGGTGGCGCTGGCGGCGGTGCTGTCCGCGTTCAGCGCGGGCATCGCGATCGCCAGCCGACTCTTCGTCCCCGGCCCAGACGGTCGGCCCACCGCCACGATCACCAGCGAGATCAAGGTTCTGGGCTGGCCACTGTGGCTGCTCTACGTCGTGGTCTTCGCCGTCACCCTCTTGATCGGCGCCCGTCTGATCGTGGCCGTGGTGCAGGTGGCGATTGCCACCCGCCGCCGCCGAGCCCACCATCGGATGGTCGTCGACCTCGTCGGACGGTGTCACGACACGTCGCTACGCCGGTCCCACGGACTGCGCATCCTCGACGTCGCGCAACCGCTGGCGTACTGCCTGCCCGGGGTCCGCAGTCGCGTCGTCGTCAGCGAGGGCACGCTCACCGCCCTGTCCGACGTCGAAATGGCGGCGATCCTCAGCCACGAGCACGCGCACCTACGGGCCCGGCACGACCTGGTGCTCGAGATGTTCACCGCCGTCCACGCCGCCTTCCCCCGGTTCGTCCGCAGCGCCAACGCGCTGGACGCGGTCCGCCTCCTGATCGAGCTGCTCGCCGACGACGCCGCGGTCCGGACCGCGGGTCCGACGCCGCTGGCCAGGGCGCTGGTGGCATGCGCGTCGAGCCGGGCGCCGTCCGGCGCGCTCGCCGCGGGCGGACCGCATACCGTGACCCGGGTGCGCCGGCTCTGCGGCAAGCCCAACAGCGTCCCGCTCGCCGTTGCGGCCTACGTCACCGCCGCGGCGCTGCTGGTCGTGCCCACGGTCGCGCTCGCGGTGCCCTGGCTCACCGAGCTGCAGCGACTGATCACCGGCTAGATTCGAATCTCGAACCCTCCTGCGTCGACCCAAAACTACGAAAGGCTGCCCGTGAGCTCGCCCGAAACCAACGCAACGGCTCAGATCGGCGTCACCGGACTGGCCGTGATGGGGTCCAACCTCGCCCGCAACTTCGCCCACCACGGGTACACCGTCGCGCTGCACAACCGCACGACCGCCAAGATCGACGCGCTGCTCGACGCACACGGCGACGAGGGCAAGTTCGTGCGCGGCAACACCATTCCGGAATTCCTCGCCACGCTCGAGAAGCCGCGCCGGGTGATCATCATGGTCAAGGCGGGCGACCCCACCGACGCCGTCATCAACGAGCTCGCCGACGCGATGGAGGAGGGCGACATCATCATCGACGGTGGCAACTCCCTCTTCACCGACACCATCCGCCGCGAGAAGGCCATCCGCGAGCGCGGGCTGCACTACGTCGGCGCCGGCATCTCCGGCGGCGAGGAAGGTGCCCTCAACGGGCCGTCGATCATGCCCGGTGGCCCCAAGGAGTCCTACACGTCCCTCGGCCCGCTGCTCGAGGAGATCTCCGCGCACGTCGACGGCGTGCCGTGCTGCACCCACATCGGCCCCGACGGCGCCGGGCACTTCGTCAAGATGGTGCACAACGGCATCGAGTACTCCGACATGCAGCTCATCGGCGAGGCCTACCAGCTGCTGCGCGACGGCCTTGGCAAGTCCGCGCCGGAGATCGCCGACATCTTCGCCGAGTGGAACTCCGGCGACCTGGACAGCTACCTGATCGAGATCACCGCCGAGGTGCTCAAGCAGGTCGACGCCAAGACCGGCAAGCCGCTGGTCGACGTCATCCTCGACGAGGCCGAACAGAAGGGCACCGGTCGGTGGACCGTGAAGTCCGCCCTCGACCTTGGGGTGCCGGTGACCGGCATCGCCGAGGCAGTCTTCGCCCGCGCGCTGTCGGGTTCGGTGGCCCAACGCAAGGCGACCACGGGTCTGGCCTCGGGCGAACTGGGCGTCAAGCCGGAGGACGCGAACCAGTTCGTCGACGACGTCAGCAAGGCGCTGTATGCGTCGAAGATCATCGCCTACGCCCAGGGCTTCAACCAGATTCAGGCCGGCAGCGCCGAGTACGACTGGGACATCACCCTCGGCGACATGGCCACCATCTGGCGGGGCGGCTGCATCATCCGCGCCAAGTTCCTCAACCGCATCAAGGAGGCGTACGACGAGAACGGCGAGCTGGCCACCCTCATCGCCGCGCCGTACTTCCGCGACGCCGTGGAGGCGGGCATCGACAGCTGGCGCCGCGTCGTGGTCAAGGCCACCGAGCTGGGAATCCCGATCCCCGGCTTCGCGTCCGCCCTGTCGTACTACGACGCGCTGCGCACCGAGCGGCTGCCCGCGGCCCTGACCCAGGGCCTGCGCGACTTCTTCGGCGCCCACACCTACGGCCGCATCGACGAGGATCCGAGCAAGAAGTTCCACACCGAGTGGAGCGGTGACCGCAGCGAGTCGCCTGCATGAGATTCCTCGACGGGCACCACCCGCCGTATGACCTGACCTACAACGACGTCTTCGTCGTGCCGGGACGCTCTGACGTGGCGTCCCGGTTCGACGTCGACCTCTCCACCGCCGACGGATCGGGCACGACGATCCCGGTGGTGGTGGCGAACATGACCGCCGTGGCCGGCCGCCGGATGGCCGAGACCGTCGCGCGTCGCGGCGGCATCGTCGTTCTGCCGCAAGATCTTCCGACCTCGGCGGTGCGCGACATGGTCGAGTTCGTGAAGAGTCGCGACCTGGTCGTCGACACCCCCGTGACTCTGTCGCCGGAGGATTCCGTCTCCGACGCCACCGCACTGATCCACAAACGCGCCCACGGCGCCGCGGTGGTCATCGACGCCGAGGGCCTACCGGTCGGACTGGTGACCGAGGCGTCGTGTCGCGGGGTCGACCGCTTCGCGCGGGTTCGCGACGTCGCCACGGTCGACTTCGTCACCGCACCCGTCGGCACCGACCCACGCACCGTGTTCGACCAGCTCGAGCACAACCCGATCGGGGTCGCCGTGATGACCGGGCCCGACGGTCGCCTGGCCGGGGTGTTGACGCGCACGGGTGCCATCCGGGCGGGCATCTACTCCCCCGCCGTCGACGGCACGGGCCGCCTGCGGATCGCCGCGGCGGTCGGCATCAACGGCGACGTCGGCGCCAAGGCACAGGCGCTGGCCGAGGCCGGCGTCGACCTGCTGGTCGTCGACACCGCCCACGGCCACCAGCTCAAGATGCTCGACGCCATCAAGGCCGTGTCGTCACTGGACCTCGGCCTTCCACTGGCCGCGGGCAACGTGGTGTCGGCCGAGGGCACGCGCGACCTGATCAGCGCGGGCGCGTCGATCGTCAAGGTGGGCGTCGGGCCTGGCGCGATGTGCACCACGCGGATGATGACCGGCGTCGGACGCCCGCAGTTCTCCGCGGTCGTCGAATGTTCGGCGGCCGCACGGCAATTGGGCGGGCACGTCTGGGCCGATGGCGGCGTCCGCCATCCACGCGACGTTGCGCTGGCACTGGCCGCCGGGGCTGCCAACGTCATGATCGGTTCCTGGTTCGCGGGCACCTACGAGTCGCCGGGCGATCTGCTGTACGACCGGGACGACCGGTTGTACAAGGAGAGCTACGGCATGGCGTCCAAGCGTGCGGTCGCCGCACGAACCTCGGGCGACAGCCAATTCGACCGGGCCCGCAAGGCCCTGTTCGAGGAGGGCATCTCCACCTCGCGGATGAGCGTCGACCCCGCCCGTGGTGGCGTCGAGGACCTCCTGGACCACATCACCTCCGGCGTCCGGAGCACCTGTACCTACGTCGGCGCGACCACGCTGGAAGAGCTGCACGACAAGGTGATCCTCGGTGTGCAGTCCGCCGCGGGCTTCGCCGAAGGGCATCCGCTGCCGTCGGGTTGGTGACCTTGACGGCCTCCCGGCTACGATTGGTCGATCTCGTCATCGATCGAAGGGGAACACGTGCCGCAGGCACCCGCCGAGGCCCCGGAACCTGAACGGGCCTCCTCGGAGCCATCCGACGCCGAACCCTCCAGTAGGAAGCCGGGCCTCGTGCCCGGCGCCCGTGGTGCGACGCTCCGATGAGTCTGGCCCTCAGTCTGCTCGCCTTCCTCCTGCTGACGGCGGGGACGGCTCTCTTCGTCGCCGCCGAGTTCTCGCTGACCGCGCTGGAACGCAGCACCGTCGAAGCCAACGCCAAGTCCGGCGGCTGGCGTGACGCCTACGTCCAGAAGGCCCACCGCAGCCTCTCGTTCCAGCTGTCCGGCGCCCAGCTCGGCATCTCGATCACGACGCTGGCCACCGGTTATCTGGCCGAACCCGTGGTCGCCACGCTGCTCCACACCCCCCTCGACCTGATCGGCGTGCCCGAGGGCATGCTCGACGGCATCTCTCTCGGCTTGGCGCTGCTGATCGCCACGTCGGTGTCGATGATCTTCGGCGAGCTGGTGCCCAAGAACCTCGCCGTCGCCAAGCCGTCGCCCACCGCGCGCTGGGCGGCCCCGTTGCAGTGGTGGTTCTCCCGGTTCCTGACCCCGGCCATCAAGGTGACCAACGGCACCGCGAACTGGATTCTGCGCCGACTCGGCATCGAACCCGCCGAGGAATTGCGGTCGGCCCGCTCACCACAGGAGCTCGTCTCCCTGGTCCGCACGTCCAAGCGGAGCGGCTCGCTGGACGCCAGCACCGCCGACCTGGTGGACCGCTCACTGCAGTTCGGTGAGCGCTCGGCCGAGGAACTCATGACACCGCGCTCGAAGATCGAGTCGCTGCACGTCGACGACACCGTCGCCGACCTGGTGCTCAAGGCCATCGACACCGGGTTCTCCCGGTTCCCCATCACCGCGGGCGACCTGGACGAGACGGTCGGCATCGTGCACGTCAAGCAGGCGTTCACCGTGCCGGTCGGCGATCGCGCCACCACCCAACTGGTGGCCATCGCCCGGCCCGTGTCCACGGTGCCGTCGAGCCTGGACGGCGACGCCGTGATGACCCAGATCCGGGCCAACGGGCTGCAGACCGCACTGGTGGTCGACGAATACGGCGGCACGGCAGGCATGGTCACCGTCGAGGACCTCATCGAGGAGATCGTCGGCGACGTCCGCGACGAACACGACGACGCCACCCTCGACGTGGTCGAGGTCCGCAACGGCTGGCGTATCTCGGGGCTGTTGCGCATCGACGAGGTCGAGAGCGAGACGTCCTTCCGGCCGCCCGAGGGCGACTACGAGACGATCGGCGGGCTCATCCTCCAAGAGCTCGGTCACATTCCCGAGCCCGGCGAGACCGTCGAACTCACCGAATTCGACCCCGACGGCCCGCTCGACGATCCGGTGCACTGGCAGGCCACCGTCATTCAGATGGACGGCCGACGCATCGACCTGCTGGAGCTCACCGAACTGGGCCGCCACGGCGCGTCCGAGGAGGAGGGTCGCTGATGGGATCCGACGTCTTCGGCGTGCTGCTCACCGTCGTGCTGCTCGGCGCCAACGCGTTCTTCGTCGGGGCCGAGTTCGCGCTGATCTCCGCCCGCCGCGACCGGCTCGAAGCGCTTGCCGAGCAGGGCAAGAAGAGCGCCGTCACCGTCATCAGGGCCGGTGAGCGACTGTCCCTGATGCTGGCCGGCGCGCAGCTGGGCATCACGATCTGCTCGATCCTGCTAGGCCGGGTCGGCGAGCCCGCGGTGGCGCACCTGCTGGAGGTGCCGTTCGGCGTCCTCGGCATCCCCGACACGATCCTGCACACGGTGTCCTTCGTCATCGCCCTCGGCGTCGTGGTCACCCTGCACGTGCTGCTCGGCGAGATGGTGCCCAAGAACATCGCGATCGCCGGCCCGGAGTCAGCCGCGATGCTGTTGATCCCGCCGTACCTGGTCTACATGCGGCTGGCCAAGCCGTTCATCGCGTTCTACAACTGGTGCGCCAACACGACCTTGCGCACGTTCGGGGTGGAACCCAAGGACGAGCTCGACGTCACCGTGTCCACCGTGGAGCTCTCGGAGATGATCGCCGAGTCGCTCTCGGAGGGCCTGCTGGACCCCGAGGAGCACGGCAGGCTGACCCGCGCGCTGCAGGTGCGCACCCACGTGGTCGCCGACGTCGCGATCCCGCTGGCCGACATCCGGGCCGTGCCGGTGTCGGGCCCCGGGCTCGGACCCACCGTCGCGGCGATCGAACGGGCGCTGGTCGACACCGGCTACTCCCGGTTCCCCGTCACCGACACCACCGGCGCCTTCCTGGGCTACCTGCACATCAAGGACGTGCTGGGACTGATGAGCGACCCCGACGCGGTCGTCGACCTGGCCACCGTCCGCGCGCTGCCACGGCTGGCCGCGTCGCTGCCGGTCCCGGACGCGCTGACCCGGCTGCGGCGGGACAACAGCCACCTGGCGCTGGTCACGACCGACGACCGCGTTACGGCCGTCGTGGCGCTGGAGGACCTGGTCGAGGACCTGGTGGGGACGGTGCGCGACGGGACCCACCGTGTCTGACGTGGTCCTCGAGCACCAGGTGCTCGAGGAATCCGACTGGACGCAGCGCGAGCGCACGCACCTGGAGCGGGCCGAATCCTTCCTCGGTCCGCACCGGGCGCGGGCGGGGCGCGGGGAAGCGCACCCGGTGTGGGACTTCCTGTTCAGCTACTACAGCCTGCGGCCCAGGCAGTTGCGTCGTTGGCATCCCGGGTTCGGCGTCGCGCTCGAGGGCGAGGCGGCCCTGCCGTTCCTGGACCGCGCGGGCTATCAGCGGCGCGGACGCGTCGTCACCGTCGGCCACGACCACCTGCTCGCGCGTCTGGACACGGTCACCTTCATCGCAGGGTTGCTCCGAGCCACCGCCGAACGCCCAGCCCGGCTCAACTGCTTTGGGCTGCACGAGTGGGCGATGGTCTACCGGAGCACCGACGTGCGGCACGACCAGGTGACGCTGCGGCTTGGCGCCGCGGGCACCGACGAGGTCGTCGAGTCGAATCCGTTGCGCTGCAGCCACTTCGACGCCTACCGCTTCTTCACCGAGCCCGCCGCGCCGCGTAACGCCGAGGCGTTGAGCCGCGAGACCCAGGTCGCCACCGAACAGCCGGGCTGCGTGCACGCCAACATGGATCTGTACAAGTGGTGTTACAAACTCGGTCCGCTGGTGCCCTCGGAGTTGCTGATGGACTGCCTGGACCTGGCCGCGCGGGCCAGGGAGCTCGACATGCGGGCCAGTCCCTACGATCTGGCCGGCTTCGGCATCGAGCCGATCGCCGTCGAGAGTGCGGCCGGCCGCACCGAGTACGTACGCCAGCAGCGGGACGTCGCCGATCGTTCGGCTCCGCTGCGGGCGGCATTGCTGAGCCGGTGTGACGAGATGCTGGTGGCAGCAGGTCGATTGGACGACGTTTACCCACGGGTAAGCTGGATCGACGCTTGAGAGAGGAAAACATGACTGACCGCGTGACCGTCGGCAACCTGCGAGTGGCACGGGTGCTGCACGACTTCATCACCAATGAAGCACTGCCCGGCACCGGTGTCGACCCCGATAGCTTCTGGGCCGGCGTGGACAAGGTCGTCGCCGATCTCGCGCCTCAGAACCACGACCTGCTGGCCCGCCGCGACGAACTGCAGGCCCAGATCGACAAGTGGCATCGTCAGCGCGTCATCGGACCGTTCGACGCCGCGGAGTACCAGACGTTCCTCACCGACATCGGCTACCTGCTTCCGGAGCCGGACGACTTCACGATCACCACCTCGGGGGTCGACGACGAGATCACCAGCACCGCAGGCCCGCAGCTGGTGGTGCCCGTCCTCAACGCCCGCTTCGCGCTGAACGCCTCCAACGCCCGGTGGGGTTCGCTGTACGACGCGTTGTACGGCACCGACGTCATCCCCGAGACCGATGGCGCCGAGAAGGGCGACGGCGGCTACAACCGGGTGCGCGGCGACAAGGTCATCGCGTACGCCCGCACGTTCCTCGACGAGTCGGTGCCTCTGGCCTCCGGGTCCTACGTCGACGCCACCGCCTTCACGGTCGAGGACGGCCAGCTGCAGGTCGCCCTTGGCGAGGAGAAGGTCGGCCTCGAACACCCCGAGGAGTTCGTCGGCTATCTCGGCGAGGCCGACGCACCGACCGCGGTGCTGCTGGTTCATCACGGCCTGCACGTCGAGATCCTGATCGACGCCGACTCCCCCGTCGGGTCGACCGACAAGGCGGGCGTCAAGGACGTCGTCCTGGAGTCTGCCGTCACCACGATCATGGACTTCGAGGACTCGGTCGCCGCGGTCGACGCCGACGACAAGGTGCTCGGTTACCGCAACTGGCTGGGGCTCAACCGCGGTGACCTGACCGAAGAGGTCAGCAAGGGTGGCAAGTCCTTCACCCGCGTGCTCAACGACGACCGCACCTTCACCGCCCCCGACGGCGAGTCCGAGCTGACGTTGCCCGGCCGCAGCCTGCTGTTCGTCCGCAACGTCGGCCACCTGATGACCAACGACGCCATCGTGTTCGAAGACGGTTCCGAGGTGCCCGAGGGCATCCAGGACGCGCTGTTCACCGGGCTGATCGCCGTGCACGGTCTCAAGGCCGAGGAGCAGAACGGTCCCCTGCTGAACAGCCGCACCGGCTCGATCTACATCGTCAAGCCCAAGATGCACGGGCCCGACGAGGTGGCGTTCACCTGCGAGCTGTTCAGCCGCGTCGAGGACGTGCTCGGCTTGCCGCAGGCCACCATGAAGGTTGGCATCATGGACGAGGAGCGCCGCACCACGGTGAACCTGAAGGCGTGCATCAAGGCCGCCAGCGATCGCGTCGTGTTCATCAACACCGGCTTCCTGGATCGCACCGGCGACGAGATCCACACCTCCATGGAGGCCGGCCCCATGATCCGCAAGGGCGCGATGAAGAGCCAGCCCTGGATCAAGGCCTACGAGGACGCCAACGTCGACGTCGGTCTGGCCGCGGGCCTGTCCGGCAAGGCCCAGATCGGCAAGGGCATGTGGGCCATGACCGAGTTGATGGCCGACATGGTCGAGCAGAAGATCGGCCAGCCCAAGGCCGGCGCCACCACCGCGTGGGTGCCCTCGCCGACCGGCGCGACACTGCACGCCATGCACTACCACCAGGTGGACGTCTTCGAGGTGCAGCGGGAACTGGCCGGCAAGAAGCGGACCACGCTCGACGAGCTGCTGACGATCCCGCTGGCCAAGGAGTTGGCCTGGGCGCCCGAGGAGATCCGCGAGGAGGTCGACAACAACTGCCAGTCGATCCTCGGCTACGTGGTGCGCTGGGTCGACGCGGGCGTGGGCTGCTCCAAGGTGCCCGACATCCACGACGTCGCGCTGATGGAGGACCGCGCCACCCTGCGGATCTCCAGCCAGCTGTTGGCCAACTGGCTACGGCACGGCGTGATCACCGAGGAGGACGTCAAGGCCAGCCTGCGCCGGATGGCCGCCGTGGTCGACGAGCAGAACGCCAAGGATCCGGACTATCTGCCCATGGCGCCCGATCCCGAGGCCAGCATCGCCTTCGAAGCTGCCCAGGAGCTGATCCTCTCCGGCGCCGCGCAGCCCAACGGCTACACCGAGCCGATCCTGCATCGCCGCCGCCGGGAGTTCAAGGCTCGTCACGCCAACGGGTGACTAGGATTCGGCGGGTTCAGGTGACCACGAGACTCAACGAGTACAGGGGTTGGAATGGGCAGGCATAGCATTCCCGACCCGGAGGATTCCTCGGAGGCGGGACCGGGCGCGGGCGACGATCGGCCGGGCGATTCGTACGCAGATCGATACCCGCCGTACCGGCACGACGACGACGTCGTCGGCGAGGAGTACGACGCCTACGACACCTACGACACCGACGACGAGCCCCACGTCCACGACGGCGGGTACGACCAGCCGGGGCACGGCGAACCGGCCGACCCGCGCGACGACGAGGGCGACTACGCCTACCTCGAGGAGCAGGAAGCCGCCACGACGGCCTTCGCGACGACGCCAGGGACCCCGAACCGTCGCGACTGGGAGAGCAGCGAGTGGACCGGCAGCCACCGCGCCATCACCCCCAAGCGGCGCGGCATCAGCGTCGGGGTGATCGTCGCCCTGGTGACCGTGGTCGTGGTGGTCGGCGCCGTCATCGCCTGGCGGTTCTTCGGCGACGCCCTCTCGGAACGCTCTCAGGCAGGCGCCGCTCGGTGCGTGGCCGGCGAGGTCACCGTCGCCGTGGTCGTCGACCCCTCCATCTCCGACCAGATCACCTCGCTGGCCGACCAGTACGGCCAGTCGGCCGCCCCGGTCGGCGACAAGTGCGTCAAGATCGGGGTCAAGGCCGCCGAGTCCGATCAGGTGATCAACGGGTTCGCCGGTCAGTGGCCCGGCGACCTGGGTGACCAGCCCGCCCTGTGGATCCCAGGCAGCTCGATCTCCGAAGCCCGCCTGGAGGCCGCATCCGGCGAGAAGACCGTCAGCGACAGCCGCTCCCTGGTCACCTCGCCGGTCATGATCGCCATGCGGCCGCAGTTGAAGAGTGCACTGGGGCAACGCAACTGGGGCGCACTGCCCGGCCTGCAAGGCAATCCCACGTCGCTGGACGGCCTGAACCTGCCCGGGTGGGGATCGCTGAAGCTGGCGTTGCCGATGACGGGTGACGGCGACGCGACCTACCTGGCCGCCGAGGCCGTCGCGTCGGCGTCCGCCCCGCAGGGCCAGCCCCCGACGTCGGGGGCGAACGCCATCGCAACGCTGCGGGCCGCGCAGCCCAAGTTGGCCGACGACAAGTCGTCGACGGCGATGAACGCGATGCTCGACGCGTCCGACCCGGCCGCCGCCGACGTGCACGCCGTGGTCGCCACCGAGCAGCAGATCTTCCAACGGGGCTCGCAGGCCGACGCCAAGGACAAGCTCGCCGCCTGGCTGCCGTCCGGGCCGACCGCCGTCGCCGACTACCCCACGGTGTTGCTGGCCGGCACCTGGCTGAACCAGGAACAGATCAGCGCCGCAAGCGAGTTCGCGCGTTTCCTGCGCAAGCCCGAAGCCCTCGCCGACCTCGCCGCGGCCGGCTTCCGCGCCGAGGGGACCACCCCGCCGCAGAGCGACGTGACCGACTTCGCCGCGCTGCCCGCGCCGCTGTCGATCGGTGACGGCGGTCTGCGAGCCACCCTGGCCAACCTGGTCAGTGCGCCCGCGCAGGACCCCGCGGTCACCGTCCTGCTTGATCAGTCGATGAACGCCGACGAGGGCGGCAAGTCACGGCTGGCCAACGTCACCGCCGCGCTCACCGCCCGCCTCCAGGCCCTGCCGTCGACCTCGGCGGTCGGGCTGTGGACATTCGACGGGGTGGCTGGCCGCTCGGAGGTACCGATGGGGCCGCTCGACGAACAGGTCGGCGGCACGCCGCGATCGCAGGTGCTGACCACCAACCTCAACGGTCAGTCGCCCAGCAACGGCGGCGCGGTGTCGTTCACCACCCTTCGCCTGATGTACCCCGAGGCGGTCGCGAACTTCCGTGAGGGGCAGCCCAATTCGGTGCTCGTCATCACGGCGGGTCCGCACACCGACCAGTCGCTCGACGGCCCGGGTCTGCAGGACTTCATCAAGCAGACCTTCAACCAGGCGCGGCCCGTCGCCGTCAACGTCGTCGACTTCGGCACCGATCCCGACCGGGGCACGTGGGAGGCCGTCGCCCAGGCAACCGGCGGGAACTATCAGAACCTGAACAGTTCGGCGGGCCCCGAGCTCACCACGGCACTGACCGCGGCGCTGGGCTAGACACCTCCAACGCCGAACGTGGACTAATTCACGCCAATCCGCGGATCGGCCGTGAACTAGTCCACGTTCGAGGGCTACACGCTCAGGCGAACGCCTCGACCGGCGGGCACGAGCAGACCAGGTTGCGGTCGCCGTAGGCGCTGTCGATGCGGCGCACCGGCGGCCAGACCTTCGGCCGGAAGCCCTTGCCCATCGGGTAGGCGGCCTGTTCCCTGGTGTACGGGTGGTCCCAGTTCTCGACCAGGAGGCACTCGGCCGTGTGGGGGGCCCCACGCAGCGGGTTGTCGTCCTTGGGCCATGCCCCCGAGCCGACCTGGTCGATCTCGGCGCGAATCGAGATCATCGCCTCGCAGAAGGCGTCCACCTCGGTCAGGCTCTCACTCTCGGTGGGCTCGACCATCAACGTGCCCGCGACGGGGAAGCTCATCGTCGGCGCGTGGAAACCGTAGTCCGCCAACCGCTTCGCCACGTCGTCGACCGTCACGCCGGTCGCCTTGGTGATGCCACGCAGGTCGAGGATGCACTCGTGGGCGACCATGCCGTTCTCGCCGGTGTAGAGCACCGGGTAGTACTCGTCCAACCGGCGGGCGACGTAGTTGGCCGACGCGATCGCGGTCAGCGTCGCGGCCCGCAAGCCGGGTGCCCCCATCATGCGGATGTAGGCCCACGTGATCGGCAGGATCGACGCCGAGCCGTACGGCGCCGCCGACACGGTGTAGGTGTCGGTGAGCTCGTCGGCCAACGGGTGGCCGGGCAGGAACGGCGCCAGGTGGCTGCGTACCGCGACCGGTCCGACACCAGGGCCGCCACCACCGTGCGGGATGCAGAACGTCTTGTGCAGATTCAGGTGGCTGACGTCGCCGCCGAACCGGCCCGGTCGGGCCAGACCGACGAGTGCGTTGAGGTTCGCTCCGTCGACGTAGACCTGGCCGCCGACGTCGTGAACGGCCGCGCAGATCTCCTCGACGTCGTGCTCGAAGACTCCGTGCGTCGACGGGTAGGTGATCATCAGCGCCGCCACGCTGTCACCGTGCTCGGCGATCTTGGCCCGCAGGTCGTCGAGGTCGACGTCGCCGTTCTCACGGCAGGCCACCACCACGACGCGCATTCCGGCCAGCGCGGCCGAGGCCGCATTGGTACCGTGCGCGCTCGACGGGATCAGGCAGATGTTGCGTTGCGCGTCCCCACGACTGAGGTGATAGGCCTGGATCGCGAGCAGGCCGGCGTACTCGCCCTGTGACCCCGCGTTGGGCTGCAGCGAGACGGAGTCGTACCCGGTGAGCTGGGTCAGCCAGCCCTCGAGGTCGGCGATGAGCTTGCGCAGTCCCGGGGTGTCCGAGGCAGGTGCGAACGGATGCTGCTTGCCGAACTCGGGCCACGTGATGGGCTCCATCTCCGCGGCGGCGTTGAGCTTCATGGTGCACGACCCCAGCGGAATCATGCTGCGGTCCAGTGCAATGTCCTTGTCCGACAGCGACCGCAGATAGCGCATCATGTCGGTCTCGGTGCGGTACTTCGTGAAGGCCGGGTGGGTGAGGAACGCCGACGTGCGGGTGGCGATCTCGGGACCCGCCCAGTGGTGTCCGCCGCGGGTGGCACCGAAGGCCGACAGGACGTCCTCGACGTGGTTGGCGGTGGTGGCCTCGTCGCAGGAGACCGAGACGTGGTCGGCGTCGACCAGCCAGACGTTGATCCCACGTGCCTTGGCCGCCGCGCGGACTTCCTCGGCCCGACCGGGCACGCGAGCCAACACGGTGTCGAAGAAGGCGTCGTGTACCACCTCGACGTCGGCCTCGACCAGCGCCGTGGCGATTGCCAGCGCGTTGCCGTGCACCTTGTGGGCGATGGCCTTCAGCCCGTTGGCACCGTGGTAGCTCGCATACATCGCGGCCATCACCGCCAGCAGTACCTGCGCCGTGCAGATGTTGCTGGTGGCCTTGTCGCGGCGGATGTGTTGTTCGCGGGTCTGCAGCGCGAGGCGATAGGCCGGGGAACCGTCGGCGTCGACCGAGACGCCGACGAGGCGACCCGGCAGTTGGCGGGCGTGCTTGGTGTGCACGGCGAGGTAGCCGGCATGCGGTCCGCCGAATCCCATTGGGACGCCGAACCGTTGAGTGGTGCCGAAGCCGACGTCGGCGCCGAATTCGCCAGGCGGGGTGATGAGGGTGCACGCCAGCAGGTCGGCACCCACGGCGACCAGTGCGCCACGCGCGTGGGCCTGCTCGACGAGCGCGCTCCAGTCGACGACGCGACCGCTGGCGCCCGGCAACTGGACGACGACGCCGAAGAGTTCACCGTCGGCCAGGTCGTCCGGGAGGCCGTCGCGCAGGTCGGCGGTGACGATCCGGATGCCCAGCGGCGCGGCCCGGGTGGCCAGCACGGCCGCGGTCTGCGCGTAGACGTCGGAGTCGACCAGCAGCGTGCTCGCCGAACCCTTCACCGCCCGGTGCATGAGCGTCATGGCCTCGGCGGCCGCGGTGGCCTCGTCGAGCATGGAGGCGTTGGCCACCTCGAGGCCCGTCAGTTCCTCGACCATGGTCTGAAAGTTGAGCAGGGCTTCGAGGCGGCCCTGGCTGATCTCCGGCTGATACGGCGTGTAGGCCGTGTACCAGGCGGGGTTCTCGAGGATGTTGCGCTTCAACACCGCCGGGGTCAGCGTGTCGAAGTAGCCCTGTCCGATCATCGAGACCGCAACCGTGTTGGTGTCGGCCATCGCGCGGAGTTCGGCGAGGGACTGCTCCTCCGTCGCGGGCGGCGGCAGCTGGTCGAGGCCCGGGGCCAGCCCGTCGGCGGTGAGCGCGTCGAGAATGCCGCTGGGAAGCGCCTTTTGGGCCAGCTCGGCGAGGGTGTCGACACCGATCACCTCGAGCATGGTGGCGACGGCGTCCGCATCCGGCCCGATGTGCCTGTCGGCGAACCTGGGCTGGTGGTGTTCGTTGCTGGGGTGGGAAGGAGCACCGGGCACGGAAGGACCTCTCAGAGCGTGGAACCGCTTGCGGTCCTCCCCCTCTGTCGTCGACCCGTAACGGGTGCCTGAGAGATTCGGCATACCGGCTCAGTGCCGGGCTGCCTTTCCCCATGGGCGGGTGCAGTCGAGCACACCACTTTCCAGAGGCATCGTGGCTCCGTGCGGTCCTGGGGCCTGAGAGGTTGACGGAGAGGTGTTGCTCCTTCGGCGTCCGTGGCTGGCGGCCATGGAACTCTCCCGCGCGGGGGCGATGCGTTGACGAGTCTACCCGCACCGCGGTGCGGGGGCTCTGTCAGCCGATCTTGCGGTCGCGGTGCTTGCGCCGCGACGCGAGCTCGTCCTCCGGGCTGGGGATCGACTCGCCGCCGTCGGCACGCTCGCCGGGGAAGTCCGCGATGGCGCCGGTGAGTTCGCGCATGGCCCCCGACACCGCGATGCCGAATACCCCCTGGCCGCCCTGAAGCAGGTCGACGACCTCTTCGGCCGAGGTGCACTCGTAGACGGTGGTGCCGTCGGAGAACAGGGTGATGTTCGCCAGGTCCTTCACGCCGCGCTGACGCAGGTGGTCGACGGCGACGCGGATGTTGTGCAGCGAGATGCCGGTGTCCAGAAGTCTTTTGACGATCTTCAGGACCAGGATGTCCTTGAACGAGTACAGCCGTTGACTGCCCGAGCCGGCGGCGCCGCGGATGGACGGGACCACCAGCGAGGTCCTGGCCCAGTAATCCAGCTGACGGTAGGTGATGCCGGCGATCTGGCAGGCACTGGGCCCGCGGTAGCCCACGAGTTCGTCCGGGACCGAGTTGTCGGGGAACAAGCCCGCCTGGACGGGTTCGCTAGGGGCTGCCGTGACTGCCGGCTCCGGTGTGCCGCTGGAGTCGAGATCCAACTGCCCCTGACGTGGCGTGTCGCCCACTGCCCATCCTCTCGCCGATCGAACTGGATCCATGCGTGGCAGCCATCAACGACGACTCAACACGTTTGCTCCGAGCTCTCGAGTATGTCGAGCATACGCTTCCTG
>Ga0209051_1001406_pt1 | contig 20679 bp, 20 predicted proteins | sample AraplaCvi_mMS_r2_2_FD_184286 | JGI IMG/M metagenome (GOLD analysis project Ga0209051, IMG submission 184286) | Arabidopsis root microbial communities from North Carolina, USA - plate scrape MF_Cvi_mMS_r2 (SPAdes) (version 2) | ecosystem: Host-associated > Plants > Roots > Endosphere | place...
CTCCTTCACGACCACGCGCGACGACGGCTTCCGCTTCCAGAGCGGCCAGTTCGTCATGGTGGGCCTGCCGATCGGCGGCCGGCCGCTGATGCGCGCCTACAGCATCGCGAGCTCGGCCTACGAGCCGACGCTGGAGTTCTTCAGCATCAAGGTGCCCGGCGGCGCCCTGACCTCGCGGCTGATGCACATCAAGCCCGGCTACAAGGTGCTGGTCGGGCGCAAGGCGACCGGCACGCTGCTGCTGCAGAACCTGCGCCCGGGACGCAACCTCTGGCTGCTGGGCAGCGGCACGGGGCTGGCGCCGTTCCTGAGCCTGGTGCGCGACCCGGAGACCTACGAGCGCTTCGAGCGCGTCGTGCTCGTGCACTCGTGCCGCCACGTGGCGGACCTCGCCTACGCGGACCTGCTGCAGCGCGCGCTTCCGGCCGACGAGTTCCTCGGCGAGGCCGTCACCGCCAAGCTGGTCTACCACCCCACGGTGACGCGCGAGCCGTTCCGCAACCAGGGGCGCATCCCGCTGCTGCTGGAGCGCGGCGCGGTGGAGGAGGCGGCCGGCCTCCCGCGCCTGGACGCGGCGCAGGATCGCTGCATGGTCTGCGGCAGCCCGGCGATGCTGGCCGACACGCGGGCGCTGCTCGAGCGCCTCGGCTTCACGGAGGGCTCGATGGGCGAGCAGGGCAGCTACGTGATCGAGCGGGCGTTCGTGGAGCGCTAGGTGATGCAGGCCGCCGCGAGGCGGTCGCGCAAGGTCGCGGCCAGCGCCCACGACGCGCTCAGCGCGAGTGCGGCGCCCGCGCAGCGGTAGCCCCAGGCCTGCAGCCGCGCGGGCGTGGCGCGCGCGCCGGCGCGCCGTCGCCACCAGGCCCACAGGGCGGGCGCGGCGGCGAGGGCGGGCGAGGAGGCCAGCGCGAAGGCCGCCATGACGAGCGCGCCGCCGGGCGCGCCGTTGGCGAGCGCGGCCAGCAGCAGCGCGGCCTGCAGCGCGCCGCAGGGCCAGGCGACCCAGGCCAGCCCGGCGAGCCAGGCCCGGCCGCGCCTCGGCACGACGTGCACGACCGCCGCGTCCTCGCGCAGAAGGCGGCGCGGCATGCGCCCGGTGGCGAGCCACCACAGGCCGAGGCCGAGGAAGGCGAGCTGCAGGAGCGTCCACAGCGGCTGCAGCAGCGGGACGGTGCGCGACCAGGCGCCGAGCGCGCCCACGCCCGCGGCGGCGGCCGCGCCGACGGCGGCGTAGCCCGCCGCCCGGCCGAGGAGGAAGAGCGTCGAGTCCGCGCGCCGCCCGCCGGTGAGGGCGGCGCAGGGCGAGGCGCACATCAGCGCGCAGTGCGGCGTGGCGGCCAGGCCCATCGCCAGCCCGCCGGCGGCGAGCAGGGCTTCCATCACACGAGGCGCGAGAAGCGCACGCGCTCGACGCCCTGGCCGAGGTGGCGATCGAAGACCATGGCGACCGCGCGCACGACGTACCAGCCGAGGGCGGTCACTTCGACCGCGCTCTCGTGCAGGCGCACGAAGCCGTCGGCGCACAGGGGCGCGAGGCGCGTCAGCTCGGCGTCGTAGGCGCTGCGCACGTCGACGCCGAAGCGGCGCGCCACCTCGTCGAAGTCGAGCCGGCCGGTGCACATCAGCGTCATGATCATGTGGCGCCGCACCTGGTCGTCGGCGTCCAGCACCAGGCCGCGCACCACGGGCAGGCGGCGCCGCGCCAGGGCTTCCTCGTACTCGGGCAGGGTCTTGGCGTTCTGGTAGTAGCCGTCGCCGATGCGGCCGATGGCCGAGACGCCGAGCGCGACGAGGTCGCAGTCGGGCTGCGTGCTGTAGCCCTGGAAGTTGCGCTGCAGGCGGCCCTCGCGCTGGGCGACGGCGAGCGAGTCGTCGGGCAGCGCGAAGTGGTCCATGCCGATGTAGGCATACCCCTCGGCCTGGAAGCCGGCCATGGCGGTGCCGAGCATGGCCACGCGCGCCGGGCCGCCGGGCAGCTCGTCGGCATGGATGCGGCGTTGCGGCTTGAAGCGCTCGGGGAGGTGCGCGTAGGCGTACAGCGCGATGCGGTCCGGCCGAAGGCCTGCCACCTGCGCGATGGTGCGCGCGAAGCTGGCGGCGGTCTGGCGCGGCAGGCCGTAGATGAGGTCGACGTTGATCGAGCGGTAGCCGAGCGCGCGCGCCGCGGCCATCAGGTCGCGCACGCTCTCGAAGGACTGCACGCGGTGCACGGCCTGCTGGACGTCGGGGTCGAAGTCCTGCACGCCGAAGCTCAGGCGGTTGAAGCCCTGCGCGCGCAGGTGCGCGAGGCGCTGCGGGGTGACGGTGCGCGGGTCGACCTCGATGGAGATCTCGGCGTCGGGCGTGACGTCCAGCACGCGTCGCAGCGTGGCCATCAGGCGCGCCAGCTCGTGGTCGGACAGGAAGGTCGGCGAGCCGCCGCCGAAGTGCAGCTGCGTGACGGTGCGCCGCGGGCCGAGGCGGGCGGCGACGAGGCCGAGCTCGCGCACCAGCGCGCGCACGTAGGGCAAGCCGCGCTCGTGGTGCTTCGTGATGATCTTGTTGCAGGCGCAGTAGTAGCAGACCGACTCGCAGAAGGGCACGTGCACGTAGACCGAGAGCGGCCCCGCGGCCGGGTCGGCGCGGCGCGCCGCGAGCAGGCGCTCGACGCCATGCTCGTCGAAGTCGCCGAAGCGGTCGGCGGTGGGGTACGAGGTGTAGCGCGGGCCCGGGCCCTGGATGCGGGCGAGCAGGGCGTCGGAGGGCAGCGCGCGCGGGGCGACGACGGCGGGGGCGGGGTCGGCGAGGTCTGGCATGCCCGCATGGTGCCGCCGCGGGCCGGCGCGGGTCTTGCGATCGCTCAATGCGGGTCGATCTCGACCAGCAGCAGCGTGGAGATCGCCCCCGAGGTCGACAGCAGGCCCCAGAAGAGCAGGAAGGCGAGCGTGTAGATGCCCTGCGGCGTAGGCTCGACGCCGAAGGTCTCGAGGCGCACGTCGGCCGGGTCGACCACGGCGAACACCAGCGCCTCCAGCACGCCCGCCATCACGAACGAGGGCCAGAGGATCGTCAGGGCCAGTCGGCGCATGGGGGCCTCCTCGCCGCGCGGCCGCTTCAGCGGCGCAGCGACGCGTGGTTGCGGGCGAGTTCGGCCGGCTGGGTGGCCGCGTCCTCGGCGGACTGCAGGGACGGGTGCGGCACGCGCGGCTGCGCGACGACGGGATCCGCGTGGCGCACCGCGATCACGGCGGACAGCGTGGCGGCCACGACGGCGCTCGCGGGCAGCGCGAAGACGAACCAGGCCATGCCGAAGCGCCACCAGGGCGGGGCGGTCGGGGCGGCGGGCGGGGACAAGGCGTTCATGGGCGGCTCCCGTTCAACGCGGTATGACGAAGGTGGACTTCTCGTTCACGACGTCGCCCGCGGCGCCGTCGATCTGGAAGCGGATCGGATGCACGCCCGCGCCGGCGGCCTGCGCCGACTCGAAGGGCAACTGCACGCGCACGGCGAGCCAGCGCGCCTGCGCGCCGTCGACGTCGAGGTCGGGGGCGGAAGCCACGACCAGGCCGTCCAGGCCCGTCACCCCGACGCGGAAGTGGCGCGGACGCTCGCTGGCGTTCATCACCTGCAGGCGGTAGACGTTCTCGATGCGGCCCTGCTCGACCTGGCGCGCCAGCGCGCCGCGGTCGCGGATCACGTCGACGCGGAACGGCGCGCGCAGGGCGATCGTCGTCGCGATCGCGCCGACGATCAGCGCCAGCACCGCCGTGTAGACGAGCACGCGCGGGCGCGCCACGTGGTGCAGCATCTGCCGGCGCGACCAGCCGCGCTCGAGCCCGTTCTCGGTCGCGAAGCGGATGAGGCCGCGCGGGTAGGCCATCTTATCCATCACGCCGTCGCAGGCGTCCACGCAGGCGGCGCAGCCGATGCACTCGTACTGCAGGCCGTTGCGGATGTCGATCCCGGTCGGGCAGACCTGCACGCACAGGCTGCAGTCGATGCACGAGCCCTTGCCCGCGCCGGCGAGCGCGTCGTGGGCGAGCGACTTGGTGCGCGCGCCGCGCGGCTCGCCGCGCTTCGTGTCGTAGGTCACGATCATCGTGTCGCGGTCGAACATCGCGCTCTGGAAGCGCGCGTACGGGCACATGTATTTGCAGACCTGCTCGCGCATGAAGCCGGCGTTGCCCCACGTGGCGAAGGCATAGAACAGGATCCAGAACCACTCCCACGGCCCGAAGGCGAGGTGCGCGGTCTCGGCCGCGAGGGTGCGGATGGGCGTGAAGAAGCCGACGAAGCTGAAGCCCGTCCACAGCGCGACCAGGATCCAGGCCGCATGCTTGGCGCCGCGGCGGCGCAGCTTGTCGGCGTTCCACGGCGCGGCGTCGAGCCGCATGCGCGCCGTGCGGTCGCCCTCCAGGCGGCGCTCGATCCACAGGAAGATCTCGGTGTAGACCGTCTGCGGGCAGGCGAAGCCGCACCAGAGCCGGCCGGCGATGGCCGTGAAGAGGAACAGGCCGTAGGCGGACACCACGAGGATGGCCGCGAGGAAGATGAAGTCCTGCGGGTACAGCACCAGCCCGAAGACATAGAAGCGGCGCGCGGCGAGGTCGAACAGCACGGCCTGGCGGGCGTTCCACTCCAGCCACGGCAGGCCGTAGAACAGCGCCTGCGTCAGGAACACCAGCACCCAGCGCCAGGTGGCGAAGCGGCCCTTGATCTCGCGCGGATGGATCTTCTTCTCGGCGCGGTAGAGGCCGCCGCCCGCGGACGCGATGGGGATGACGGGCCGGCCGGCGGCGTTCATGGTGTGGGTTGCCTGGGGTGGATCAGCGCGCGGCGACCGAACCCGGCTGCTGCGCCTGCGGATTCGACAGGCTCCAGACGTAGGCGCCCACCACGTGGATCTGCTCGGGCGTGAGGCGATGCTCCTGCGCGGGCATGACGTTGCTCTTGCCGCCGTTGACCATCGCGACGATCGCGTCCTTGCCGAAGCCGTGCAGCCAGATGCCGTCGGTGAGGTTGGGCGCGCCGATCGCCTGGTTGCCCTTGCCGTCGGGCCCGTGGCAGGCGGCGCAGATCACGAACTTCGCGCGTCCGGCCTCGGCCGCCGCGACGTCGTGCGGGCTGTTGGACAGGCTGAGCACGTAGTTCGCCACGTTGCCCACGTCCTTCGCGTCGCCGACCGCCGCGGCCATCGACGGCATCATGCCGTGGCGGCCGTGCGTGATGGTCTCGACGATGGTCTCGGGGCTGCCGCCGTACAGCCAGTCCTTGTCGGTGAGGTTGGGGAAGCCCTTGTTGCCGCGCGCGTCGGAGCCGTGGCAGGCCGAGCAGTTGTTGACGAACAGGCGCTCGCCGATGGCCATGGCCTGCTTGTCGCGCGCCAGGTCGGCCGCCGGCGTCTTGGCGTAGCGGGCGTAGACGACCGCCAGCTTCGCGTTGGCCGCCTCCTGCTCGTGGCGCCAGGCGTCGGCGCTGCTCCAGGCGAGCGCGCCCTTGGCGCTGCCGAGGCCCGGGTACAGCAGCAGGTACACGGCGGCGAAGGCGATGGTGATGACGAACAGGATCATCCACCAGCGCGGCATGGGGTTGTTCATTTCGCGCAGGTCGCTGTCCCACACGTGGCCGGTGGTGCCGTCGGCGGCACCGGACCTGCCGCGCGCGGTGATGACCAGCAGCGCGAGGCAGCCGACGAGGCTGAGGATGACGGCCAGGGCGATGTAGACGGACCAGCCGGCCGAGAAGAAGTCGCTCATTGCGAGTCTCCCGTTTCCTGGAAGGGGAGGCGTTGCGCCTCCTCGAAGGCGCGCTTGTTGCGCGGCAGCAGCGTCCACGCCACGATGCCGGCGAAGACGAGGAAGGACAGCACGGTGGTGGCGTAGCGCAGGGTGTCGAGATCCATGGCTCGGCTCCTCACTTCACGGCGGTGCCGAGCACCTGGAGGTAGGCGACGAGGGCGTCCTCGTCGGTCTTGCCGGCGACCTCGTCGGCGGCGCCGGCGATGTCGGCGTCGGTGTAGGGCACGCCCACGGCGCGCAGCGCGCGCATGCGCGGGGCCATGCCGGCGGGGTCGACCTTGCCCTTGGGCAGCCACGAGTAGGCGGGCATGTTGGACTCGGGCACCACGTCGCGCGGGTTCTCGAGGTGGATGCGGTGCCACTCGTCGCTGTACTTGCCGCCCACGCGCGCGAGGTCGGGGCCGGTGCGCTTGCTGCCCCACTGGAAGGGGTGGTCCCAGACCGACTCGCCGGCCATCGAGTAGTGGCCGTAGCGCAGCGTCTCGGCCAGCAGCGGGCGGATCATCTGCGAGTGGCAGCCGTAGCAGCCCTCGCGCAGGTAGACGTCGCGCCCGGCGAGCTGCAGCGCCGTGTAGGGCTTGAGGCCCTCCACCGGTTGCGTGGTCGAGCGCTGGAAGAACAGCGGGACGATCTCCACCAGGCCGCCCACGGCGATCACCAGGAGGATGAGCACGATCATCAGGAAGTTGTTGGTCTCGATGTCGGCGTGCGAGAAGCCCTTGGGCTTGGCGGCAGTGTCGTTGGCCATGTCGTGGCTCCGTTCAGGCGTGGGCAACCGCGAGGGGGATGCGCACGGGGGTGTAGCGGCCGTTCGTGGCGGTCTTCCACACGTTCCAGGCCATCACCAGCATGCCGGCCAGGTACAGCAGGCCGCCGCCGAGGCGCACGACGTAGAAGGGGAAGGTCGCCTTCACGACCTCGGCGAAGCTGTAGGCCAGCGTGCCGTCGTCGTTGATGCTGCGCCACATCACGCCTTCCATCACGCCGGCGCTCCACATCGAGGCGATGTACAGCACGATGCCGACGGTGGCGATCCAGAAGTGCAGCGAGATGGCGCGCACGCTGTACATCTCGGTGCGGCCGAACATGCGCGGCACGAGGTAGTAGAGCGAGCCCATGGTGATGAGGCCGACCCAGCCGAGCGCGCCGGAGTGGACGTGCGCGATGCCCCAGTCCGTGTAGTGCGACAGCGAGTTCACGGTCTTGATGGACATCATCGGCCCCTCGAAGGTCGACATGCCGTAGAACGACAGGCTGACGATGAGGAACTTCAGGATCGGGTCGTCGCGCAGCTTGTGCCAGGCGCCCGAGAGGGTCATGATGCCGTTGATCATGCCGCCCCAGCTCGGCGCGAGCAGCACCAGCGAGAACAGCATGCCCACGCTCTGCACCCAGTCCGGCAGCGCCGTGTAGTGCAGGTGGTGCGGGCCCGCCCACATGTAGGTGAAGATCAGCGCCCAGAAGTGCACGATCGACAGCCGGTAGCTGTAGACGGGGCGGTCGGCCTGCTTGGGGATGAAGTAGTACATCATCCCGAGGAAGCCGGCGGTGAGGAAGAAGCCCACCGCGTTGTGGCCGTACCACCACTGCACCATCGCGTCCTGCGCGCCCGCGTAGACCGAGTAGCTCTTGGTCAGGCTGACCGGGATCACGGCGCCGTTCACGACGTGCAGCAGGGCGACCGCGATGATGAAGGCGCCGTAGAACCAGTTGGCCACGTAGATGTGGCGCACCTTGCGCGTGCCCACCGTGCCGAAGAACACGATGGCGTACATCACCCACACGACCGCGAGCAGCAGGGCGATCGGCCACTCGAGCTCGGCGTATTCCTTGCCGCGCGTGATGCCGAGCGGCAGCGTGATCGCGGCGAGCACGATCACCGCCTGGAAGCCCCAGAAGTGCAGCCTGGCGAGGGTCGGCGCGAACAGCCGGACCTGGCAGGTGCGCTGCACCACGTAGTAGCTGGTGGCCATCAGGGCGCAGCCGCCGAAGGCGAAGATGACCGCGTTGGTGTGCAGCGGGCGCAAGCGCCCGTAGCTCAGCCAGGGCAGGCCCATGTTGATGTCCGGCCAGGCGAGTTCGGCCGCGATGAAGACGCCGACCAGCATGCCGACCACGCCCCACACGACGGCCGCGATCGTGAACAGGCGCACGGTCTCGTCGTCGTAGGTCGCGGCCGGTGCGGCCACGGATGCAGTGCTCATTGGAAGATCTCCGGGAGGACGGCGAGCCCTTGCTGGCCGTATGGACTATTCTTCCGGGACGGCCTGCCGGGCCCTTTGATCGGTGTCAAACGAAAGGCCGGGCTCGGAAAGAATCCGGCCGCCTTCGCGCTCGAGGTCGTCGAACTGGCCGCTGCCGAGCGCCCAGCCGAACACGCCGATGAGCGCGAGCACGAGCAGCACCGAGAACGGGATCAGGAGATAGAGGCTGTCCATGGGGCTCGATGCGTCAGGCGCAGTGAATTGAGGACGACGACGAGCGAACTCGTCGCCATGCCGAGCCCCGCCGCCCACGGCGGCAGCACACCGAGCAGGGCGAGCGGGACGCACGCGGCGTTGTAGGCGGCGGCCCAGGCCAGGTTCTGGCGGATCACGCGCAGCGTGCGGCGGGCGAGCGCGCGGGCGCGCACGAGGTCCGCCAGCCGGTTCGACAGCAGCACCCCGTCGGCCTGCGCGCGCGCGACCTGGGCGCCTTCGCCCATGGCGATCGACACGTCGGCGCGCGCGAGCACGGGCGCGTCGTTGATGCCGTCGCCCACCATCGCCACGATGCGGCCCGCGTCCTGCGCGGCGCGCAGCGCCTGCAGCTTGTCCTCGGGCGACAGGCCGCCGCGCGCCGAGTCGAGGCGCAGCCTGGCGCCCACGGCGTCGGCGCGGTCGGGATCGTCGCCCGAGAGCAGGTGCACGCGCACGCCCTCGGCCTGCAGCGCCTGCACGGCCGCGGGGGCGTCCTCGCGCACGGCCTCGTCGAAGGCGAAGCGGGCGAGCGGCGCGCCGTCGCGGGAGAGGACGACGTCGGCGGGCCGCACCGCGCCGGTCGAGACCGTGGCGGCCCAGGCGGCGGCGCCGAGGCGCCAGCAGCGGCCCTCGACGTCGATCGCCTCGATACCCCGGCCCGGCACCTCGCGCACCTCGCGCCAGACGCTGCCGTCGCCGTCGCGCGCCGCCTGCAGCGCGCGCGACAGGGGATGGGTCGACCAGGCCGCGAGCGAGGAGGCGCGCCCGGCGAGGGCGTCGGCCGCCAGCGTGCCCGCGAGCACGATCGTGCCGGTGCAGCGCGGGCGGCCCGTCGTCAGGGTGCCGGTCTTGTCGAGGAAGACCTCGTCCACGCGCACCAGGCGCGCGAGCGCGTCGATGTCGCGCAGCAGCAGGCCCTCGCGCGCCATGCGGCTGGCGGCGGCCAGCAGCGCGGAGGGGGCGGCCAGCGAGAGGGCGCACGGGCAGGTCACGATCAGCACCGAGACCACCACCCAGGGCACGCGCGCGGGATCGACGAACCACCAGCCGAGGGCGCCGAGCGCGGCGAGCGCGAGCACGGCCCAGAGGAAGGGCGCGGCCCAGCGGTCGGCCGTGCGCAGCAGCGCGGGCTTGGCGGTGCGCGCCGCGCGCATGAGGGCGGCGATGGCCTCGTAGCGCGTGTCGGCGCCCACGCGCTCGGCGCGCATCAGCACCGGCGCGCCCAGGTTGAGGCTGCCGGCCACGACGGCATCGCCGGGCCGGCGCGGCCGCGGCACGGACTCGCCCGTGAGCAGCGACTCGTCCGCCTCGGTGCGGCCCTCGACGATCGTGCCGTCGGCCGCGAACGCCTCGCCGCGCGGCACGCGCAGCAGGTCGCCGGGGGCGATGGCGTCCACGGGGATCGTCTCGTCGACGCCGCCGGCGCCGACGCGCACCACGTCCAGCGGCAGGCGCGACGTCATGCCTTCGAGCTCGGCCTCGGCGCGGTGGCGCGCCTTCATCTCGAGGTAGCGCCCGCCGAGGAGGAAGGCGACGAACATCGTGATCGAGTCGAAGGCGGCCGTGCCCCGCAGCGGGCCGGCGGGGTCGGCGGCGGCCGCGGTGCTCGCGAGGAACGCGACCGCGACGCCCAGCGTCACCGGCACGTCCATGCCGATGCGCCCCTGGCGCAGCGAGCGCCATGCGCCCGCGAAGAAGGGCGCGGCGGAGAACGCGAGCACCGGCAGGGTCAGGATCCACGCGCCCCACTCGAGCAGGCGCAGGTATTCGGGCGCGATGTCGCCGGGCGCCGCGAGGTAGGTCGGCTCGACCAGCATCATCGCCTGCACCGCGCACAGGCCGGCGACGAACAGGCGCCAGAGCGCCAGGCGCGCCTCGCGTGCCCGCGCGGCGCGTGCCTGGGCGGCGGTGTCGGGCGAGGCGTCGTAGCCGGCGGCGCGCACCGCCTCGACGAGCCGGGAGACGGGGGCCGCCGCCGCGTCGCGGCGCACCGAGGCGACCTGGGCCGACGCGCTCACGCGCGCCTCGACCACCCCGGGCACGCGGCGCAGCGCGGCCTCGACGGTGTCCGCGCAGGCCGCGCAGTGCATGCCGCCGATGCGCAGCGAGGTCTCCGCCGCGGCGTCCATGGTCAGTCGACGATGCCCTGCACGATGCGCTGCAGCGCCACCGGATCGAGGATGCGCACGTCGCGCTGCTGCACGTCCAGGATGCCGTCCTCGGCGAAGCGTGAGAACGTGCGGCTGACCGTCTCGAGCGTGAGCCCGAGGTAGGTGCCGATCTCCTGGCGCGTCATGCGCAGGATGAAGCGCGACGGCGAGAACCCGCGCGCCTCCAGGCGCTGCGCGAGGTTGGCCAGGAAGGCCGCGACGCGCTCCTCGGCGCGCATGCCGCTCAGCAGCAGCATCACGCCGTGGTCGCGCACGATCTCGCGGCTCATCACGCGGTGGACCTGGCGCTGCAGGCCGGGCAGTTCCTGCGAGAGCGTCTCGAGGTCGGCGTAGGGGATCACGCAGACCTGCGAGTCCTCGAGGGCGACCGCGTCGCAGCTGTGCTCGCCGCTGCCGATGCCGTCGAAGCCGAGCAGGTCGCCCGCCATCTGGAAGCCGGTGACCTGGTCGCGGCCGTCCTCGGTGGTCATGCAGGTCTTGAAGAAGCCGGTGCGCACCGCGTGGATCGCCGCGAAGCGCTCGCCGCGCCTGAACAGGGCCTCGCCGCGGCGCAGGGAGCGGCGCGTGGCCACCAGCGCGTCCAGGCGCGCCAGGTCGCCGGCCGAGAAGCCGACCGGCAGGCACAGGTCGCGCAGGCTGCAGCTCGAGCAGGCCACCTCGGGGGCGGGACAGGCGCCGGAGGGGACGGGGCGCGAGGGCGATGGGGACATGGCTGCGGCGTTCTGACGTGGGTCAATGCCGGGATTCTTCGGGCGCCGCGCTGGCACAGGCTTGCGCCATGTCAAGGAAATCGCCTGCGGGCCTCACCACCATGGGTCGATGGCCCAGAACCTCTCGAACCTGACGACGTATCCCGCGGTCGACCGCTTCGTCGCCGCCTTCGGCCCCTGCGACCTGCTCGTCGCGCTGCAGCAACGGCGCAACCGGGCAGTCGTCGGCGGCTGTCCGCCGCTCGTGCTGCACGTGGCGCTGGGCGGGCGGCGGGCCGAGCTCGACCGCACGCTGGCCGCGCTGGAACGCGAGATGGCGCTCGCCGCCGCCGCGCTCGGCAGCGCGCGCGGCGTCGCCCGCGTCCACCTCGAGCTCGGGGCGGCCGGCTGGCCGGGCGACGCGCGCGCCGTGCGGCTGATGGACGCGCTGCATGCGGCCTTTCTCGTCCCGCCCGCCGCGGGGCTGCGCGTGGACGTCGGCGCGCGCTGCCCCACGGCCGGCGAGCTCTCGCGCTGGCGCAGCCTGGGCTGCGACGAACTCGTCTTCGAGGCGGACGCGCGGCGCGACGCCGCGCGCGCCGCGGCCGCGGCGCGGCGCGCCGGGATCGCGACGGTGTGCGTGCGCCTGGCGGCGGACGAGGACGGGCTCGACGCGGCGCTCTCGGCGCTCGTCGGCGCGCGGCCCGACCGCATCGCGCTGGACGACGCGCGCCTGGGGCACGTGGCGCGCGCGCGCGCCGCCGAGTTGCTGGAGGCGGCGCGCTACGTGCCGCTGGGGCTGCAGACCTTCGCGCAGCCGCGCGACCGCCTGGCCCTGGCGCGCGCGCAAGGCCGGCTCTTCCTCGGGCCCGACGGCTTCGGGGACCTGGCCAGCCACGACCTGCTCGCGCTGGGCGCGGGGGCCGTCGGCCAGGTCGGCGCCACCTACTACCAGAACCACGCCGACGCCGGCGCCCACGCCGCCGCGCTCGAGGCCGGGCGACTGCCCGTGGCGCGCGGCATCGCGCTCGGACGCGACGACCTGGCGCGCCGCGCGGTGATCCAGGCCCTGGTCTGCCAGGGGCGCATGGACTTCGAAGCCATCGGCCTCGCGCACCTGCTGGATGCGCGGAGCTACTTCGCGCAGGAGCTGGAGGAGATGGGGCGCTGGGTGCGCACCGGCCTGGCGGCGATGGACGCGGAGTCGATCGAACTCACGCCCGCCGGGCGGCGCGTGGCCGGCGAGATCGCCGGCGTGTTCGATCGCTTCCAGCGGGCGCAGAGGAGGCGCAACCAGTGCGCCTCGCTGCTGTGAAGGGCAGGGCGGGTCACGCCTTCTTGGTGTACGCGCTGCACCAGCCCTTCGCCGCGACCTGCTTGCCGGCGAAGATGGCGCACGGCCCGCTCGCGTCCGCGGCCTTGCCCTGGTAGAGCTGGCAGCCGCCGCAGGTCTGGCCCGCGGCGTACTTGGGGAACTTGGCCTTGTCGGCCTTGGTGGCGTCGACGACGTAGCCGAGCGCGGCGGCCTGGGGATCCTTCGGATCGACCTGCGCGTCCGCCGCGAACGCGCCGCGCGCGGCGAAGGCGAGGGCACCCGCGAGCGGGACGATGCGGATGAAGGTGCGGCGGGAAGTCATGGGGAACGGGTCCTCTGGGAATGTGGGGGTGGGCGCAGCTTAGCGACGGCGCGGCGCGGCACATTGATCTGGATCAGGCAGAGGACGGGGACTGGCCTCCGGCCTGTCCCCGTGTTGGTCGGGGGCCCGGGACGACTACGGGGAGGGCCGAAGGCCAGCCCCCTCGCGGCGTTTGACGGATCTCAAGGCGGCCCCCGCGCGCACCCGATAAGGTGCATTACACATACACGTTTATCCAGAGGAGCAGGATATGAGGAAATTCGTCGTCGCCGCGGCGCTCGCGCTGCCGTTGCTGGCCCCGGCCGCGGACAAGGCCGGCCCGGGCGACTTCGGCCCGCCGCGGGGCGCGCCCGTGCATGCCGTGCTCACGAGCCCGCCGAACGTGCCGCCGCCGATCACGCGCGACTACCCGGCCAGGGTCATCGTCGAGCTCGAGGTGCAGGAAAAGGAGATGCCGATCTCCGAGGGCGTCAGCTACACGTTCTGGACCTTCGGCGGCACCACCCCGGGCAGCTTCATCCGCGTGCGCCAGGGCGACACGGTGGAGTTCCACCTCAAGAACAGCCCGGACAGCAAGATGCCGCACAACATCGACCTGCACGGCGTCACCGGCCCCGGCGGCGGCGCCGCGTCGAGCTTCACCGCGCCGGGCCACGAGTCGAAGTTCACCTTCAAGGCGCTCAACGAGGGCATCTACGTCTACCACTGCGCGACGGCCCCCGTGGGCATGCACATCGCCAACGGCATGTACGGCCTGATCCTGGTCGAGCCGCCCAAGGGCCTGCCCAAGGTCGACCACGAGTACTACGTGATGCAGGGCGACTTCTATACGGCGGGCAAGTATCGCGAGAAGGGCCGCCAGGCCTTCGACATGGAGAAGGCGATCGACGAGCGCCCGACCTACGTGCTGTTCAACGGCGCGGAGGGCTCGCTCACCGGCGACCGTGCGCTCAAGGCCAACGTGAACGAGACCGTGCGCCTGTTCGTGGGCAACGGCGGGCCCAACCTGGTCTCGAGCTTCCACGTCATCGGCGCCATCTTCGACGAGGTGCGCTTCGAGGGCGGCACGAACGCGCAGAAGAACGTCCAGACCACGCTCATCCCCGCGGGCGGCGCCGCCATCGCCACCTTCCGCACGCGCGTGCCCGGCAGCTACGTGATGGTCGACCACTCGATCTTCCGCGCCTTCAACAAGGGCGCGCTGGCGATCCTCAAGGTCGACGGCGCCGAGGACAAGACCATCTACTCCGGCAAGGAACTCGACTCGGTATACCTGGGCGACCGCGCCGGCCCCAACCTGAATGCGGTCGCCACGGCCACCGCCTCGGCCGAGCGCGGCACGCTCTCGCTCGAGGAGCAGATCAAGGCGGGCGAGGCGCTGTTCAGCGGCACCTGCTCGGTCTGCCACCAGGCCAACGGCGCCGGGCTGCCGGGCGTCTTCCCGCCGCTGGCGAAGTCGGACTTCCTCGCCGCGGACGTCAAGCGCGCCCAGGGCATCGTGCTGCACGGCCTGAGCGGCAAGGTGACGGTCAACGGCAGCGACTACAACTCGGTCATGCCGCCGATGACGCAGCTCAACGACGACGAGGTGGCCAACATCCTCACGTACGTGCTCAACAGCTGGGGCAACCCGGGCGGGCGCGTGCTCGCCGACGAGGTGCGCAAGCGCCGCGCGGAGGCCGCGCCGGTGGCCGCGGCCGCGCACTGAACGAGGAACCCGCCGTGCACCCCCGTCGACTCGCCGCGGCCCTCGGCCTCGCGCTCTCCGGCCTCGCGCAGGCGGCCGACTACGCATCGCTGCCGGGCGGCCGCTTCGACAGCGCGCTCCCGCAGGGCGACGCGCCCGATGCGGTGGTCACGGTCGGCGTCGCGCCGTTCGCGTTGCGGCGCACGCCGGTCACGGTCGCCGAGTACGCGCGCTTCGTCGAGACCCATCCCGAATGGCGCCGCGGCGCGGTGCCGGCGCTGCTCGCCGATGCGCGCTACCTGGTGGGCTGGCGCGGCCCGCTGGAGCCGCCGCCCGGCGCGGCGGCGCGTCCGGTGGTCGACGTGAGCTGGTTCGCGGCGCGCGCGTTCTGCGAGTCGGAGGGCGCGCGCCTGCCGACCTGGCTCGAGTGGGAGTACGCCGCCGCCGCCGACGAGACGCGCACCGACGCGCGCGCCGACCCGGCCTGGCGGCGCCGCATCCTCGGCTGGTACGAGCGGCCGGGCAGCGCGGCGCTGCCGGACGTCGGCGGCCCGCCCGATGTCCACGGCGTGAGCGACCTCCACGGCGTGGTCTGGGAATGGGTGGAGGACTTCAACGCGCTGTTCATCTCCGGCGACAGCCGCACGCAGGGCGACCCGGACCGGGCCAGGTTCTGCGGCGCCGGCGCCATCGGCCTGCTCGACCGCGAGAACTACGCGGTGCTGATGCGGGTCGCCTTCCTCTCCTCGCTGGGCGCCGCCGACACGGCGGGCACGCTCGGCTTCCGCTGCGCCCGCGCGCAGCCGGGGGTGTCTCCATGACCCATCTCGATCGCCGCACCGCCCTGGTGGCGCTGGCGGCCACCGTGCTCGCGCCCGCCGCGCCGGCGGCCGACTGGCCGGGCGACTCGCTCTACCGCATCGCGCCGCGCCTGGTCGACCAGGACGGCCGCGCCTTCGGCCTGGCCGACCTGGCGGGCGGGCCGGTGCTCGTCAGCATGTTCTACAGCGGCTGCGAGATGGTGTGCCCCCTGATCTTCGAGACCGTCGCGCTGGCGCGCAACGTGCTGCCCGCGGGCCGGCGCGAGCGCGTGCGCGTGCTGATGGTGTCGTTCGACAGCGAGCGCGACACCGTGGCGCAGCTCAAGCGCACCGCCGAGGCGCACCACTGCGACGCCGGCTGGACGCTGGCGCGCGCCGCCGCGCCCGACGTGCGCCTGGTCGCGGCCGCACTCGGCATCCAGTACCGGCGCCTGCCGAGCGGCGCCTTCAACCACTCGAGCGACATCGTGCTGCTCGACGGCCTCGGCCGCATCACGGCGCGCAGCGCCCGGCTCGGCGAGGTCGAGCCGGCGCTCGCGACGGCGCTCGCGCGCCTGGCCTGACGAGCGCCGGGGGGGCTGGCCTCCGGCCTGTCCCCGTGTTCGTCGCGGCCGCCCTGCTGCAACACGGGGACAGCCGCAGGCCAGTCCCCGTCGACGCCCGCCCGGACGTGCGCGCCGCTTGAGGACGCGCAAGCCCCGGTGCGCCCTTCGCGGCGATGCTGGCGGCCTTCGCAGCGCAGGCCCGCGGGATCGCGCCTTGCCGCCGCCGCGCCGTGCCACAGGAGTCCTGGATGGTCGAACATGCCGCCGCCCCGCCCGGGCTCGTCCTCGCGTTCAACGCGGGCTCGTCGTCCATCAAGCTGGCGCTCCATGCGCTCGCCGATGCGCGCGAGGTGGCGCGCGGCACGCTGGAGCTCGGCAAGGCGCCGCCCGAGCTCGTGCTGGCCGGCGCGGGGCGCCGCGAGGTGCTGCCGCTCGCGGCGCCGGTCACGTCCTCGCTGCAAGAGGTGGTCGAGGCGGCCCTGCACGCGATCGATGCCCACCCGGCGTGGGGCGGCCTGGCCGCGGTCGCGCACCGCATCGTCCACGGCGGGCGCGATTTCCTCGGCCCGGTGCGCGTCGACGCCGCGACGCTCGACCGCATCGACGCGCTCACGCCGCTCGCGCCGCTGCACCAGCCCCACGGGGTGCGCCTGATGCGTGCCGTGCGGGCGCTGCGTCCGGCGCTGCCGCAGACGGCCTCGTTCGACACCGCCTTCCATGCGACGCAGGATCCCGTCCTGCGCCGGTTCGCGCTGCCGCGCCACCTGCACGACGAAGGCCTGGTGCGCTACGGCTTCCACGGCCTGTCCTACGCCTACCTCGCGGGCGAGCTCGCGCGGCGCGCGCCCGCGCTCGCGGCGGGACGCGTGGTCGCGCTGCACCTGGGCAACGGCGCCAGCCTCTGCGGCCTGCGGGCCGGTGCCAGCGTCGACACCAGCATGGGCTTCTCGACCCTGGACGGCGTGCCCATGGGCACCCGCTGCGGGGCGCTCGACCCGGGCGTGGTGCTCCACCTGCTGAAGGAGCGCGGCATGACGGTCGACGAAGTCGAGGACCTGCTCTACCACCGCAGCGGCCTGCTCGGCGTGTCCGGCCTCGGCGCCGACGTGCGCGGCCTGCGCGCCCAGGCCGCGGCGTCGCCCGCGGCCGCCGAGGCGCTCGAGCTCTTCGCGCGGCGCTGCGCCGGCGAGACCGCGCGGCTGGCCGCCTCGCTCGAGGGCCTGGACGCGCTGGTCTTCACCGCCGGCATCGGCGAACACGACGCCGCGACGCGCGCGGCCATCTGCGACCGCCTGGGCTGGCTCGGCGTCGCCCTCGACCCCGCGGCCAACGCGCGCGCCGCGCACCGCATCGACCGCGAGGGCAGCGCCGTCGCGGTCTTCGTCATCCCGACCGACGAGGAGCTCGTGATCGCCCGCGAGGCGATCACGCTGCTCCCGTCCCCACTCCGACAGGACCTTGCATGACCCTCACGAACGAGATGCGCGCCCGCGTCGACGGCTGGTGGCGCGCCGCCAACTACCTGGCCGTGGGCCAGATCTACCTGCTCGACAACCCCTTGCTCGAACGCGCGCTGGCCCCCGGGGACATCAAGCGCATGCGCCTCGGCCACTGGGGCACGACGCCGGGCCAGAACTTCGTCTACGCGCACCTGAACCGCCTCATCGCGGAGAACGACCTCGACATGGTCTACGTCAGCGGCCCGGGCCACGGCGGCCCCGCCGTGGTCGCGAACACCTGGCTCGAGGGCTCGTACAGCGAGGTGTACCCGGACGTGTCGCAGGACGCGGCGGGCATGCGCCGGCTGTTCCGGCAGTTCTCGTTTCCGGGCGGCATCCCGAGCCACGCCTCGCCGGAGACGCCCGGCTCGATCCACGAGGGCGGCGAGCTCGGCTACTCGCTGTCGCACGCGTTCGGCGCCGTGTTCGACAACCCCGCGCTGATCGTCGCCTGCGTCGTGGGCGACGGCGAGGCGGAGACCGGCCCGCTCGCGACCGCCTGGCAGTCGACGCGCTTCCTCGACCCGGCGCATGACGGCGCCGTGCTCCCCGTGCTGCACCTGAACGGCTACAAGATCGCCAACCCCACCGTGCTGGCGCGCATCCCGCGCGAGGACCTGGTGGCGCTGCTGAACGGCGGCGGCTGGGCGCCGCGCTTCGTGGAGGGCCACGAGCCCGAGGCGATGCACGAGGCCATGGCGCAGGCGCTCGACGACTGCCTCGCCGACATCCGCGCGATCCAGGGTGCGGCGCGCGGCGGTGCGCCGGCCGCCGCGCGGCGCTGGCCCATGATCGTCCTGGCCTCGCCCAAGGGCTGGACCGGGCCGGAGCGCGTGGCGGGCCAGCGCGTCGAGGGCAGCTTCCGCGCGCACCAGGTGCCGATCCCCGATCCGCGTGCCAACCCCGAGCACCTGCGCCTGCTGGAGACGTGGCTGCGCAGCTATCGCCCGCACGAGCTGTTCCACCCCGACGGCCGCCTGCGCGAGGAGATCGCTTCGCTGGCGCCGCGCGGCACGCGGCGCATGGGCGCCAACCCGCATGCCAACGGCGGCGCGCTGCTGCGCCCGCTGCGCCTGCCCGACTTCCGGGACTACGCGGTGGCCGTGCCGGAGCGCGGCGTGCACGCCGGCGGCGACACGCGCGCCCTCGGGCCCTTCGTGCGCGACGTGTGCGTGCTCAACGAGGCGACCCGCAACTTCCGCGTCTTCGGCCCCGACGAGACGATCTCCAACGGCCTGGGCGCGGTGCTGGAGAAGACCGCGCGCCAGTGGGCGCTGCCGATCGCCGAGGACGACGAGCACCTCGCGCCCTCGGGGCGCGTGATGGAGGTGCTCTCCGAGCACCAGTGCGAGGGCTGGCTGGAGGGCTACCTGCTCACCGGACGGCACGGCCTGTTCAACTGCTACGAGGCCTTCGTGCCCATCGTCGACTCGATGTTCAACCAGCACGCCAAGTGGCTGGAGGTGACGGCGCGCCTGCCGTGGCGGCGCCCGATCGCGTCGCTCAACATCCTGCTGTCCTCGCACGTCTGGCGCCAGGACCACAACGGCTTCACGCACCAGGATCCGGGCTTCGTCGACCACGTCATGAACAAGAAGCCCGAGGTCGTGCGCGTCTACCTGCCGCCCGACGCCAACTGCCTGCTCGCCGTCGCGGATCACTGCCTGCGCAGCCGGCACTACGTCAACGTGATCGTCGCCGGCAAGCACGAGTCGCCGCAGTGGCTGTCGATGCAGGAGGCGGCCGCGCACTGCGCCGAGGGCATCGGCATCTGGGACTGGGCGGGCAACGAGACCGACGACGCCGGCCCGGACGTGGTGTTCGCCTGCTGCGGCGACGTTCCCACGCTGGAGACGCTCGCGGCCGTGCAGCTGCTGCGCGAGCACCTGCCCGAGCTGCGCGTGCGCGTGGTCAACGTCGTCGACCTGTGCCGCCTCATGCCGCGCGAGGAGCACCCGCACGGGCTGGACGCGCGGCGCTTCGACGAGCTCTTCACCACCGACAAGCCGGTGATCTTCGCCTTCCACGCCTACCCCTGGCTCGTGCACCGCCTCACCTACCGGCGCACCAACCACGCGAACATCCACGTGCGCGGCTACAAGGAGGAGGGCACCATCACCACGCCCTTCGACATGACGGTGCGCAACGAGATCGACCGCTTCCACCTGGCGATGGACGCGATCGACCGCCTGGCCGCGGTCACCGAGCGCGAGCTGGCCGTGAAGCGGCGCCTGCGCGCGAAGCTGGCCGAGCATCGCCGCTGGATCGAGGCCGAGGGCGAGGACCTGCCGGAGATCCGCGGCTGGCGCTGGGGCGCGCGCGAGACGGCTTGACGAAGCGCAACGGGCGCTGCCGGGGCGCGTGGATCATGGGCGACCATGGAGCCACGCACCGAGACCGCATCCGCCGTCCAGGCCGATGACCGCAGCGGCGCGCCGCTGATCGCCGCGCGCGACCTCGGTCGCGCCTACGGCGAGGGCGCGGCGCGCGTGGTCGCGCTCGAGCACGTCGACCTCGACGTGCGCCGCGGCGAGATCGTGGTGCTGCTCGGGCCCTCCGGCAGCGGCAAGTCCACGCTGCTCAACATCCTGGGCGGGCTCGACAGGCCGAGCTCGGGGCAGGTGCTGTTCGACGGACGCCCGCTCGACGCGGGCGACGACGCCGCGCTCACGGTCTACCGGCGCCGGCACGTCGGCTTCGTCTTCCAGTTCTACAACCTCATCCCCAGCCTCACCGCGCGCGAGAACGTCGCGCTGGTGACCGACATCGCCGACGCGCCCATGCCGGCGGGCGACGCGCTCGCGCTGGTCGGGCTGGCGAACCGCGCCGACCACTTCCCGGCCCAGTTGTCCGGCGGCGAGCAGCAGCGCGTCGCCGTGGCGCGCGCGATCGCCAAGCGGCCGGCGCTGCTACTGTGCGACGAGCCCACCGGCGCGCTGGACTTCGAGACCGGCAAGCTCGTGCTGGAGGTCATCGCCCGCGTCAACCGCGAGACCGGCACGACCGTGCTCGTGATCACCCACAACGAGGCCATCGCCGGCATGGCCGACCGCGTGGTGCGCCTGGGCGGCGGCCGCGTGCAGGAGGTGCTGCGCAACGAGCGGCGGCGCGAGGCCGCGGAGCTGCGCTGGTGAGCGCGCTGCACCGCAAGCTCCGGCGCGACCTGCGGCACGCGTGGTCGCAGGCGCTGACGATCGCGCTCGTCGTGGCGAGCGGCGTGGCGGGCTTCCTGACCAGCCTCTCGGCGGTCGATTCGCTCGCCGCCGCACGCGAGGCGTACTACCGCGACAGCCGCTTCGCGGACCTGTTCTGCGAGCTCAAGCGCGCCCCCGCCGCGCTCGAGGCGGTGCTGCGCGAGACCCCGGGCGTCGCGGACGTCCAGGCCACGGTGGAG
>Ga0209051_1001408_pt1 | contig 20672 bp, 18 predicted proteins | sample AraplaCvi_mMS_r2_2_FD_184286 | JGI IMG/M metagenome (GOLD analysis project Ga0209051, IMG submission 184286) | Arabidopsis root microbial communities from North Carolina, USA - plate scrape MF_Cvi_mMS_r2 (SPAdes) (version 2) | ecosystem: Host-associated > Plants > Roots > Endosphere | place...
TATCGCCTCTTGGGGCGGCGCATCTGAAGGGATCGCGTCGCTGCGAGCATTGTTGAGGTAGGTATCGGCGTTTGAGATATTCAAATCTGAGTGCAACATCGTTCCGCTCCTCATCTGCTCGAGCGATCACCGTGTCGTTCACGAGCGTGCCGAGGGTATGATCTGGACCATGCAAGAATCGATTGGTTCTAAGGCGAGAGCGCCCGATACTAGAGTCTAGGCTCCGCGGACTTGCCGATAGATAGGCTGGGGAGGATAAGCGCCGGGGGGCGGCGTTTCGTGGCCGTGGGAAAAAACGGAAGCCGCCGTTTAGAGGCTGAGAACGCCTACACCTTCACGCCACATCTTCCGCCACCAGCGGATAGGCACGTCTTACCAGAGCACAGGCGACCCTATCCTACGGCGTAGCTCGACCTTCAATACGCCTTCACCCTAATTTCACCTAGTGGTTCGGGGCAAACGAAATCTCGATCACGCAGAGCAGGAACACACCTGTCGCAGGCAAAACTAAACCCTGACTATTGGTCAGCAGGAGGCTAACATGAGCTTGGACACTACTATCCCACATCCCGAGAAAACGGCGCGCGAAGAGCTGGTGCCATCGCGCTATGCAGTGCGGATCGGCGAGATCGACGTGCTGGTGGTCAGCGACGGAGTATTGCCACTCCCAACCGCAATGTTGGGGCACAACGCCGACCCGGCCGCGCGGGCGGCCTGGCTGGGCGAAATGTTCTTGCCGCCAGACGCTTTCGACTGGTCGCTGAACGTGGTCCTGGTGCATAGCGGCAAGCAGACCATCTTGATCGACGCCGGGCTGGGTTTGGACCCGGACTTGAACTTGCCGCGGGCCGGGCAGGTGGTGAAGCGCCTTGAGGCAGCAGGCATCGATCTCGCATCCGTGACCGATCTGGTGCTCACGCACATGCACATGGACCACATTGGCGGGTTGCTCGTCGATGGAGTCAAGGAACGACTACGTCCAGACCTTAGGATCCATGTGGCTGCCGCCGAGGTCGAATTCTGGGAGTCCCCCGATTTCACGCACGTATCCATGCCCCCAGGATTTCCGGACGCGCTTCGAACTGCCGCGCAGCGGTTCGCGCAAGAATATCGCGACTATCTGCGGCTGTTCGAGGACGAGCACGAGGTGGCGCCTGGCGTGGTCGTGCAACGCACCGGAGGACACACTCCCGGGCACAGCGTGGTCCGACTGGCATCCGGCGGTGACCGACTGACATTCGCCGGCGATGCCGTTTTCGCGGTCGGGTTCGACCATCCTGACTGGCACAACGGTTTCGAGCACGATCCCGAAGAGGCCGCCCGAGTTCGAGTCCGTCTTTTGCGGGAGCTGGCGGCGACTGGTGAACAGTTGGTGGCCACCCACCTGCCGTTCCCGTCCGTCGGCCGGGTCGCGGTCGATGGTGATGCGTTTCGGTGGGTTCCGGTTTTCTGGGACTACTGATCCGGTCCTGGACTGAGACGGAACAAGGCGACCGCATGCGATTGGTGATGAAGCGATCGGATGCGGCCCGCCTCTGGTGTCTGGGCTAGCTGCCACATCGGCCTATCATCGGTGTGGATCTGGCAGTGGTTGCAGGGCCATACCCGGCAGACAATGCCGTATTGCTGACCGCCTGGGACCGGTCTTGACCCCCATTTCCCCGGGAGGGTCGATACGGATATCTATATCGTCCGAGAAGCGATGGATGATACGGTAACTTTTCGAGAGCGAAGTGCCGCCCTTCGCGCGACATCATGTACAAGGCGGAAATTTATCCAAAGCCACGAGGCGACTGCTCGTCAGCCTAATGATCCCAAGCTGATTATCACCGACTAGCTTCGCGATGGCGAAGCCAAGCGTATTTTTATTCTGAGTATCGAGCGCCCATCCTTTCAATGAGTCGCCATGCAGATTTCAAATGGTCACGCCTTGACTTTCAATCGGTCATAGCCCTAGCTTCAAACAGTCGTTAAAGGAATGAAGTTGTGGCGCTGTATCCAAGGCTCGTTGAGCAACGCATTGCCGACGCCATGTCAGACACGCGAGTCGTACTGATCGTCGCTCCCAGACAATCAGGAAAAACGACATTGGCCAAGAAAATGGTCCTATGTGGCAGCGTATGCGGTAACGCAAACAGCGGTTCGCGTTCTTCACGGCGCACAGGAATGGCCAGACAATTTGGCGATCGGCTAGAGTTAACCCGGAATTAAAAGGGTCGTTGGTTCGAGTCCATCCAAGGCGACGAAACCCGTCCGGCACAGCGGCCGGTCCCATGCCAGATGCGGTTAACGCTCAACGGCGGCTTCGCGCCCAAGGCAGTCGTTGCCACGTTCAATTTGTCATTGCTCGGTCTGCGGGAGGTCGAGAATTTTGCCGAATTGACCGCCCCCAGTTGTAGTTTCTGTTGTCACCAGCATCCCGGCCCACAGCGTTTTGCTAGTTCGGCCGGTATTTTACTCCCGATCTGTCATGTTCATTTCAAGGAATGGCTACTTTCCCGGAGGGACGGCGCGATCATGGAACTGGCTAGATGTCGAGGACTCGCGGTAGTAATCGTCCTTTTTGTCACGGGCACCGCGTTTGCCAGCGAAACGCCCACGCAAACTCAGCGTGTGCAGAAAGCGGTAGACGCCTGGCTCGCTGAACGCTCACCGGTCGAGGGTGTCACCGGCATCGCCGCCTATGTCAGCCTTGGCACATCAGGTCCGAACATCGAAGCCTTTGCAGGCAAGACCGGAAGAGCCGATGACGATCCGCCGGTAGACCAGAATACCCTCTTCGCCATGGGTAGCACTTCGAAGTCCTTCGCTGCCGCAGTGATCCTGAAATTAGAAACCCAAGGACTCCTCTCCATCGATGACACGGTTGGAAAGTGGTTGCCGCAATATCCCGCCTGGGGCAGCGTTAGCATCCGTCGCCTTCTCGATATGACCAGTGGCATCCCGAATTATTCTGAGACCGAATTCATCTCGCGTAGCTGGGTAGACCAGCCGAAACGCGACTTAACCGCTGAAGAACTGATCGCCGCGGCATATCCCAACGGCAGCAATAACCTGCCGGTGACTGAAGGGTACCACTACTCCAACACCAACTACATTCTCGCCGGCCTGATCGCAGCCAAGGCGACGGGCAGACCCTATCAGGAGCTTGTCCGCGAACTCATTATTCAGCCGCACGGCCTCCACTCCACCTTCTACTCTCCGGGGGCCTACCCACCGGAAGTGATCACCCGGTTGGCGCACGGCTATTTCGAAAACACCGCTTGCGCCGAATACCAGCCGGCCGACTGTAAGGAAAGTTGGAACAAGCCGATGATTGGTCGCGATGTGCGTGAAGATAGCACCTCCTGGGCTCAGGCCGCGGGCGGCGCTATCTCCAACGCGCGCGATGTTGCCCGCTGGATACGCGCCGTGTTCGAAGGCCGTGTGGTGCCGCCGAAGCAACAAGCTGAATGGATGTCGATGGTTTCGACCAAGACAGGTGAACCGATCACGGAGATCAGCGAGGAGCATCCTCAGGGCTTTGCCCTCGGCCTCGTGCAGGGCATGATACCAGGCGGCCCGGCGTGGTTCTATCAGGGCATGACCCTGGGCTATCGCACTCTTTATGTGTGGTACGAGAAGGATGGCATTCTGATCACCGTGCAGACCAACAGCCAGCCGAACGACGAGGCAAATAAGCTTTCCGAGGCCGCCGAAGCAATCCATGCAGCGATCAAGACACCATAGACAATGGGTCTCGATAAGGTTGGGCGGCCTAATAGGCCCGAAGGGCAGTCGACGCATGCATCGATCGTGAAGGGCTGGGCAATGACCGCTGCCGACCCCAAATCAGTCGTTCCGTTAAAGTGACGTTCTTGGATCGCCTGACTATCATATCTCAGAATAACCGGGGCAGCGGTTCATATCCTCAAGACCAAAGAAACCTTCTCGATCTCTTCCCGTGGAAAATCTATCAGAACGTAATTTCTGCGCTTACATAGCTGTCGGGCAGCTTCGGTCACGTCAATCGGATGGTGGGCGTGGCGGCGTTCTCGAATATATTAGCGTTAGACCGGCGATCTGACGCTCTGGCGAAGAGGGATGTTTCGGACGCTTGCCGCGTTATCCGTTTTGCAAGCAAGTCTGCATTTGGCGAAGGCCTAGGGATTGAGGCCCGCACAGCGGGCGGTATTCAGGACGTGGCTTTCCATTTCTTGGCGGGCGCGCACGGGGTCGTTGTCGCGCAGTGCAGCAATGATCCGCCGGTGTTCGGTGATCGAAGCCTTCATACGGGCGGGCTCGGTGATCGGGATCGGCTGGCGCTGGGTCTCTGTCAATTGCTCGCGCACCACCTGATAAAGCGCGCGCATCATGGCGTTGCTGCAGGCGGACGCGATGATCGCGTGGAATTCGAGATCGGCCTCGACATTTGCTAGTAGGTCCTGCTTCGCCCAGCAATCCTCCATCTGCTTGGTCGCGGCTTCCATCGCCTGCAACTGGTTGCCAGTAAGACGGCCGGCGGCCAGCGCGGCAATATTTCCTTCGAGCATGATGCGGGTCTGGAAGACATCGAAAACCGAGTAGCTGTCAGAGTAGCGCCATGGCGCCATGCCGCTGTTTGCGGCGCCGCCGCGCTCGGCGACAAAGGTTCCCCGGCCGGCTTCCGTCTTGACGAGGCCGAGCGTTTCAAGCGTCAGCAACGCCTCGCGCAGCGAGGCACGGCTGATGCCGAGTTTGGTGGAAAACTCGCGTTGAGACGGGATCTTCTCGCCGGCGGCGAGCTCCCCGCTCTGGATCATGTCCTGTATCAGGCGTGCCGCCGATTGCGGTACCAATGTCCTGTTGAGCATTCTTTCCATTCTCTCGGCATGTCGGGTGAGGGCACCCGGATTGTCCCAGCATTTTAATCCATCAGTCGCTTGCAAATGACAATAGACCGTGCTTGATTTGGCCTGACTGGTCAGACCGGTTAGACCAATAGCAAGAATGCGCAGCATAAAACAAGGGGAACCTAAATGCGTCGTTTTTCGATTTTCAAGACTTTCATGCTTTCCGGCGTCCTGGCGCTCGCAGGAGCCGCCGCTCATGCCTCCGATCTCTCTGTCGGCGCCAATATCGGTAACGTACCGTGGGAGTTTCAGGATGAGTCCGGCAAGACGGTCGGGTTCGAGGTCGATCTCGTCACCGAGATTGCAAAGCGCCTCAACAAGTCGGTCGAGTTCGTCAACATCCCGTTCAACGGGCTGTTCTCGGCCGTTCAGTCGGGCCGCATCAACATGGCGGTCTCGTCGATCACCATCACCGAGAAGCGCCTGGAGTCGGTCACCTTTGCCCAGCCCTATTATGATAGCGACCAGTCGCTGACGGTCATGGCCGCGAGCGGCATCACGGACCTGAAGGGAATGAGCGGGAAGGTCGTCGGCGTCGATACGGGCTCGACGGGTGACATGTGGGCAACCAACAACACCGCCAAATACAGCCTCGGCGAAATCCGACGCTTCGAAGGCCTGCAGCCGGCGATGCTCGATCTCGCCGCCGGCCGTATCGACGGCTACATCAGCGACATCCCGGCGCTCCAGTATTACGTCAAGGACAAGCCGGAGATCAAAGTCGTCGAGCGCATTCCGACCGGCGAGAAGTATTCGATCATGTTCAACAAGGGTGATCCCCTCGCCAAGCAGGTCAACGATGTGGTCACGACGCTGAAGGGCGAAGGCTTCATTGCCAAGCTGCATGAAACCTGGTTCGGCGCCAAGGCCGAAGACACGACCTCGACCGTGAAGGTCGCGGATATGCCTGCGGCAAAATAAGGCCGGATGGTCAAGGATACGGATGACGGGTTTGCCCGTCATCCGCCCCGAAACGACTGATCGGTTTCTCAATGGATATTTTCACGACCTTCTTCAATCTTGCGGTGCTGGAGCGTTCTTTTCCGCTGCTGCTCTCGGGCCTGTGGATCACGCTCGAGCTTGGCGTGGTCAGCATTATCGGCGGCCTTATCGGCGGCCTGATCCTCGCGTTGCTTCGCCTTTACGGGCATCCGGTGATCCAGGCGCTTGCCAAGATCTATATCGACATCTTCCGCTCGATCCCGCTGCTCGTTCTCTTGATCGTCATCTACTATGCCCTGCCATTCGTCGGCATCCGGCTCTCGCCCTTCGTCTCGGCGGTCAGTGCGCTGACGCTGGTCTCGACGGCTTATACGGCCGAGATCTTCCGCGCCGGTATCGAGGCGATCCCACGCGGGCAATTCGAGGCATCGGAAGCGCTTGGCCTTTCCTATCGACATATGATGGCCGAGATCATCTTGCCGCAGGCGATCAAGATCGTCATTCCGCCGCTCACCAACAACTGCATCAATGTCATGAAAGACACAGCACTCGCCTCCGTGGTGGCGATGCCCGATCTACTCAAGCAGGCAACCCAGGCCCAGGCTCTGGCGGCGAATCCGTCACCGCTGATCGGCGCCGCCGTCATCTATATCGCTTTCCTCTGGCCGATGGTCACCGTCGTTGCCAACCTCGAAAAACGCTTCAGTGCAGGGAGGCGCAAATGAAAACCATCGTCGATATCCAGAAGCTCGACAAATCCTATGGCGACTTCCAGGTGCTGCACGGCATCGACCTGTCGATTGCCGAAGGCGAGGTGGTCTGTGTCATCGGTCCTTCGGGTTCGGGCAAATCCACCCTGATCCGCTGCATCAATCACCTCGAGAGCTTCTCCAGTGAAAGCCGGATAGAGGTCGATGGCATCAAGGTTGAGCGTGGCAGGAACCTGGCTCAAGTGCGGGCAGAGGTCGGCATGGTGTTCCAGTCGTTCAATCTGTTCCCGCATTTGAGCGTACTCAAGAACATCATGATCGCGCCGATGCGTGTGCGCGGCACGCCGCCCGAGGAGGCGGCGCGCAAGGCGAGGGAACTGCTCGCCCGCGTGGGCATCACCGAACAGGCGGACAAATATCCGGAGCAACTGTCCGGCGGCCAGCAGCAGCGCGTAGCGATTGCCCGGGCGCTCGCGATGGAGCCGCGCGTGCTGCTCTTCGATGAGCCGACGTCGGCACTCGACCCGGAAATGGTCGGCGAGGTTCTCGACGTCATGCGCAAGCTTGCCGGCACCGGCGTTACAATGATCGTCGTCACGCATGAGATGGGCTTTGCCCGCCAGGTCGCCGACCGCGTGATCTTCATGGATGGCGGCCGCATCGTCGAGGCCGGTACGCCGGCCGAAATCTTCGACAGTCCGCGCGAGGAACGCACGAGAAGTTTCCTGCGCGCCGTTCTCAATCACTGACAAGAAAAGACAAGGTTCCGGAGGAACAACATGGAAGCGCAACCCCAACTCGACATCGATTTCGTCCGGAGCCAGTTTCCCGGCCTCGATCATGGCTGGGTGTTTTTCGACAATGCCGGCGGCTCGCAGATCCTGAAGCGTGCTGTCGAGCGGATGAACACGTTCCTCTACGACAAGAACGTTCAGATCGGTGGCAGCTATGATGTCTCGCAGCAGGCTGCCAAGGCTCTGATGGATAGCCGCATCGCCGCCATGCACCTCGTCAATGCCTCGCGCCCAGAAGAGATCGTCTTCGGCAGTTCGACGACCGTGCTTCTGCAGAACCTGGCGCGCTCGATGCGCAGCCAGCTGTCGGCGGGGGACGAGATCATCGTGACGGTTTCCGACCACGAGTCGAATATTGGCCCCTGGGACGGCCTGCGGGATATGGGCGTCGTCATCAAGTTCTGGCCGCTCGATACGACGACCTACGAGCTCGATATCGCCGATCTGAGGTCGCTGCTGACGGAGAAGACCAAGCTCGTCTGCGTCACGCACGTTTCGAACATTCTGGGCGCCATCAACCCGATCGCCGAAATCGCCGAGGTCGTTCATGCCCATGGGGCTCGCATTTGCGTCGATGCCGTCGCCTATGCTCCGCACCGCGCCGTTGATGTTCAGGCCATGGACGTCGACTACTACGTCTTCAGCTTCTACAAGACCTATGGCCCGCATTACGCGATGATGTACGGAAAATACGAGCATCTCCTAGAGCTCGATCCGCTTTACCACTTCTTCTATGGCCGCGATAAGGTGCCGGGCAAGCTGGAGCCGGGCAATCCGAATTATGAGCTTGCCTACGCGGTGACTGGGATCGTCGACTATCTTTGCGAGCTCGGCACGAAAGTCGGTTCGGAGGGATCGCCGCGCGCGCTGATCCTTGCCGCCTTCGAAGCGATCACCGTCCAGGAGAACGCGTTGACGGAGCGTTTGCTGTCTTACCTGCGCAGCCGTAATGACTGCCGCATCATCGGCGAGACAGCCAATCGCAACGGCAGGCGCATTCCCACCATAAGCTTTGTCTTCGAAGGCAGGAATTCGGAAGATATCTGCAAGGCGATGGACGCCTACAAGATCGCGATCCGCTTCGGCGACTTTCATGCGCGCCGCCTCGGCGACCATGTTGGCCTGCCGCAATATAACGGTGCCGTGCGCGTCTCCATGGTTCACTACAACACCATCGGTGAGATCGACCGGCTGATCGCCGCGCTCGATGACATCCTCGCCGACAAGAAGAGGGGCGCTGCCTGAATGCATTTCGACACGATCATCAAGAACGGGACAGTCGTCACTGCCAGCGATACGTTTCAAAGCGATGTCGGCATTCGCGAGGGGAAAATTGCGGCGCTTGCAGCGTCTCTTGATGGCGCGGACGAAATCATCGACGCTTCAGGCCTCTATGTGATGCCGGGCGGGATCGACAGCCATGTTCATCTCGCACAGCCATCCGGTGACGGCATCGTTATGGCCGACGACTTTGCAAGCGGCACGCTTTCGGCCGCTTTTGGCGGCAATACGACGGTTCTGACCTTCTGCATGCAGGAGAAGGGCACGACGTTGCGTGAGTCGCTGAAGGCCTACCACGCGAAGGCCGACGGCGAGTGCTATATCGACGTCTCGTTTCATCTGGTCGTGACTGATCCGACATCCTACGTGCTCGGTCAGGAACTGCCGGCGCTGGTCGAGGATGGATACACATCGATCAAGGTCTTCATGACCTATGAAAACCTTCGCTTACGGGACGACCAGATCCTCGACACGCTGGACAGCGCTAGACAATCTGGTGCGCTCGTCATGGTTCACTGCGAGAACGAAGATGCGATCCGATATCTCATCGGAAAGCACGAACAGAATGGCGAGCTCGCTCCGAAATTCCATGCGCTGAGCCGGCCGGCCGCCGCGGAGCGGGAGGCGACGCATCGCGCCCTTTCGCTCGCCGAAATCGTCGGCACTCCGATCGTCATCGTCCATGTCTCGAACCGACAGGCGATGGAAGAAATCGAGCGGGCCCGTAAGCGGGGCAGCAAAGTGGCCGGCGAAACCTGCCCGCAATATCTGCTTCTGACTGCCGATGATCTCGATGCCAACGAACTGGAAGGTGCGAAATTCGTCTGCTCGCCGCCACCGCGCGACAAGGAAAGTCAGGAAGCCTGCTGGGAAGGTCTGCAGAACGGCACATTCGAGCTGTTCTCCTCCGACCATTGCCCGTTCCGCTATGACGATGACAGCGGCAAGCTGAACGAGAAAGGCAAGCGGCATTTCCGCTGGATCCCGAACGGCATCCCAGGCGTCGAAACGCGGCTTCCCATCCTGTTTTCCGAAGGCGTCAGCAAAGGCCGTATCGACATCAACCGCTTCGTCGCGCTGTCATCAACGAACCATGCCAAGCAATACGGCCTCTACCCGCAAAAGGGCACAATCGCGATTGGCTCCGACGCCGATATCACGCTCTGGGATCCCCAGAAGCAAGTGACGATAACCAACGGTATTCTGCACCACGGGGCCGACTATACGCCTTATCACGGGCTAGAAGTTGTGGGGTGGCCAGTCCATACTGTGCTTCGTGGCAGATCGATCATCCGTGGAGGCACGATGCAGGGCACCTTAGGTCAGGGCCAGTATCTACGAAGAATTCGGACTTGATCGGCGGGAGGCGATTTGTCGGCGCCACCATGTGATTTACCATCTTTCGCCATAAGCCCATGTGGCGAGACTAGACTTAGACTAGGATATCTGTTTCTGCTGCGACCGTGGTCTCAATGCGAGCCTTCGTGGCGATAACCCCACTATAGAGATCAACCTCGACCCCAGGAGCCTTCAACGTCACCACCAACGAATAGCGTGTCTTGCGATTGACGATACCCTGTCTCTGGGGCCGGCAAGGCACGACCAATCTTCGTAGCCTATGTCGGCGATCTGATTTAGATCGGTGTATCCGCCTACGGTGATGGAGTTCAAGGCCTGACTCGGATCTTCGGCGGGGTAATCGTCCTGCGGGGAAATCCGAGCGTATTCGATCTCGGCAGGGACGTTGCCGACAGAAATGACGAACAACCGTCTCGGATCGTCGTCGTCGCCATTCATCGTGCCGGAAGCGGCTTGGTCGATCGCAGAAGTTGGCTTCACTCACTCAAAAGTCTTCCAATGTACTGGGAAACGCTTCAATGAAGAGGTCGACGTCACTCGTCGCAAATCGCGCGTAATGCGGACCAGGGCCGGCATGGCACGAAGGCCCGATTTATGTAATGCGGACGTTGCTCATGTCGATGGATACCATCAACGGATCCTTTACGATATTACCCTCGGCGCTGCGTGCGAAGACGCGGCGTTTGGTCGGGTACCGGATGCCATCGGTCTCCCGATAGTCGTAAATGAGTTGTGCAGCCGCAAAGCTCCCTGAGACATCAACATTGTAGTCATGGCGGCGCAGCAGCAAATCGGCGCCGAAATAGAAATCCTGCACCTCGCTGTGGGTGGCCACGTGCTGCGGGAAATGCGCCCGCAGCCTGTGCCACGTTTCATTATCTTCGCGCCAGGGTTCCTGTTCCTGGATAGCCACGCCCGGAAGAGTGAGCAAGAATGGCGTAGTCAAGTACGTCCACAATGCATATCCATTAAAGTACGCGCGATGAAGTGGATCCCAGTGGGTCGTTTTCCTATGGCCGACGAAGGCGGCACGTGGGTCCAGCCGCTCGGCGATGACCTGGCCGTCTGTCGTCTCAATAGCGATGCGTCCGGGGACAAAGGCAGTCCGTTGGTTGGTGGCGCCAAACGGGATTACCGACGCCTTCTGCTCCGTGAGCGATACCGTTATTTCGCGAGGATCGGCATCTTGGCGAAGACCCTTCATGCCCCAGAAAGCGCCACCCGTAACGATCGTGGCCTCGACAGTGTTGAATCGCTTCCATCGCTCGAGGCCGCCGTGGGCTGCGATGATTCTGTTCAAAAGGAAGGTCATGTCCTGGCTCCAAGGAGAAGTACGCGCGCAGCTTGGCGCAGCGGTCGCCTGCCAAGAACCGCCTCGGCAAAGAGACGCAGGGCAGGTCTTTGAGGTAAGTTTTCGTAAAGATCCTGATCTATCCGGCAGGATAGCCATGATGCACTACCCACGGAGGGTCCGGTTCGAAAGGGACGGGTGATCTTCACCCGTCCCCGCATCGGGATCGGCTAGGGGAGTTGCGTGTTATTTGCTACCTTACCGATCGGAACGCGTTTCGGAGTTCGGTTGCGAACAATCTCGGCTGCTCCCACGCGGCGAAGTGGCCGCCCTTTTCTACTTGATGGTAGTAGATAAGATTGGGATATGCCTTCTGGGTCCAACTTTGCGGCGCCTGATATTGTTCACCTGGGAAGACACTGACAGCCACCGGGATCTTTACGCCCTTTGCGTTGAAGTAGCCGCCCTTATACTCCCAATAGAGGCGCGACGCTGAGACGCCCGTGTTCGTCAGCCAGTAGAGCGTGATGTTGTCGAGAATCTCGTCCCGAGTCAGCTCGCCTGAGGCGCTCTCGTGTCGGTCAAGGGCCTCGGTGACTGCCTTTGCGGGCTGGCTGCCACCGTCGCCATGATCGAGCATGTAGGAAGCCAGTGCAACGGGCGAATCGGCAAGGCCATACAAGGTCTGGGGCCGGCTCGCCATCAGCTGGTAGATTGCCACGTGCTTGTAGGTGAAAAGAAGCTGCTCGTAGGCGCGTCTTTCCTCGGTGGAGAGACCGGATGGCGGCGGTTCGCCGGCCAAGGTCGCTTTGTCGATGTCCCCTGGGACCGCCCCTGGCATATTGGTATGGATGGCCTTTAGGCCCTTTGGTGCTTGCAATCCCATCTGGTCGACGACGAACGCGCCCCAATCGCCACCCTGCGCCACATAGTTCTGATAGCCGAGCCGCTTCATCAACACGTCCCAAGCACGGGCCATGTGCTCTGGTCCCCATCCGGTCACTGTCGGCTTTCCGGAAAAACCGTAGCCCGGCATTGATGGAATTACGACGTCGAAGGCATCAGAGGCCTTGCCGCCATATGCCGTGGGATTGACCAGCGGGTCGATGATCTTCAACTGCTCGATAATCGAACCCGGCCAACCATGCGTCACGATCAACGGTAGCGCGTTTTTGTGCTTGGAGCGAACATGGATGAAGTGAATGTCGAGCCCGTCGATTTCAGTTGTGAACTGCGGATAAGAGTTGAGCTTCGCCTCGACCTTGTGCCAATTGTAGTCCGTCGCCCAGTAGCGGGCGAGCTCCCGGATTTTCGATAATTGGACGCCTTGCGAACTGTCGCCCACCGTTTCCTTCTCCGGCCAACGGGTTTCGAGGATACGCTTGCGGAGGTCGGCAAGCTGCGTATCGGACGCCGTGTACTTAAACGGGCGAATTGATAGGTCTGCTGCACCAGCTTGCAAGGGCAAGATGGCCGCCGATCCGAACATGGTGACGGCTGCGATAAGACTTCGAAAAGCTATTCGCTGCCTCTTTTCATGGGGTGATTGCTTCAGGATCACGTTCATGGGTCTATTTTCCTTGGATGACGTCGATGTTGTTGATGCGGCTGCGCTTTTTGGGGTGAAAGGGCGCTGGCTCGCACGGGCTTTTCCGTTCTTACGGCGGCTACGCCTCGTCTGGTCCGGCCCGGAAGACGAGAAACTTGTTGCCCTCCGGATCGCGGAAGTATGCGCAGTAGGGCCCATCGCCGTTTTCGCCTCTTGGACCAGGAGCGCCTTCGTCCGATCCGCCTGCCGCCAATGCGACGGAATAGGCTTCATTGACCTGCGATCGGGAGCGCGCTTCAAAGGCGACCATGCCGCCATTACCCAGCGTAGCCGGACGCCCGTTGAACGGCTTGACGACGCCGAACTCGAGCGTGCGGTAACCGTAGTAGACTGCTCGCCAAGGCTGGACGAGGATGCGGCCAATGCCGAACACGGCGAACAGCCTGTCGTAGAATTCCCCGGCTGCGTCGAGATCGTTCGTGCCCACGGTCGAATGTCCCGGCAAGCCGCGGACCTTCTCGGGTTGAGTTGTTCTGTCTCGAATTGCTGTTACTTGGTTCATGTGACCATTCCATCTTGCTATGGCAGTAGAGGCATCGGCCTCCTGCCCGCGTTGGACGCGGGGCCAATCTCCGTCGGGAGTTTCTCGGTCCGCGAATGGCGTAAATTTAAGCGCGATGATCAGTGGTCGGTACTCGGGGAAACTGAGAGTCTCCCTCTCGTTTCGATGTCTAGGCAAGCAGATAGCGACGGGCGGGTTCGCCGTTGATCGATTGAGCCAAAAGGGCTGTTCGAGCGTTCTCGTAGCGCTTCCAAAGACGGGAGTGTTTCAGTGAAGGAATGGTGACTGTTTCTCGGCGGTCGAACCCCTCCAGCGCAGCGTCCACGAGATCGTTTGCAGTCATCATACCGGGAACGGTTTCGGGCTCCTGATTGGGGAAGGGCCACACGTCGGTGCGGGTTGCTGCAGCAAGGACGAGCTGGACGTAGACCCCCAATTTAGACACCTCGTCCTGCATCGTACGGGTCAGGGCCATCACAAACGCTCTGGTCGCACCATCCGCGCCACTGGAGATTTCAGGGGCAAGACCGACCGCGGACGTCACGTTGATGATCGCACCTTGTCGACGCGACGCCATGCTGCGAACGGCAGCCGCGGAAATGCGCGCGTAAGCTCTCACATTGGTTCCAAGCAGACGGTCGAGATCTTTTGAGCGCTCTGTGGTCAATGATCGGCCGGGAGGAAGTGCAAGATTGTTTACTATGACGTCAAAACGCTCTGCGCCGACGCGGGCTTCGACTTCGTCAAGGCAGCGACTTTTCGAGAGCTCGCCAGGGAAAACCTCGACCTCGACGGCGGTTTCTGCGCGCAGCATACGGGCAAAGTCGGTGGATCGATTCGTTCCACCAGCCAGCAAGGTGACATTGTATCCTCGGCGTGCGAGTCGGTTCGCGTAAAGCATTCCGATTGTGCAGGATGCGCAAGTGACAAGAGCTTTGGGATTGGGTTGCGACATGGAGCTTATCCTTTCGCAACGGGTGTATGTCGTTCGCGCGTGCTGCGGGACTTGCCAAATTCGAGAGGCTCCCTCTCACATCTTCCGCAGGCTTCTAACCGCGAAGACCGAACATCATTGGGCCACCGCTATCCAGTTTCAGTCGTGGGCTTATTTATTTAGATGGCGCGCCGAGATCACTATAGCTTTTGGTGTCCGCTCTCAGCCGCGGCAGGGCCCAATCAATGAACGTACGGACCTTTAGTGCAAGGAGTCCCTGGCGGGGGTAGACGATGTGGATCGGATAAGGATCGCCGCAGAACTCCTTTAGGATCGGCACGAGAGCCCCTGAGGACAATTCGTCCGGCACCTGGTAATCGAAAACACGTGCTACACCCGCGCCTCTCAGCGCTGCAGCGACACAGTTGGTCGCTGTGTTGACCTGGAGGCGATTGCGCGGAATAGCCTCTACAGGCTTGCCGTCGATGTTGAATGTCCAAAAGAACGTCTGTTTATCAAAGATAATTCCATCATGCCGCGTAAGCTCACTGGGATGCGCGGGAATACCATACCGCTCAAGGTAGGCTGGGCTGGCGCAGGTCAGGACACGAAATTCACCCGCCTTTACTGCGTAGAGGGAACTGTCAGCGAGATCACCAAGCCGTATCGCGACATCCACGCCTTCCGCGGTGAGATGAATAGTGCGGTCGAGGGACAGAAGATTTACGGATACCTCGGGGTACTTCTCCATGAAGCTCAGGGCGACCGGAAGGACATATCGCGACCCGTATTCGATCGGCATCGTGATCGTCAGTGTTCCGCGAGGTGTCTGGTATTCACCGGAGGCGCGGCGTTCGGCTTCCTCAAGATCTGTGATGATCTTGCGGGCAGCTTCCGCGTACTCTCTGCCTGCATCGGTCAGCTGTATGTTCCGACTTGTGCGAATGACGAGGCTTGTCCCGAGGTGCCGCTCAAGATCAGCGACCTTGCGGCTCACGCTTGGCAGCGGGGCGTTGAGGACCTTGCTGCCGGCCGACAAGCTGCCGGCATCGACCACCGCAAGGAATACCCTCATTGCATCAAGACGGTCCATGATACACCGCGCAAGTGTTTGATGCCTTTGTTGGTAGTGCGAATCGGAGCTGCTGACCAGACGCGCTCGAAGTTTCATAGTTCATCTTATGTCGTAAAACATAAGGTACGATGTACAAACCGGATCGATTCAGCATTTTCGCTGCCCAGGAACCACGAGGCAACCCGACACCGTGTACACCCACCCGGCTTACTGGGGGGCGCTCTTCAGATCGCAGTTTTATTGCTTTAGCAGTCTGGAAAGCGAAGCGAAAAACCCGGGGAAACAGCCTTTTGTCTGCACTAATTCGACCGCAACGCTGAGGGCATGACGTCCCGCCGCACTATCGAATTGACAGCTATTTTCCGCACACCACCTCGTAACGGCGTACATTACTTCTTCGATTTCAGTATCAGACAAAGACAGAAGTGATTGAAGCATGGGCGTGCTGCCTGTTAATCCCGCCAGAGCACTCATGATTTCCAAGCGCTCCCGCAAAGGTTTTTAGTGAAAGGCTAGGCCTTTGTCGGCCGGCTTCAAGAGCCAGAAGTACATATGAAGGAACAGTGGGAACCAAAATAGAAATGGCGTGAAACGTGGCCCGGTGAAGTCGGCGTCGATGGGCAACCATCTGAAGGACTTTCAAGGCTGGGATGGGCGCTTTCCTGTTTGTCCTTTGTCGCGATTAATGCGCCGCAGCCATTCACATCCGCTTAGTCCACTCAATGGGTGACGGAAGCCTGGCGTCGACGGCGCTGACTGCGGGCACAAGCAGATCTGACCGGGTATCCGCGAGCGTGCGGGAAGCGTGAGCGCCAAGCACGCCGTCCACCGGCAGCCTCGAGACGCGGTTGGAGTTCAAACGTCCATCGGGTCGCCGCGACATCACGACGTGCCCGCGCGATGGGGCGATCGGCCCTTGCGACGATGCCGAGGTCGGTGTCTATGATGGCTTCGAGGATGTTCCCCTCCAGACTGACTGAGGGCGAGGTTGGAGGGGACATGCCCGTCGGCAATACGAAATCTCGCTAGAGACCGGCGCGTAAGCTGTCGTAAAGATCGCGCAGGTCGCTGAGCGCGCGATCGTACCGTGACCGCCGTGGAGCCTGTAGCCGGATGGCTGCAAACGCGAAAACAGCGGCGATGGTGGCGACCGTCATGAAGCTGGACAGGGGATACAGCTTCACGGTCGCTTCCGTTTGCCGGACAGCGTGACGGGCGCCTCCTTTGACGGCGGCAGAAGCGTCGGCCACCTGTTGACGCAACGTTTCCAACTGCTTGCGGAGAGTGCCGAGCTCCGCCTCGGTATCGACCTCCGGCAGCGGCGGGATGCCGACGGATGCGGTGTTCCTGTCCACGACGGCGCGTGGAACGGCTTCACCTAACTTCGCACCATCGGCGAGGAGTTGTTTCGTGGCGGGTTCTTTCGCGGGCATTTTGGTCCTCCGTCCGCTGATGGCGCTGTCGTGCGCGGATTGAAATCGGACAGATATGCCGTGTAGCGGGAGATTGTTCCAATCCGCCTGCAAGGACGGCTCGGTCTATTGAGGTCGACGTCTGCCAACGTTCGAACGCATGCCGCGATTTCCTACAAGGAACTTTGGTATACAGCCCCACCCCCAACTTAGGTTTGCCTAGCCTCGACCCTCCAAACGACTAGCGTAGTGGGATCCAATCCGGCAGCCGGTCTTCTTGCCGCTAACGCGACGGGATGGTGTTTGAGCGGGACGAGGTAAGGGAGCGATCGTAATGGACGTATATGAAGCAGTCACGAGCCGACGATCGGTGCGTGGGTTCAAAGACAAGCCTGTGCCAAGGGAGTTGCTGGAGCGGGTGCTCGCCGCCGCCGCCTGGACGCCGTCCGGATCGAACATCCAGCCGTGGAACACTTACGTGCTGACCGGCGCGCCACTCGTAGAGTTGAAGACGTGCGCCGTCGAACGCGTGTCCCACGGCGATCCCTGGGACGAGCGGCAGTACGAGATGTACCCGGCTACGCTGAAGTCACCTTATGCGGACCGGCGCTCCGCCTTCGGCAAGGAGCGCTATAGCGCACTCGGTATTGCGCGCGAGGACTGGGAGGCGCGCCAGCGTGCAGCCATCGCCAACTGGAACTGCTTTGGCGCGCCCGCCGCTCTGTTTTGCTACATCGACCGCGACCTTGGTCGGCCGCAATGGGCCGACGTCGGCATGTATCTGCAGACCGTCATGCTGCTGCTGCGCGCTGAAGGATTGCATAGTTGCCCGCAGATGGCATGGTCGCAGGTACGCGAAACGGTCGCGGACGTTCTGTCGCCCCCGGAAGGGCTCATCCTCTACTGTGGCATGTCGATCGGTTACGAGGATCCGTCCGTGAGCTTTCCCCGCACGGGCCGCGTCCCGCTCGGCGAGACCGTCACGTTCGTCGACAATTAGTGTCGCGGCGGCCTAGAAAGCGGCGACGCAGGGACCGGTCTAAAGGCGCGTCCTTGACGGCCGTGCTGAATGTAATTCCACCGGCACAAGGGCCGGAGCGCCCTTGTTTTTCAGCAAAGGACGATGAATTTCGCCGGGCTCGCCGTGCTCGCATTGCGGCCGACCAAGGTCTCGCCTGTCGACAAGGTGACTTCCTTCTCTCATTTGAGTTGACATGATCGAGCCTTCCAGGACGTAGACGAACGCATGTGCGTTATGTCTGTGAATTGGATCGGAACCTCGGGCCCTCGGGCCCATATTCGACCGATATCATCAGTCCCTCCTTACCAGAATAGTCGGGAAGGTTCTTTTCTATGAGCGGTGTGACGGTCACATCCTCGGCCGCCAGTCAAAGTCCTAAAGAGGATCATGGTTGCTGATACCGTCAGCGCTTCAAGAACTGAGTTGATTGCCGTATTCCCTCTGGTTGTGAACATGAATTCCTCCCTGCGTGCCTACCACGCAGGCCGCGAGTGACCGAACGATTCCTCGAAGCCGATCTTGTCAGCCCTCGGGAACCCTACCTAAAGAAGGTAGGGCCTCATATGAAATCTTGGTTCAGGAATGATTCGGATTTCGATCTATCCGAGGTCATCCACGCTATGCGAAACTGCTGGAGCTGATCGACTAGGGCTCGCCTGTTTATTCAAGTGCTCCGTAGGCTAGATGAGCTGTTACATTCCGACGCGTGGACCAAACGTCACTTGGTTACTCGGTAGCCTGATGTCTCGCCACGATATCCCGCGAGGCTTCGCTGGCGTCCAGATGTGGCCACTGCACCACCTGCTACTTCCTCAACGACTGGATTTGGCGCGGTCAGATCATTCAAGCCATCGCGGTCTGTGAGAACTACAATCTCCTCGTGGGTGGCTGTGGGCCTTGCGATGGGTTTGCGAGCCAGGTGCTACAACACCCGCCCATACTCTCGATGCACGAACCGGCTGTGCCATGCAGATCAGCGCTTTGCGGCGATGTAGCGAAGTTCGCGGTCCCATGTTTCCGGATTGCGCGTGAGGTGCTAGGCGAGAGTGGACGCTAGAATGCTTGACGTCCGCTATAAATGTTCATATATGACAGCTTAAACCTAATAATACTTCAGATATGGTAGTTTAAAATGGGTTCTCCTAAGTCGAAACCGGCCCTTAAACGGCTCGGGCAAGATGTCAAAAACGCACGGTTGCGACGGCGTATCGCCGCAGCCGACCTCGCGGTGCGTGCCGGAACATCGCCAAGCTCCATTGCCCGCCTCGAACGGGGTGATCCCGGCGTTGCCATCGGGACACTAGCCGACGTGCTGGTTGTCTTGGGCCTTCTGGAACGGCTAGCCGATCTGGTTGACGTCCGTAAGGACGATCTGGGGCTGGCACTGACGACGGAGCATGGCCCACGCCGGGGGCGTTCGTTCGCAGCGAAGCTCCGGAAGCAAAAGGCTCAGTCCGAGGGTGCGCAGGAGCGCCAGGACGTTGTAGACCCTGACGGGGCTTCGTTCTGATGGCTGACTTTGTTGCCGATGTCGCGCTTGGCGAAAGCCTGACATCCGTGGGCCAGTTGCGGTTCACACATGTCGGGCCACGGCAGTTTTCGACCTTCGCCTATGCTCCCGTTTGGATCGAGAATCCTCGTGGCTTCGCCATCCAGCCGGACTTTTCACTTGAGGCCGGCCCGTTTCACACTTCGGGCCAGCCCGGCAATATGCGCGACGCATTGGCGGGCGTTTTCGCCGATGCGGCTCCGGACAGTTGGGGACGCAGGCTGCTTGAACGCGCCTATGGCAATGGGCTCAACGAATTCGAATACCTTACGCTTTCCGACGACGCCAGCCGGCAGGGCGCGCTACGCTTTCTGGATGACAAGGGCGAGGTTATTCGCCGCAAGGCGGCAGACGCCGTTCCGCGGCTGGTCGATCTCGAAGCTATAACGGCGATCGCGCGGGCCTATGAGCAAGGCAAGGAAATCTCGCCCGAGGAGATGCAGGCGCTGGCCGGTGGCGGTGGCTCGGGCGGCGCTCGCCCCAAGGCCAATGTCAGGGACGGTGATGCGTTGTGGTTGGCGAAGTTCACCTCGGTCCATGATCAACAGCCGATCGAGCGCGTCGAGGTCGCGACGCTTCGCTTGGCGGCTGCCTGCGGTGTCCGCACGCCCGCGACACGATTGGAGCTGGCAGATACGCCGTTCCCGGTTGCGCTGATCCAGCGGTTCGACCGGCGTGGGGCCACACGGATTCCCTACATCTCTGCACGCACCGCACTCGGCAAGACGGGGATGGAGCTGGGTTCCTATACCGAGATCGTCGATTTTATGCGATCTTATTCATCCGACCCCATGGACGACTTCCGCGAACTCTATCGGCGCTTGATCTTCACCATCCTCGTGTCCAATAAGGACGATCATCTGAAGAACCATGGCTTCCTCTATGTTGGAGGGGGCCAATGGCGGCTGTCGCCGGTGTTCGACGTGAACCCGGCGCCGGATCGCAACCCTCATCTTGAGACGGCGATCCTGGAGGGCGGCGCCCATGATCGGTCGATCAACCTCGCGCTGGAAGCTTGCGAGTTTTTCGAGATTCCCGAGCCCGAGGCACGGGAGATGATCAGTACCACGGCACAGCGTATTTCGGATGGGTGGCGAGAAGCTCTCTGCCAGGTGGGTGTCTCGGGTGCGCTGGCCCGCAACTATGAGCCAGCCTTCGTCAATGATCAGATGGTGAAGGCGCTCGAATATCGTCATATCTGACGAATTTAGTGGTGTTATCGGTCAAATATGGCGATGTGCGGACGGGTGAGCGACATCATCCGCGGGCTGGAGACCGGCCGGCTAAATTTAGGCTTCATCCCCCCGGTGGAAAGCATCGGC
>Ga0209051_1001409_pt1 | contig 20649 bp, 18 predicted proteins | sample AraplaCvi_mMS_r2_2_FD_184286 | JGI IMG/M metagenome (GOLD analysis project Ga0209051, IMG submission 184286) | Arabidopsis root microbial communities from North Carolina, USA - plate scrape MF_Cvi_mMS_r2 (SPAdes) (version 2) | ecosystem: Host-associated > Plants > Roots > Endosphere | place...
GGTGCTCGTGGTCGCGATCGTCTGCACCGCCGTCCCCGCGCTGCGCGACACCCTGTTCGCGCTGCTGCGCGCGCGCTTCGGCGTGGGCGGCCTGCTGCTGGCCTGCGCCGGCCTGGTCGCGCTCGCCGTCACGGGCGACCTCGTCGAATCGCTGGTCAAGCGCGCGGCCGGCGCGAAGGACTCCAGCGGCCTGCTGCCCGGCCACGGCGGCGTGCTCGATCGCATCGACGCGCTGCTGCCGGTATTCCCCGCGGCGCTCGCGCTGGTGACGACTCTCTGACATGGCCCCCATGACCCCTTCCCACCGTCCGCAGCGCCTGTGCATCCTGGGCTCGACGGGCTCCATCGGCACCAGCACGCTGGACGTCGTCGCCCTGCATCCCGGGCAGTTCGAGGTCTTCGCGCTCACCGGCCAGCGGCGCCTCGACGAGCTGTTCGCCCAGATCGCCCGCTGGCGTCCGCGCTACGCCGCCGTGCCCGACGCGGCGTCCGCCGATGCGCTCGGTGCGCGCGTGCGCGCGGCCGGCCTGCCCACCGAGGTGCTGGCCGGCGCCCGGGCGCTGGAGGAGCTCGCCGCGCATCCCGACGTCGACCAGGTGATGGCCGCCATCGTGGGCGCCGCTGGCCTGCCCGCCTGCCTCGCCGCGGCGCGCGCGGGCAAGCGGCTGCTGCTCGCCAATAAGGAGGCGCTGGTCGTCGGCGGCCAGCTCTTCGTCGACGCCGTGCGCGCGGGCGGCGCCACGCTGATCCCGATCGACAGCGAGCACTCGGCCATCTTCCAGTGCCTGCCGCCCGACGCCTCCGGCTGGGACGGCTGGATCGACCACATCGTGCTCACCGCCTCCGGCGGCCCGTTCCGCACGCGCGACCCGGCCTCGCTCGCCGACGTCACGCCCGACCAGGCCTGCGCGCACCCGAACTGGGTGATGGGCCGCAAGATCTCGGTCGACTCGGCGACCATGATGAACAAGGCGCTCGAGGTGATCGAGGCGCGCTGGCTGTTCGGCCTGCCGCCCGAGCGCATCCGCGTCGTGATCCATCCGCAGAGCATCGTCCACTCGATGGTCGTGGCGCGCGACGGCGCCGTGCTGGCGCAGCTCGGCACGCCCGACATGAAGGGGCCGATCGCGTACGGCATGGCGCATCCGCGCCGCATCGAGTCGGGCGCGCCGCGGCTCGACTTCCCGACGCTGTCGGCCCTCACCTTCGAGGAGGCCGATCGCGCGCGCTTCCCCGGTCTGTACCTGGCGTGGGACGCGCTGCGCGCGCCGGCGGGCTCGACCACCGTGCTGAACGCCGCCAACGAGATCGCGGTCGAGGCCTTCCTCGACGGCCGCCTCGACTTCCCCGGCATCCACCGCGTCAACGCCGGCACGCTCGAGCGCGTCGCGCCCGCGGTGGGCGATGCGGGCTCCATCGAGGCGCTGCTGGCGCTCGACGCGCGCTCGCGCGACGCGGCGCGCGCGCAGGTCGCGCGCGGAGGGCGTGCGTGATGCAGGCGCTGCAGCAGGTCTTCTGGTTCCTCGTCACGATCGGCATCCTGATCCCGATCCACGAATACGGCCACTACCGCGTCGCCGTCGCGTGCAACGTGCGCGTGCTGCGCTTCTCGATCGGCATCGGCCGCGTCGTCTGGCGCCGCCGCTTCGGCAAGGACGGCACCGAGTTCGCGCTCAGCATGCTGCCGCTGGGCGGCTACGTGGGCATGCTGAGCGACCAGGATCCGAACGTCGTCGTCGACCCGTCCGAGAGCCACCGCGTGTTCGAGCGCCGCCCGCTGTGGCAGCGCAGCGCCATCGTCGCGGCGGGGCCGATCGCCAACTTCCTGCTCGCCATCGCCCTGTTCGCCTTCGTGCAGTGGTACGGCGTCAAGCAGCCGGCGCCCGTCGCCAGCCAGCCGCTCGCGGGCAGCCTGATGGCGCAGGCCGGGCTGCGCTCGGGCGACCGCATCGTCGCCACCGCCGAAGGCGACGCGCCCGACGAGCAAGACTGGCGCGACATCCGCTCGTTCGACGAGGTCTACGACGCGATCGGCGAGGCGATGGTCGATCGCCTGCCGCTGCAGCTGCGCGTGCAGCGCGCGGGCGAGGGCGGCACGCGCGAGCTCTCCGCCGCGGTCGACACGCTCGATCCCGACCTGGCCGCGAGCGGCGGCGGCTACAACCGCCTCGGCCTCGGCCAGCCGTTCCAGGAGCCACGCATCGCCGAGGTCTCGAACGGCGGCGCCGCCGCGGCCGCGGGCCTGAAGGCGGGCGACCTGGTGCTGCGCATCGACGGCCGCGCCACCCCCGACTTCCAGTCGGTGCGCGAGCTGATCCTCGCGAGCCGCCAGGGCGAGGCCGCGCGCGCGATGCAATGGGAGGTGCAGCGCGGCGACGCCGTGGTACCGCTCACCATCACGCCGCGCATCGTGCACGTCGAGGACCAGACCATCGCCCAGGCCGGCGTCGCCTTCACGCCGTTCGACCGCCTGGTGGTGCGCGCGGGGCCGCTCGAGGCGCTGGCCCGCGGGGCGCAGCAGACATGGCGCCAGTCGGTCGGCTCGCTGCGCATGTTCGTGCGCATGGTGACCGGCCGCGCGTCGCTGAAGAACCTCTCGGGGCCGGGCACCATCGCCGAGGTCGCGACGGCGTCGGCGCACCGCGGCCTGCCCGAGTTCCTCGGCTTCCTGGCCCTCGTGAGCCTCAGCCTCGGCGTGCTGAACCTGCTCCCGATCCCCGTCCTCGACGGAGGGACGCTGCTGTATTATCTGTTCGAGGGTGCGACCGGTCGGCCGGTCTCGGAGCTGTGGCAGCACAGGCTGCGCTACGGCGGGGTCCTCGCGATCCTGCTGCTGATGTCCATCGCCCTTTCCAACGACGTGGCCCGCCACCTGGGCCTGCAATAAACACCTGATGTCTTCACTCCTTCCGAGCTTGATGCGCCCTGTCGCTGCCTGTGTCGTCATGATGGGTGCGCTGCTTCCCGGCGCCGCCCTGGCCATCGAGCCGTTCACGATCCGCGACATCCGCGTCGAAGGCCTGCAGCGCACCGATCCCGGCAGCGTGTTCTCGGTGCTGCCGTTCCGCGTCGGCGACGGCTACACCGACGACAAGGCGGCCGCGGCGCTGCGCGCGCTGTTCGCGACGGGCCTGTTCAAGGACGTCCGCATCGACGTCGAGGGCGAGGTGGTGGTGGTCATCGTCGACGAGCGCGCCACCATCGCGTCCGTCAACTTCCTCGGCACCAAGGAGTTCGACAAGGACACGCTGGTCAAGGCCCTGAAGGACGCCGGCATCGGCGAGGGCCTGCCGTTCGACAAGGCGCTGGTCGACCGCGCCGAGCAGGAGATCAAGCGCCAGTACCTGGGCAAGAGCCTGTACGCGGCGGAGGTCGTGACCACGGTCACGCCGCTGGAGCGCAACCGCGTCGACGTCACGTTCAAGGTGTCCGAGGGCGACGTCGCCCACATCCGCGACATCCACATCCTCGGCAGCAAGGCCTTCTCCGAGTCCAAGCTGATCGACCAGATGGACCTGACCTCCGGCGGCTGGCTGACCTGGTACACGAAGTCCGACCGCTACTCGCGCACCAAGCTCAACGCCGACCTCGAGAAGCTGCGCGCGTTCTACCTGAACCGCGGCTACCTCGAGTTCGACATCACCTCGACCCAGGTCACGATCTCGCCCGACAAGCAGACGATCTCGATCACGATCACGGTGAGCGAGGGCCAGCCCTATACGGTGACGGGCGTGCGCCTGGAGGGCAACTACCTCGGCCGCGAGCCCGAGTTCCAGAACCTCGTCCAGATGAAGCCGGGCACGGCCTATCACGGCGACGACGTCACGGCCACGACGAAGGCCTTCACCGACCTGTACGGCACCTACGGCTACGCGTTCGCGCACGTCGAGCCGCGCCCCGAGATCGACCGCGCGACCGGCCAGGTGGTCGTCGTGCTGGTGGCCGACCCCGGCCGCCGCGCCTACGTGCGCCGCGTCAACCTCGCCGGCAACACGATCACGCGCGACGAGGTCATCCGCCGCGAGTTCCGCCAGTTCGAGTCGGCCTGGTACGACGGCGGCAAGATCAAGCTCTCGCGCGACCGCGTCGACCGCCTCGGCTACTTCACGAGCGTCGACGTCGACACCGCCGACGTCCCCGGCGCGCCCGACCAGGTCGACCTCACCGTCAACGTCGTCGAGCATCCGACCGGCAACCTGACCGTGGCGGCCGGCTACTCGCAGACCGACAAGCTCTCGCTGACCGGCTCGATCAAGAAGGAGAACGTGTTCGGCACGGGCAACTACGTCGCGTTCGACGTCAGCACCGCCCACACCAACCGCAACCTCTCGATCTCGACGACCGACCCGTACTTCACCGACGACGGCATCTCGCGCACGTACGACCTGTACTACCGCACGTCGCGCCCGCTCAACAGCCAGGGCGACTCCTACCAGGTGTCGACGCCGGGCGCGGCGGTGCGCTTCGGCCTGCCGTACTCCGAGTTCGACACCGTCTTCGTCGGCATCGGCGCCGAGCAGACGCACATCGGCACCTCGGTCGGCATCCCGAACAGCTACCTGATCTTCGTCGACCGCTTCGGCCAGTACGCCAATTCGTTCCCCATCACCGCGGGCTGGGCGCGCGACCAGCGCGATTCCGGCGTGGCGCCCACGAGCGGGCGCTACACGCGCCTGAACACCGACTTCAGCCTCTGGGGCGACGTGCAGTACGCGCGCTTCAACGGCCAGGTCACGCAGTACCTCGACCTGGGCAACCACTTCTCGCTCGGCATCAACGCCGAGGTCGGCTACGGCGTGGGCCTGAACGGCAAGCCGTTCCCGGTGTTCAAGAACTTCTACGGCGGCGGCCTCGGCTCGGTGCGCGTGTTCGAGCAGGGCTCGCTGGGCATCGTCGACGACACGGGCGCCTTCATCGGCGGCTCCAAGAAGTTCAACTTGAACAACGAGCTCTACATCCCGGTGCCGGGCGCCGCCAACGACAAGAGCCTGCGCCTGTTCGCCTTCGCAGACGCCGGCAACGTCTGGGGCGCCGACCAGAAACTCGACTTCTCGACGCTGCGTGCGTCCGCCGGCCTCGGCCTCAGCTGGACCTCCCCCGTCGGCCCGTTCAAGCTGAGCTGGGGCGTGCCTCTGCGCTCGCAAAGCAACGATAGAATCCAGCGGTTTCAGTTCCAGGTCGGTACCGCGTTTTGATGAAAGCACGCCTCATGAAATTGTTGCCCGCACTGCTGCTGTCGTGCGTTGCCTGCGCCTCGGTCGCGGCGAGCGCCCAGGAACTGAAGATCGGCTACGTCAACAGCGAGCGCGTGCTGCGCGAGGCCGAGCCCGCCAAGAAGGCGCAGGCCAAGCTCGAGGCCGAGTTCGGCAAGCGCGAGAAGGACCTGAACGACCTCAACGCGGCGCTGCGTGGCAAGGCCGAGAAGCTGGACAAGGATTCGCCCACGCTGTCCGAGGCCGAGAAGACGCGCCGGCAGCGCGAGCTGGTCGAGGAGGACCGCGACCTGCAGCGCAAGCATCGCGAGTTCCAGGAAGACCTGACCCAGCGCAAGAACGAGGAGCTCGCGGGCGTCGCCGAGCGCGCCAACCGCGCGATCAAGCAGATCGGCGACACCGAGCACTTCGACATGATCCTGCAGGACCAGCTGGTCATCTACTTCAGCCCCCGCGTGGACATCACCAAGAAGGTGATCGACGCGCTCAACGCGGGCAAGTAAAGAAGTGACGACCCCCATTCGCGCCGCTCATCGCCCCCCGAGGGGGCTGGGCACCTCGCTGCGGAGCGGCCGCGCGCTCGCTGCCTGAAATGAATGCCGTTCCACTCGGCGAGATCGTCGCCGCACTGGGCGGCGAGCTGAGGGGCGACCCCGCCACCGCCATCGCGCGCATCGCGCCGCTCGAGACCGCCGGCGCCGACGCCATCACCTTCGCGCAGCCCAAGCTGCGCGCCGTGCTCGAGACCAGCGGCGCCGCGGCGGTGATCCTGCCCGAGGCGCTCGCCGCGGCCGCGCCCGAAGGCCGGGCGCTGGTCGTCGCCGACGATCCCTACCTGTACTTCGCGCGCCTCACGCAGTGGTGGGCGCGCCGCGCGCGTCCGCTGCCGGCGCCCGGCGTGCACCCGAGCGCCGTCGTCGCGCCCGACGCGACCGTCGCCGCCAGCGCCACGGTCGGCCCGCTGGCCGTGATCGAGAGCGGGGCGGTGATCGGCGAGCGTGCGCAGGTCGGCGCGCACTGCGTGATCGGCGCCGGCACGCGCATCGGCGACGACACGCTGCTGCACCCGCGCGTCACCATCGCCGCCGGCTGCAGCGTGGGCGCGCGCTGCGTGTTCCAGAGCGGCGCCGTCATCGGTGCCGACGGCTTCGGCATCGCGCCCACGCGCGCGGGCCCGTGGGAGCGCATCGAGCAGCTCGGCGGCGTGCGCATCGGCGACGACGTCGACATCGGCGCCAACACCTGCGTCGACCGCGGCGCGCTGGACGACACGGTGCTCGAGGACGGCGTCAAGCTCGACAACCAGATCCAGATCGGCCACAACTGCCACATCGGTGCCCACACCGTCATGGCGGCCTGCGTCGGCATCGCCGGCTCCACCAAGGTGGGCCGCAACGTGATGATCGGCGGCGCCGCGATGATCCAGGGCCACATCGAGATCGCCGACGGCGTCACGGTCTCGGCCTCGACGATGGTGATGCATTCCCTGCGCAAGAAGGGCGTCTACACCGCGATCTTCCCCGTGGACGACCATGCGAGCTGGGAGAAGAACGCGGTGACGCTGCGCAACCTGTACGCGCTGCGCGAACGCGTGCGCGCGCTCGAGAAGAAAGCCTGAGGCGCCATATATGCTGATGGACATCCACACCATCCTGAAGAAGCTCCCGCACCGCTATCCGTTCCTGCTCGTCGACCGGGTCGTCGAGTACGAGAAGGACGTGCGCATCAAGGCGCTCAAGAACGTCACCATCAACGAGCCGTTCTTCGTCGGCCATTTCCCGCAGCGGCCCGTGATGCCGGGCGTGCTGATGCTGGAGGCGCTCGCGCAGGCCTCGGCGCTGCTGTCCTTCTCGTCGGAGGACAAGGAGGCCGAGAAGGACACGCTGTACTACTTCGTCGGCATCGACGGTGCGCGCTTCAAGCGCGTGGTGGAGCCGGGCGACCAGCTCGTGCTCGAGTCGCGCATCGAGCGCGCCCGCGGCGGCATCTACAAGTACGCGTCGCGCGCGATGGTGGGCGAGGAACTCGCCTGCGAGGCCACGCTGATGTGCACCGTGCGCAAGGTCGGCTGCTGAGGCGGCCGCGGAGCGAGTCATGACGCAGATCCATTCGACGGCGCTGGTCGACCCCAAGGCGGAGCTCGACCCCACGGTCACGGTCGGGCCCTACGCCGTCATCGGGCCCGACGTGCGCATCGGCGCGGGCACGACGGTCGGCCCGCACGTGGTGATCGAGGGCCGCACCACCATCGGCCGCGACAACCGCTTCTGGCAGTTCAGCTCCATCGGCGCGATGTCGCAGGACATGAGCCACAAGGGCGAGGTGATGGAGCTCGTGATCGGCGACCGCAACACGGTGCGCGAGTTCTGCACGTTCAACACGGGCACGCTGAAGGAGGAGGGCGTCACGCGCATCGGCTCCGACAACTGGATCATGGCCTACGTGCACGTCGCCCACGACTCGCGCATCGGCGACCGCACCGTCATCGCCAACGGCGTGACCCTCGCGGGCCACGTCCACATCGGCGACTGGGCCACGGTGGGCGGACTCACCGGCATCCACCAGTTCGTGCACGTCGGCGCGCACGCGATGATCGGCTTCCAGGGCCATGTCGCGCAGGACGTGCCGCCCTTCATGACGGCCGACGGCAACCCGCTCGCGCTGCGCGCGGTCAACCTCACCGGCCTGAAGCGGCGCGACTTCGGCCCGGAGCGCATCAACGCCGTCAAGCAGATGCACCGCGCCCTGTACCGCAAGGGGCAGACCCTGGAAGAGGCCAAGGCCGAGATCGCGGCGCTGCGCGCCAGCGCGCCCGAGGCGGCCGGCGACGTCGACACCATGCTGGACTTCCTCGCGAAGTCCACCCGCGGCCTCGTCCGCTGAACGGGGTCGTGCGACAGGGGATGGATACCGGCGACGCGCTCCGGCTCGGCATGGTGGCCGGGGAGACCTCCGGCGACCTGCTGGCCAGCCTGCTGTTGCAGGGGCTGCGATCGCGCTGGCCGCAGCTGTCGGCCGGCGGCATCGGCGGCCCCCGCATGACGGCCCTCGGCTTCGACGCCTGGTGGCCGGCCGAGAAGCTCTCGGTCTTCGGCTACGTCGACGCGTTGCGCCACTACCGCGAGCTGGTCGGCATCCGGCGCCGCCTCGGCGACCGGCTGATCGCCGAGCGGCCGGACGTCTTCGTCGGCGTCGACGCGCCCGACTTCAACTTCGGGCTCGAGCAGCGCGTGCGCGCGGCCGGCATCAAGACCGTGCACTTCGTCTGCCCGTCGATCTGGGCCTGGCGCGGCGAGCGCGTGAAGACGCTGGCCGCGGCCGCCGACCACGTGCTGTGCCTGTTCCCCTTCGAGCCCGACCTGCTGCGCAGCCACGGCGTGCGCGCCACCTTCGTCGGGCACCCGCTGGCCGAGGTGATCCCGATCGAGCCGCCGCGCCTGGCGGCGCGCGCGGCGCTCGGCCTGTCCGAGAACACCCAGGTCGTCGCGCTGCTGCCCGGCAGCCGGCGCAGCGAGATCGCCCTCATCGCGCCGCGCCTGCTCGCCGCCGCGCTGCTGCTGCACCGCCAGCGGCCGGGCCTGCGCTTCGTGCTGCCGGTCGCGCACGGCATGCGCGCGCTGCTCGAGCCGCTGCTGCTGCGCCATGCGCCGGGCGTGTCCATCGAGGTGCTCGACGGCCGCTCGCACGAGGCCCTCGCGGCCTGCGACGTGACGCTGGTGGCCAGCGGCACGGCCACGCTCGAGGCGGCGCTGTTCAAGCGGCCCATGGTCGTCACCTACGTGGTCAACTGGTTCAACGCGATCCGCATGCGCCGCATGCGCTACCAGCCCTGGGTGGGGCTGCCCAACGTCCTCTGCCGCGAATTCGTCGTGCCCGAGCTGCTCCAGGAGGACGCCACCCCGGAGGCGCTCGCGCGAGCGACAATCGCCTGGCTGGACGACCCGGCGCGCTGCGAGCGCGTGCGCGTGCGTTTCCACGAGCTCCACCATCTGCTGCGCCGGGACACGGTGCGGGAGTCCGCCGATGCCATCGCGCAAGTCCTCCAGGCCTGAGCAGATCGCCTTCACCTTCGACGGCGGGGCCCAGCTGGTCGCCGGCGTCGACGAGGCCGGGCGCGGCCCGCTGGCCGGGCCCGTCGTGGCGGCGGCGGTGATCCTCGACGACGGCAAGCGCATCCGCGGGCTGGCCGACTCCAAGGTGCTGACGCCGCTCGCGCGCCAGAGGCTCTACGACCAGATCCGCGACAAGGCGCTCGCCTTCTGCGTCGCCGAGGCCTCGGTCGAGGAGATCGACACGCTCAACATCCTGCACGCCACCATGCTCGCCATGAAGCGCGCGGTGGAGGGCCTGCGCCTGCCGCCGCACAAGGTGCTGGTCGACGGCAACCGCCTGCCGCAGATCCGCTTCCGCGCCGAGGCGGTGGTGGGCGGCGACGCGACGGTGAAGTCGATCTCGGCCGCCTCCATCCTCGCCAAGGTCACGCGCGACCAGATGTGCGTCGAGCACGCCGAGCGCTGGCCGCAGTACGGCTTCGCGGCGCACAAGGGCTATTCGACCGCCGAGCACCTGGCGGCGCTGCAGGCCCACGGGCCGTGCGAGTGGCATCGCAAGACCTTCGAGCCGGTGCGCCTGGCCGCCGCGCGTCTCGCCTGCGTGCGCGCCGACTGAGGCCGCGCGCGTCATGACCGTCGTCCGCCAGGTCAGCTCGAAGCACAACGAGCTGTTCAAGGATCTGCGCAAGCTCCTCGCCGATCCGGCGGCCTACCGCAAGCTGGGCCGCGTCTGGATCGAGGGCGATCACCTCTGTCGCGCGCTGCTGGAGCGCGGCCGCGTGCCGCAGCGCGCCATCGTCACCGAGACGGGGTGGGCCACGCCCGCCCTGGCGTCGCTGGCGCGCGCCGCGCCCGAGGTGGTGTGCGTGCCCGACGCGCTCATGCGCGAGCTGAGCGGCCTCGAGTCGCCGGCGCCGATCGGCTTCCTGGTCGACGCGGCGCAGGGCGGGGCGGTGCGGCCGGGCGTGCGCGGCGTGGTGCTCGACCGCCTGCAGGATCCCGGCAACGTCGGCAGCATCCTGCGCAGCGCCTCCGCCATGGGCTTCGCCCAGGTGGTGGCGCTCAAGGGCACGGTGGCGCTGTGGTCGCCCAAGGTGCTGCGCGCCGGCATGGGAGCGCACTTCGCGCTGCACCTCGTCGAGGGCGCGGCCGCGGCCGACCTGGCGGCGCTCGGCGTGCCCGTCGTCGGCACGCACCTGCGCGACGCGACGTGGCTGCACGAGACCGCGCTGCCCGATCCGCTCGCCTGGGTCTTCGGGCACGAAGGGCAGGGCCTGTCGGACGAGGTCGCGGCCGCGTGCACGGCGCGCGTGCGCATCGCGCAGCCCGGCGGCGAGGAGTCGCTCAACGTCGCGGCCGCGGCGGCGATCTGCCTGCACGAATCCGCGCGGGGGAAGCCTCAGTAGATCAGCTTGTCGGGCCGGATGTCGCGCAGGATGGTGGCTGCGATCTCCTCGATCGACTTGTGCGTCGACGACAGCCACGAGATGCCCTCGCGCTTCATCATCGCCTCGGCTTCGCGCACCTCGTAGCGGCAGTTGTCCAGCGAGGCGTACTTGCTGGAGGGGCGGCGCTCGTGGCGGATCTGCGTGAGGCGCTCGGGGTCGATGGTGAGGCCGAAGCACTTGCGCTTGAAGGGCGCCAGCGAGGCGGGGAGCTGGCCGCGCTCGAAGTCGTCGGGGATGAGCGGGTAGTTGGCCGCCTTGATGCCGTGCTGCATGGCCAGGTACAGCGTGGTGGGCGTCTTGCCGCAGCGGCTCACGCCGACGAGGATCACGTCCGCGGAGTCGAGGTTGCGCGAGGACTGGCCGTCGTCGTGCGCGAGCGAGAAGTTGATCGCCTCGATGCGCTCGTTGTATTCCTCGCTCTTGGCCGCGTCCGAGAAGCGGCCGACCCGGTGGTTCGACTTCATGCCGAACTCCGTCTCGAGCGGCTCGACGAAGGTGCGGAACATGTCCATCACCACGCCGGCGCAGGTGCGGTCGGTCAGGACCTCGCGGATCTCGTCGCGCACCATGGTCAGGAACACGATGGGCTTCTTGCCCTCGGCCTTGGCGGCGTGATTGATCTCCTCGACCAGCGCGCGCGCCTTCTCGGTGGTGTCGATGAAGGGGCGTCGGACCTTGCGCGGCTTGCCCGGGAACTGGGCCAGGATCGAGTTGCCGAAGGTCTCGGCGGTGATGCCGGTACCGTCGGAGACGAAGAAGACTGTGCGGTTGGGCATGGATGACCTGGGGATTCGGCGGAATGTCCTACGTGGATGATAGGCAGGGTTTTCGTAGAATCGCCCCCAACACGCATCAAATCACTCCGCACGCGTCTCCTGCCCATGGCCCGCCCCGAAGCATCACTCGAACAACAGCGCATCGGGGCGCACGGCCACGGGGGGCGCGGTCGGACACCGGTTTTCCATCATCAAGGAGTTTTCCCATGTCCAACCCCAGCCTGGCGGCGCGCCTCGTCGTGCCGTTCGAACAGCTCAGGATGACCGACGTCGAGGTGGTCGGCGGCAAGAACGCCAGCCTCGGCGAAATGATCAGCCAGCTCGCCGCCTCGGGCGTGCGCGTGCCCGGCGGCTTCGCGACCACCGCGCATGCCTTCCGCGAGTTCCTCAGGCACGGCAACCTGACCGAGCGCATCGGCCAGCGCCTGAAGTCGCTCGACACCGACGACGTCCGCGCCCTGGCGGACGCCGGCGCCGAGATCCGCGGCTGGATCGAGGGCGCCGCCTTCCCGCCCGAGCTCGAGGCCGCGGTGCGCGCCGAGTTCGCGCGCCTGTCGGCCGACGCGCCCGAGGCGTCCTTCGCGGTGCGCTCCTCCGCCACCGCCGAGGACATGCCCGACGCCTCCTTCGCCGGCCAGCAGGAGACCTTCCTCAACGTGGTCGGCGCCGACGCCGTGCTGCAGAAGATGAAGGAGGTGTTCGCCTCCCTCTACAACGACCGCGCCATCAGCTACCGCGTGCACAAGGGCTACGCCCACGCCGACGTCGCGCTGTCGGCCGGCGTGCAGCGCATGGTGCGCTCCGACCTCGGCGCCGCGGGCGTGATGTTCACGCTCGACACCGAGAGCGGCTTCACCGACGTCGTCTTCGTCACCGCCAGCTACGGCCTGGGCGAGACGGTGGTGCAGGGCGCGGTCAACCCCGACGAGTTCTACGTCCACAAGCCGGCGCTGGCCGCGGGCAAGTTCCCGCTGATCCGGCGCTCGCTGGGCTCCAAGCTGATCCGCATGGAATTCGCCTCGCCCGAGGAGAAGGCGCGCGACGGCAAGCTGGTGCGCACGGTCGACACCCCGCCAGAGCAGCGCAACCGCTACTCGCTGACCGACGACGACGTGATCGAGCTCGCGAAGTACGCGGTCATCATCGAGAAGCACTACGGCCGCCCGATGGACATCGAGTGGGGCAAGGACGGCGCCGACGGCAAGCTCTACATCCTCCAGGCGCGCCCGGAGACGGTGAAGAGCCAGTCCGCCGGCCAGGCCGAGCACCGCTACAAGCTCAAGGGCTCGGGCACGGTGCTGGTCGAGGGCCGCGCGATCGGCCAGAAGATCGGCACGGGCCCGGTGCGCGTGTGCCGCTCCGTCGCCGACATGGACAGCGTGCAGCCGGGCGACGTCCTGGTCGCCGACATGACCGACCCCAACTGGGAGCCGGTGATGAAGCGCGCCGGCGCCATCGTCACCAACCGCGGCGGGCGCACCTGCCACGCCGCCATCATCGCGCGCGAGCTGGGCATCCCCGCGGTGGTGGGCTGCGGCGAGGCCACCGAGCTGCTGCACGACGGCGCGCTGGTCACCGTGGTCTGCTCCGAGGGCGATACGGGCTACGTGTATGACGGCCTGCTGGAGACCGAGATCACGGAGGTCCAGCGCGGCGAGATGCCGTACAGCCCGGTCAAGATCATGATGAACGTGGGCAACCCCCAGCTCGCGTTCAACTTCGCGCAGATCCCCAACGCCGGCGTGGGCCTCGCCCGCCTCGAGTTCATCATCAACAACAACATCGGCGTCCACCCGAAGGCGATCCTCGACTATCCGAACATCGACGCCGACCTGAAGAAGGCGGTCGAATCGGTGGCGCGCGGCCACGCCTCGCCGCGCGCGTTCTACGTCGACAAGCTCGCCGAGGGCATCGCCACCATCGCCGCGGCCTTCTGGCCCAAGCCCTGCATCGTGCGGCTGTCCGACTTCAAGTCGAACGAGTACAAGAAGCTCATCGGCGGCTCGCGCTACGAGCCGGACGAGGAGAACCCGATGCTCGGCTTCCGCGGCGCCTCGCGCTACATCAGCGGCGACTTCAGCGACGCCTTCGCGATGGAGTGCGAGGCGCTGCGCCGCGTGCGCGAGGACATGGGCCTCGAGAACGTCGAGATCATGGTGCCCTTCGTGCGCACCGTGAAGCAGGCCGAGCGCGTCAACGGCATGCTCGCGGAGCGTGGCCTGAAGCGGGGCTCCAACGGGCTCAAGGTCATCATGATGTGCGAGGTGCCGAGCAACGCGATCCTGGCCGAGCAGTTCCTCGCGCACTTCGACGGCATGTCCATCGGCTCGAACGACCTGACGCAGCTCACGCTCGGCCTCGACCGCGACTCGGGCATGGCGCTGCTGGCGGAAGACTTCGACGAGCGCGACCCGGCCGTCAAGGCGATGATCTCGCGCGCCATCGCGGCCTGCCGCGCCACCGGCAAGTACGTGGGTATCTGCGGCCAGGGTCCCAGCGACCACCCGGACTTCGCCGACTGGCTGGCGCAGGAGGGCATCGCCTCCATGTCGCTCAACCCGGATTCTGTCGTCGACACCTGGACCCGCCTGGCGAATGTTCGCCCCCACGGGCGCTAGCGCGCCCTGCCCCCCGAGGGGGCCGGCCGGTTCGGGCCCGGCGGAGCCGGATCCCTGCCTCCCTTGAACTTCGGGGCGCCGGATGAGCGACAGCGTCGGAAGCTGAAAGATCGAAAACGGCCTGCGGGCCGTTTTCTTGTCTATAATCTTCGGTTTTCCTTGCCGCACCCGCCGGTGCGCCCGATAAGGGCGCCGAGATGACGCTACCGGGGCGGCTTCCTTCCGGGCCCGACATGCGCGGGACCGGACATCCACAAGGAGTGTCCATGCGTTTCTACGAGATCGTGCTGCTGATCCACCCGGATCAGAGCGAACAGGTTCCGGCCATGCTGGAACGCTACAAGGCCCTCGTCACCAACTCCGGTGGCAAGGTGGTCCGGCAGGAAGACTGGGGTCGCCGCCAGCTCGCCTACCCGATCCAGAAGCTGGCCAAGGCCCACTACATCTGCCTCAACATCGAGTGCGGCAAGGAAGCCCTGGCGGAGCTCGAGACGGGTTTCCGCTTCAACGACGCCGTCCTGCGCCACCTCACGGTGCTGCGCCCGAAGGCGGACACCAACCCCTCGGTCATGATGAAGGCCGTGGAGAAGGAAGAAGCCCGCAAGTCGGCCCAGGAGACGGCGGCCTGAAGGCAGTTCCCGCCGCCCACCGGCACGCCTGAAAGGGCGCCGCAGCGATGAATCGGTTGATTCTTGCCGCCGAGCTGGTGGAACGCGGAGCGACACGGTACACCCCGGCCGGGCTTCCGGCGCTCGACATGAGCCTGAAGCACGCCTCCGAGGTGATGGAAGACAAGCAGCCCCGCCAGCTTCACCTGATGATGCGCGCGGTGGCGATCGGCGAGATCACCCGCCAGCTCGCGTCGATGCCCCTGGGGCAGAGCGCGAACTTCACGGGCTTCATCGCCGCCTCGCGCAATGGCCGGGGGCTCGTCTTCCACGTGACCGAGGTCCACGCCTGACGCCCCACGTCGAACTTCAGCATTCCAGTCGGAACACATTCTCGAGAGGTACACCATGCCCCCGCCGAAAAGCCGTTTTTCCAAGGACAAGCGTCCGAAGCGCAACCAGCAGTCGCTGCTGTTCCGCCGCAAGCGCTTCTGCCGCTTCACCGTCGCCAAGGTCGAGGAGATCGACTACAAGGACGTCGACACCCTGCGTGACTTCGTGGGCGAGAACGGCAAGATCACGCCGGCCCGCCTGACCGGCACGCGCGCCTTCTACCAGCGCCAGCTGACCACGGCCATCAAGCGCGCCCGCTTCCTGGCGCTGCTGCCGTACAGCGATCAACACAAGGCCTGAGGAGTCCACCCACATGCAAGTCATCCTGCTGGAAAAGGTGGCCAACCTCGGTAACCTCGGCGACGTCGTCAAGGTCAAGGACGGCTACGCCCGCAACTTCCTGATCCCGACCCGCCAGGCGCGCCGCGCCACCGATTCGGCCATCAAAGAATTCGAGGCCAAGCGCGCCGAGCTCGAGAAGGCCGCCGCCGACAAGCTGGCCGCCGCGCAGGTCGTCGGCGAGAAGCTGAACGGCAAGGTCGTGCGCATCTCCCAGAAGGCCGGCGTCGACGGCCGCCTGTTCGGCTCGGTCACCAACGCCGACATCGCCGACGCGCTGGGCAAGAACGGCTTCGAGATCGTCAAGGCGCAGGTCCGCCTGCCCAACGGTCCGCTGAAGACGGTCGGCGACCACACGGTCTCCGTCGCCGCCCACACGGACGTCGTCGTCGACGTGACCGTCCAGGTCGTCGCCGAGCAAGATTGATCGCGGCCGGCCCGGCCACCGCGATGCAAGGGTCGACGCGAGTCGGCCCTTTTTCATTGGGGGACGGGTTGTCCTCCGGTTTCCACGTTTCTTCCACAGGCCTGTCCACAGGCGGGCGTTGCCCCCAGTCTTTCCACAGACCTGTGCACATGTGTTTTCCCTGTGCTCGCCGCCGGGTGCGGCGGGAAGAGAAAGAATCGACTCCATGAGCACCGTCTTCGACTCGGCCAGCCCCGGCCGCGAGACCCGCGACGAGGACGTCGCGCGCCTGCGCGTCCCGCCCCAATCCATCGAGGCCGAGCAGAGCGTGCTCGGCGGCCTGTTGCTGGACAACGGCGCCTGGGACCGCGCGGCCGACGTCGTCACCGAGAGCGACTTCTACCGCTTCGAGCACAAGCTGATCTTCTCGGCCATCGGCGCGCTGATCGGTGCCAACAAGCCGGCCGACGTCATCACCGTCTACGAGCAGCTCCAGACCTCGGGCAAGGCCCAGGATGCCGGCGGCCTGGCCTACCTCAACGCGCTCGCGCAGAGCGTGCCGAGCGCGGCCAACATGCGCCGCTATGCGGAGATCGTGCGCGAGCGCGCCGTGCTGCGCAAGCTGATCGCAGCCAGCGACGAGATCGCCACCAACGCCTTCAACCCGCAGGGCCGCCAGGTCTCGCAGATCCTCGACGAGGCCGAGGGCAAGATCTTCAAGATCGGCGAGGAGACCTCGCGCGGCAAGCAGGGCTTCTTCTCGATGGACCAGCTCGCCGTCGAACTGATCGACCGCGTCACCGAGCTGGCCGAGAACGGCGCCGAGGACGTCACCGGCGTGCGCACCGGCTTCTACGACCTCGACCGCAACACGGCGGGGCTGCAGCCGGGCGACCTGATCATCCTGGCCGCCCGCCCCAGCATGGGCAAGACCGCCTTCGCGCTGAACATCGCCGAGAACGTCGCCGTCGGCGAGGGCCTGCCCTGCGTCGTGTTCTCCATGGAAATGGGCGCCTCGCAGCTGGCGCTGCGGATGGTCGGCTCGCAGGGCCGGATCGACCAGCAGCACCTGCGCACCGGGCGCCTCGACAACGACGAGTGGGGCCGCCTGACCGAGGCGGTGGAGCGGCTGTCGAAGGCGTCCGTCTTCATCGACGAGACGCCCGCGCTCACGGGCCCCGAGCTGCGCGCGCGCTCGCGCCGCCAGGCGCGCATCTGCGGCCAGCTGGGCCTGATCGTGATCGACTACCTGCAGCTCATGAGCGGCTCGGGTGGCGACGGCGAGAACCGCGCCACCGAGATCGGCGAGATCTCGCGCGGCCTGAAGGCGCTCGCGAAGGAACTGCACTGCCCGGTGATCGCGCTCTCGCAGCTGAACCGCTCGGTCGAGACGCGCACCGACAAGCGGCCCATGATGTCCGACCTGCGCGAATCGGGCGCCATCGAGCAGGACGCGGACGTGATCATGTTCATCTACCGCGACGAGTACTACAACAAGGAGTCCAAGGAGCCGGGCGTGGCGGAGATCATCATCGCCAAGCAGCGGAACGGCCCGGTGGGCACGGTGAAGCTCAGCTTCCTGCGCCAGTGGACGAAGTTCGAGAACCTGGCGCCCGACTACCAGGGCGGCGGCGAGTACTGAGCGGGGAAGGGCGGGCACTGGCCTCCGGCCTTCCCCGTCTTCAGGCCTTGACGGGCGGCTCCCCGACCGCCGCGGGCGCGCGCCCCTGCCCGCGCAGCGCCGCGTCGAGGCGCCCGCGGTCGAGCTCGCGCTCCCACGCCGCCACCACGACGCACGCGACGCCGTTGCCGACGATGTTGGTGAGCGCGCGGCACTCGCTCATGAACTTGTCGATGCCCAGGATCAGCACCATCCCGGCGACGGGCAGGGCGGGCACGACCGACAGCGTCGCCGCGAGCGTGATGAAGCCCGAGCCGGTGACCCCGCTCGCCCCCTTGGACGTGAGCATGGCCACGACGAGGATGGTGGCCTCCTGTCCCCAGGTGAGGTCGACGTCGAGCGCCTGCGCGATGAAGAGCACCGCGAGCGTCATGTAGATGCTGGTGCCGTCGAGGTTGAACGAGTAGCCGGTGGGCACCACCAGCCCCACCACCGAGCGCGCGCAGCCCGCGTCCTCCATCTTGCCCATCAGCTGCGGCAGCGCGGCCTCGGAGGAGCTGGTGCCGAGCACGATCAGCAGTTCCTCCTTGATGTAGCCGACGAAGCGCAGGATGCTGAAGCCGGTGAGGCGCGCGACGATGCCCAGCACCACGAGCACGAAGAGCAGGGACGTGACGTAGAAGGTCGCGATCAGCTTGAGCAGCGGCAGCAGCGAGGCCAGGCCGTACTTGCCCACCGTGAACGCCATCGCGCCGAAGGCGCCGACGGGCGCGAGCCGGGTGATCAGCGTGACCATGCGGAAGAACACCGCCGAGAGCTGGTCGATGAGGCCGTGCAGCGCCGCGCCCCGTTCGCCGAGGAAGGACAGCGCGCTGCCGAACAGCAGGGCGACCAGCAGCACCTGCAGGATCTCGCCCTTGGCGAAGGCGTCGACCACGGTGTTCGGGATGATGTGCATCAGGAAGTCGACCGTGCTCTGGCTGCCGGCCTGGCTCGCGTAGCTCGCGACCGCGTGCGTGTCGAGCGTGCGCGCATCGACGTGGAAGCCCGTCCCCGGGTGCATGACGTGGGCGACGAGCAGGCCGACGCCGAGCGCGAGCGTCGACATGAACTCGAAGTACAGCAGCGCCTTGCCGCCGACGCGGCCGACCTTCTTCATGTCGTGCATGCCCGCGATGCCCGAGACCACGGTGCAGAAGATGATGGGCGCGATCACCATCCTGATCAGCGCGATGAAGCCGTCGCCGAGCGGCTTCATCTTCACCGCGAGCTCGGCGGCGTAGTGCCCGAGCAGCACGCCCAGCACGATCGCGAACAGCACCTGGACGTACAGGATCTTGTGCAAGGGCGTCTTCATGTTCTTCGTGCGGCTGCTGGCGGGAAAGGTCCCCCGGGAGCGGCGATTCTCGGCCTGGCCCCAAAGCCCATGACCGGGGGCGGGTCGCGGCGCGCCGGGCGCGGTTGCGTTTTTCGGCCGCCGGAGTCAAATTCCGGCATCCCCCCCGCGACCCCCAGCCAGGAAAGGACCGAGAGCCGTGAACGCTGCCTTGCCTGAAGTCACCACGCCCGCGACGGTCGAGGCGCGTGCCCGCGGCCTGCTCGCCGGCCGCTGGCCCGAGGGCGGCGTCGACGAGCTCCACGCCGTCGTGCATGCCTTGCTCGAGGTGGTCGCGGACCCCGACGCACCGCTCACCGCCTCGCAGGCGCGCACCGCCACGCGCCTGCTCAACGAGCATCGCGAGTTCGCGCATGCGCAGCTGCTCGGCCGGCGCTGGGTCGAGGCGCGCGACTTCGATCCCCTCGTGGCCAAGGCGCGCGCGCAGGCGCTGATCCAGCTCGACGCGCTCGACGAGGCCGAGGCCTGGCTGCGCGCGAGCCTCGAGTCGCTCGAGCAGGACGGCGTCGCCGCCGAGGGCCAGCTGACCGAGTACCACGCGCTGCTGGCGCGTGTCGCGCGCCAGCGCTTCGTCGACGGCGACGACGAGGCCGCGCTCGACGAGGCGACGCGGCTGTACCTGTCGACCTGGCGCGACGCGCCGGCCGCGCAGTCGGTCGCGCCGGGCATGCACGCGGTGGCACTGCTGCGCCGCCAGGCGCGCGACGAGCTCGCCTCGGGCCTGCACGAGAGCGCGGAGGAGGTCGCCCAGGCGGTGCAGCGCGAGGCGCTCAAGCAGCTGCAGTCCAAGCCGGCCGACCCCTTGCTGCAGGCGGCCCTGTCGGAAGCGGCGCTCGCGCTCGGCGAGCTCGACGCGGCCGAGCTGTGGCTGTACCGCCTGCTCGACCACCCGAGCGCGGCCGCGGCGGTCGTGGACGCCTACGACCGCCAGTTGCAGGAGGTCTGGCAGGGGCGGGCGCTCGGCGGGGGCCATCCACCGGCCGACCGGCTGGTGGCGATCATCGCCCGGCACCTGGTCCTGGCGCAGGGGCGCATGACGGTGGCGGCGGGCGCGGTGCCGGCGCTGCTGCGGCGGCTGCGCGAGGATCCCGCCGCGTGCGAACGCCAGCTGCCCGCCGCCGGCGGCTTCGGCATCGAGGCGCTGGGCGGGCTGCTCGAGGCCTGCGGCGCGATCGGCTGCGTGGCGACGCCCTCGGGCGAGCGGCGCGGCTGCGGCTTCCTGGTGCGCGGCGACGCGCTCAGCCCGGCCTTCGGGCCGGATCCGGTCTTCGTCACCAGCGCGCACGTGGCGAGCGACGCGGTGGCCGGCGCCACGCGGCTGGCCGACGTGCGCGTGGTCTTCGACGCCGCGCATGCGGGCCGCGCCGACGGCGCGCAGCCGCCGCGCCATCCGGTGCAGGAGCTGCTCTGGAGTTCGCCGCCCGGCGCCCCCGGCGAGCGGCGCGGCGCGCCCGACCGCCTGGACGTGGCGCTGCTGCGCCTGCGCGGCCTCGGGCCGCGGCCGCCGCTGCTGCGCGTGGCCGCGGGGCTGCCGGCCCTCGAGGCGCGCGTGCGCGTCTGCGTGGCGGGGCACGTGCCCGGCGGCGGCCAGCAGATGGCGCTGCACGACTGCGTGCTGCTCGACATCGACGACGAGCGCCGTCTCGTCCACTACCGCACCCCGGTCGACGGTGGCGGCAGCGGCAGCCCGGTGCTCGACGCGCGGCGCGAGGTGATCGCGCTGCACCACGCGGGCGAGTCCGAGCTGCCGCGCCTGCACGGGGGCGCCGGCGCGCGCTA